>OFHB01000683.1_pt1 | contig 21508 bp, 18 predicted proteins | sample 1521881 | NCBI WGS metagenome assembly OFHB01 (sample SAMEA3504090, study PRJEB24116) | mouse gut metagenome | biome: mouse gut; feature: mouse-associated habitat; material: faeces | place: Denmark | collected 2011
CCTGCGTGTGCTCCGTGGGGCTGGACATGATCGCCATCCCCGGGGATACGAAGGCTTCCACCATTTCCGGAATTATCGCGGATGAAATGGCCATCGGCATGGTGAACCAGAAGACCACGGCGGTCCGCATTATCCCGGTCATCGGCAAAGGGGTGGGGGAGACGGTGGAATTCGGCGGCCTGCTGGGATATGCGCCCATCATGCCGGTGAACCAGTTCTCCTGTGAGGCGTTCGTCGGCAGAGGCGGGCGCATCCCCGCGCCTATCCATAGCTTTAAGAATTAGGTTTTTGCTGCGTCCGGGAGGATTACAAGCGGGGCAGTGTACTCATTCTGGGCCGGGAGCCTGGTGCGTCCGGACAGGACGCCCTGGTAGACGTCGCTGGCGAAAATATCCTGTCTCAGCATCCTGTCCGCGTCCGCGGGCAGGATGTTTTGCGCGTCGGCCAGCTTGGCGATGAGGGAGAGGGCGGAATGGGCCTTGATGGCGCAGAGCAGCGGGGCGGCGGATCTGCGGAAGCCCAGCATCCTGGCATAGGGGGTGTAGTCCAGCGACAGGGCCGTTTCCATGTGGTTTTTTTCGATGTCCAGCAGGATATGCATCAGGCAGCGGCTGATCCGGGTGTAGGTCATGTCCTTTGTCTTCAGTTTTTCGCAGAAGGATTCCAGTCCGGTGTATTCTCCCAGTTTGTTCCGGATGCGGTCCGAAAGGCCGGCGGAAACGTCCAGGTATTTTTCGTAGCCCTGTCCTCTTTGCATCATTAGTTTGTAGTATAATATGGAAGAGAGGTCGTCAGGGCAGACCGATTTCTTATGAAGCAGACAGTCCTCCATAAGCCGCGCTGCCTCTGCGGGCAGATAGGGGTGCAGCAGTTCCGATGTCTGTCCATCCTGCAGGGCCTGCCGGATGGCGCGGGCAGAGGCTGGCTGCGCTGACGGCGCGGCAGGGCGGCCCTGGCCGTCTGGAAGACCCTGCTGCCGCAGCCCGGGCGCTTCCTGTCCGTTCTGAAGGCTGTTCGGCCGCAGCGGCACAGCGCCGTCATGATATCCTGCCCCAATCCGTTTGACGGTCACAGGCAGGATGGAGCTCTTTCTCTTTTTTAAAGCCTTGATATAATCGATTCCCAATATGTTGTTGGGGGAGGACAGTATCTGCTCCCAGTCCCTGCCAAAGGCAGCGCACAGGGCCTGGGCCCGGGCAGCGGGATAGGTGCGGCCCTGCCGGAGAAGCCGCTGCAGATGGCTCCGGTAACTGTCCGGCTCCTCCAGAAGGTACCCGGCAATCTGCCCGAGGGCTTCCGCATCCCCGCATTCGCTGCCGAAGCACAGATGGGTGACCACGCCCAGCCTGTCCAGCAGGGCCACAGCCCCGGCGGCGAACTGTTCGGCGCTGGAGAGGGCGTACAGCACCGGCAGCTCCAGCACCAGGTCCGCGCCGCCCAAAAGGGCCATCCGTGCCCGGACATGCTTGTCCAGCATGGCAGGCGCCCCGCGCTGGACGAAATCCCCGCTCATGACCACGATGGTATAGTCTGCCTCCGTGAGATGCCTGGACTCCTCCAGCTGGTACAAATGTCCGTTGTGGAAAGGGTTATATTCGGCTATGATTCCGTTTACTTTCATGCAGTTCCTCCCGTCAGCATCGGATTGACGATATTTCGTATAAAAATATCAAATGACAATGTGAAAAAAATAACATAGTTGAAAGCGGTTACAATTGCCTAAATGTGGGTGATAGCGGGAATGCTAAAAATATGTGTGTATTGGAAAATATACAATTAATCGCATATTCATTCTTGTACAATATTTTCTTTTTTAGTATAATATGGATAAAACAGTTTGTTAAGAGGGAATATTGTGAAATATTTGCCGGGAAAGAGGCCGATCAGTCATGCGAAATGAATAAAGGGGCAGCGGGAACGGCGCTGGAAAGGAGAAGGGATATGTCATATATTGACAAAATCAAAGAGAGAGCCAAGATTGACAAGAAGACGATTGTGCTGCCGGAGTCCAAGGACAAGAGAACCTTGCTGGCGGCGGCTAAGATTGTGGAAGAGGGCATTGCCGACATCATCATGGTGGGCAATGAAGAGAAGATCACGGATGGTGCAGGCTGGCTGGAAGTGGACCTTACCGGTGTCACAATCATCGACCCCTCCCAGACCTCCAAGCTGGAGGAGTATGTGAACCTGCTGTACGAGACCCGAAAGGCAAAGGGCATGACCCAGGAGAAGGCCAGGGAGATCCTCCTGAACGACTATCTGACATTCGGCATCGTGATGGTGAAGGCCGGGGACGCGGACGGCATGGTGGCCGGGGCCTGCCATTCCACGGCGGATACCCTGAGGCCTGCGCTGCAGATTCTGAAGACGGCTCCCGGCGTAAAGCTTGTCTCCGCGTTCTTTATCATGGACACCCAGTTCAAGGACCAGGGCGACGACGGCGCGTTCCTGTTCGCGGATTGCGGCCTGAACCAGGACCCCAACGCGGAGGAGCTGGCGGCCATTGCGGAGACTTCCTACAGGAGCTTCAAGGCCCTGATCGGCCCCAAGCCCGTCATCGCCATGCTGAGCCATTCCACCAAGGGAAGCGCCAGGCATGAGATGGTGGACAAGGTGGTGGAGGCCACCCGGATCGCCAGGGAGGAGTACCCCCATCTGCTGATAGACGGCGAACTGCAGCTGGACGCGGCCCTGGTGCCCGGCGTGGCCAAGTCCAAGTCCCCCGGAAGCCCGGTGGGAGGCAGGGCGAACATCCTGATATTCCCCAATCTGGACGCGGGCAACATCGGCTACAAGCTGGTGCAGCGCCTGGGGGGCGCGGAGGCCTACGGCCCCATGCTCCAGGGCATCGCGAAGCCTGTCAACGACCTGTCCAGGGGCTGCTCCTGGCAGGACATCGTGGGCGTGGTGGCCTTGACCGCGGTGCAGGCACAGCTTGCATGAAGGTATGTTTGGATAATGGATTTTTGCGGGTGATTTGACCAGAAAGGATAAGACTCATGAAGATTTTAGTGATTAATTGCGGGAGCTCCTCCCTGAAATTTCAGCTGATCGACTCGGAGACCGAGCAATGCCTTGCCAAAGGGCTCTGCGAGAGAATCGGCATCGACGGAAGCATGATAACCTACGCCCCGGAGGGCGGCGAGAAGGAGAAAAATGTGACCCCCATGCCCGACCACACGGAGGCCATCCGCCTGGTGCTGGAAGCGCTGACCAATCCCCGGACGGGCGTGGTGGGAAGCCTGGACGAGATCGGCGCGGTGGGACACCGCGTGGTGCATGGCGGGGAGAAGTTCGCGGAATCCGTGGTGATAGACAGCGAAGTGCTGGCGGCAGTGGAGGAGTGCAATGACCTGGCCCCTCTGCACAATCCCGCGAACCTGATCGGCATTAATGCCTGCCGGAAGCTGATGCCGGATACCCCCATGGTGGCCGTGTTCGACACCGCCTTCCACCAGACCATGCCGGAGAAAGCCTATATGTACGGCCTGCCGTATGAATATTATCAAAAATACAAAATCAGGCGCTACGGCTTCCACGGCACCAGCCATTCCTACGTGTCAAAAAGGGCGGCGGACGTCCTGGGGAAAGCCTATGACGATTTGAAAATCATCGTCTGCCACCTGGGCAACGGGGCCAGCATCTCCGCCGTGGAGAAGGGCAGATGCGTGGACACCTCCATGGGACTGACCCCGCTGGAGGGCCTGATGATGGGCACCCGTTCCGGCGACATCGACCCGGCCATCATGGAATTCCTGGCCCACAAGGAGGGCAAGGACATTGACAAGATCATGGAGGTGCTGAACAAGAAGTCGGGGGTGCTGGGTCTTTCGGACAATCTGTCCTCCGATTTCCGGGATCTGGAGGCGGGCTATCACGAGGGGGACGCCAATGCGGTACGCGCCATGGAGGCGTTCTGCTACAGGGTGGCGAAGTACATCGGCTCCTTTGTGGCGGCCATGAACGGCGTGGACGTCATCTGCTTCACGGCAGGAGTGGGGGAGAACGCCCCTATTGTGAGGACTTTCGTGTGCGGGTATCTGGGATACCTGGGGGTGGAGCTGGACCAGGAGGCCAACGGGAAACGCGGCGAGGACATCGTCATCACTACGCCCGGCAGCAGGACCACAGTCATGGTGATCCCCACCAACGAGGAACTTGCCATCGCCAGGGAGACGGTGCGCCTGGTGAAATGACGACATATCTGAAAGGGGAGAGGAGCCGGAGGCCATCTGGCTCCTTTTTTCCGCAGCCAAATTACGGGGCAATTTTATGAGAGTTTACAATTCGGATACATTTATGGTGAAAGTATGTAACAAAGCTGGGCTATTCTCGTATTATAGAGAGGGCCTGACAGGCGCGGGCCATACATAGAACGAAAAGGCAGCCGGAAGAGGCTGTGCCGAACGGAGGAAAAAGCGTGAACGAAAGCAGAGATTACAAAAGCAGCAACAGGAACAGGCGCATGCCGCGCAGGATGAGGGAACGGGAATCCTCCAAGAAACGCAGGGAGATCTATCTGCTGATAGCATGTCTGCTCCTGGCGATGAATGTATTGCTTCTGCTGAGGACGCAGGCCCAGATAAAAGGCCTGAACAAGGCTCTGAGCCAAGTGCTGAACCGGCTGGCGGTGAATGTGCAGGAGGAAGACCTGGGCGATCCCCGGGCCGAGGCCAGCGGGGATGTCCGCAACCCGGGCTATTATTCGGCAGGGGAGCCTGCCGCGGAGCCTGAGAAAGAGGAGTTCGTGGATTACGTGAGCATGTGCGGTCTGCCCCAGGTGGACAAACCGGTGAAGCGCACCAATCGGGAAGTGCTGGACCGGCTGGAGGAGCTGGCCGAGGACAGTGAGCTGATAGACGAAATATTCCAGGGACATGAACAATATTCCGATGATATGCTGAAGGCTCTGGCCAACAATCCGGAGATGGCGGACTTTGTGAGGAATTCCCTGGAGGCCAAGGCGAAAGTGAACAACGCGAAGCTGTCCGTTCTGGAAAAAGGCCAGGAATTTCCCCTGTTCCTACAGTGGGACCCCAGGTGGGGATACGCGGAATACGGCGAGAACAACATCGGCCTCTCCGGCTGCGGGCCCACCTGTGTGTCCATGGCGCTGTATTATCTGCTGGGGGACGAGAGCATCACGCCGGATAAAGTGGCGGAGTACAGCATGGAGAACGGCTATTATGTCATGGGCACAGGAACCGCCTGGGCGCTGCTGGAGGCCATGCCGGCGGAATACGGCATCAAGGTCACCCAGCCCAGCAAGACGGAGCAGAACATGAAGAATGAGTTGGACGCAGGCGGCGTCATCATCTGTTCCATGAAAGCGGGCGATTTCACCGACGGCGGCCACTTTGTGGTCATCTACGGATATGACGAGGACGGCTTTTTGATCAACGATTCCAACTGCGTGGCCCGCAGCAGGCAGAAATGGCCTTACAGCGCACTGAAGAAGCAGCTGAAGAACATATGGGTCTACCATAAGGCACAGAACGGGAACAGCGGAAGCAGCGGGAGGACTTACGACTATGAGGCCAAGGCTGACGCATAACGCGGGGAGACTTTGCCTCAGGGGGCGGAAATTGGCGCAGGAAAATGCGCAAAGGTGCCCTGCCGATGGTCCGCAGACGGAATCCATGCAAGTTTTGCTGGCGCACAGTATATTTTATGGTTGCAGTTTTGTCCAAAAGGTACTAAAATAAGGACATGATTAACTTTAGAAAGAGGAAGCGACCATGAAAATCAGAACAAGATACGCGCCCAGCCCCACCGGAAAGATGCATGTAGGCAATCTGCGATCGGCTTTGTACGAGTTTTTGATCGCTAAGCATGAAGGCGGGGATTTCATGCTCCGCATCGAGGATACCGATCAGGAGCGCTTCGTGGAGGGAGCCACGGAGATCATCTACCGCACGCTGGAAAAGGCCGGAATCACCCACGATGAAGGCCCGGACAAGGACGGCGGCTATGGCCCCTATGTACAGAGCGAGAGAATCAAGACCGGAATCTATATGAAGTACGCCGAAGAGTTGATTGAAAAAGGAGAAGCTTATTACTGCTTTTGCGATAAAGAACGGCTCGCGTCCCTGAAGACCGAGGTGGTGGAGGGAAAGGAAATCACCATCTATGACAAGCACTGCCTGTCTCTGCCAAAGGAAGAGATTGAGGCGAACCTGGCAGCGGGCAAGCCCTTTGTCATCCGCCAGAACAACCCGTCGGAGGGCACCACCACTTTCCACGACGAGCTGTATGGGGACATCACTGTGGAGAACGCGGAGCTGGACGACATGATTCTCATCAAATCGGACGGCTATCCCACATATAATTTCGCCAATGTGGTGGACGACCATACCATGGACATCACCCATGTGGTGCGGGGGAACGAGTATCTGTCCTCCTCGCCCAAGTATACGCGCCTTTACGAGGCTTTCGGGTGGGAGCCCCCCAAATATGTACATCTCCCCCTCGTGACGGATGAGAATCACAAAAAGCTGGCGAAAAGGGGCGGGAGCTCTTCCTTTGAGGATCTGATAGAGCAGGGCTTTCTGCCGGAGGCCATCGTGAACTTCATCGCGCTGCTCGGGTGGAGCCCGGAGGAGAATCGGGAGATCTTCACCTTGGACGAGCTGATTCAGCACTTCGATTACCATAGGATCAGCAAGTCCCCCACGGTGTTCGACATCGTGAAGCTGCGGTGGATGAATGGCGAGTATGTGAAGGCCATGGATTTTGACGCGTTTTATGAGATGGCCGAGCCGTATCTGCAGAAAGCGCTGACCAGGGGGCAGGATCTGCAGAAAATCGCCGCCATGGTGAAGACCCGCATCGAGGTGTTCCCCGACATCGCGGAGATGGTGGATTTCTTTGAGGAGCTGCCCGAGTATGACGCCTCCATGTACACCCACAAGAAGATGAAGACGAATGCACAGTCTTCCCTGGAGGTGCTGACAGAGCTGCTGCCCCGGCTGGAGGTCCAGGAGGATTACAGCAATGACGGGCTGTACCAGATGCTCTCTAAATATGTGGAGGAAAAGGGCGTAAAGAACGGTTATGTCATGTGGCCGATCCGCACGGCGGTGTCCGGCAAGCAGACCACGCCCGCAGGCGCCACCGAAATCATGGAAGTGCTGGGCAAGGAGGAGTCCCTGAAGCGAATTCGCAAAGGAATCGAGCTGCTGGAGAAGGCGGTGCAAGGAGTTTCCTAAGGAATTGTCTACAAATAACTGCTGCAAGTTTATGGCAATTTTTATTGTATTTCCGGGCTTTTGCCTGAAGCAATTGCAGCAGTTATTTTCCGACAATTCCTAAGGTGTTTTATATACTGCAGATTGCCGGAATTTACAGCAAGAAAAGGAGCAAGGTACCTTGTGGGCGGTCTGCAGTAAGAATTGCCCTGTCCGGAGCGCCGCTTCTGCCATCCGCGAAAGCGGACAGGGCGCAGTGCAGGAAACAAACGAAAGAAAGGAGAACAGTTATGGATCTGACGAGTGCGAACGAAGCACAGAAAAAAGCAATCATGCATCTGAGGGGGCCATGTCTGGTCCTGGCGGGTCCGGGAAGCGGGAAGACCTTCGTGATCACCAACCGCATCCTGTATCTTTTAGAACAGGGAGTCCCGCCGGAGAAGATTCTGGTGATCACATTCATGAAAGAGGCCGCCCTCTCCATGCAGAAACGGTTCCAGGAGATGGCGAATCCCGGGGGAGGCGGAGCTTTCTATCCGGTGAACTTCGGAACGTTCCATTCCATCTTTTATCACATATTAAAAGAATCAAAAGCCCTCAAATCAAATGAACTGCTCAACAATTCAGAAAAGAAGCATCTGATGATTCCCATACTAAAGACATACGAGAGCCGCATGGAGGCGGAAGACAAGGAGGCCGGGAACACGGCGAGACAGGACGGACGGAATGCCATGCAGGAGGACGCGGGCCGGATTCTGGCGGCAGTGGGGTACTACAAGAATACCATGGACATGGCGGCCGCCAGCGACATGGCACCGGCCAGGTGGAAGCCCCATTTCCCGTCAATCTGCCAGGAGTACGAGCTGGCAGTGAAGAGGACAGGCCGTCTGGATTTTGACGATATGCTGTACAACTGCAGGACGCTTTTACAGGAGGACAGCAGAATCAGGGCGTACTGGCAGGACAGGTTCCGATACATCCTCATCGACGAGTTCCAGGACATCAATCCGGTGCAGTATGAGGCGGTGAGGCTGCTTTCCGCCAGCCCTTACAATATCTTTGCCGTGGGGGACGACGACCAGGCCATCTACGGTTTCCGGGGCTCCCGTCCGGAATGCCTCAAGCGCTTCCAGGCGCAGTACGAAGCCAGGCAGCTGCTGCTGAACGTGAACTACAGGAGCAAGCCGGAGATTGTCCAGGCTTCCCTGGACGTCATCGAGGAGAACCGGGACAGGTTCCTGAAGCAGCTGCAGGCAGCAGCGAAGCCGGGCAATGAGGACGGCTCCCGTCCGGTGAGCCTCCACGCTTTTCCGGACAGGGAAGGGCAGTACGGCTACCTTCTCCGAAGCATCGCCGCAGGGCTGCAGACGGGGGAAAGCTGCGCCGTGCTTTTCCGGACCAACTCGTACATGCAGGGGGTGGCGGCCAGGCTGAAAGCCGCGGGGATCCCCTATGAGATGAAGGAGCGGGCGGCCAGCATCTATGAGCACTTCATCGTGAAGGACATGATGGCCTACCTGCTGCTGGCCAAAGGCGTGGGAGAGCGGGAGCAGATGCTGCAGGTGATGAACAAGCCTTCCCGATACATCAGTCGGGAGGCCGTGGGGGAGGGGCGCGTGGACTTTGACAGGATACGGGGATACTACGACAGAACCCAGATGCCTGACAGACAGAGGCGCGAGGCCAAGGACAGGCTGTCCGTCCTGGAGCGGCAGCTTTTGAGCGTCCGGAAGCGTCCCCTGCGGCTGACGATCAGCTTCGTCCTGAAAGGGCTGGGATATGAAAACTACCTGAAAGCCCAGGCAAAATCCGACCCGGAGAAATGGGAGGAGTGGCAGGAGCTGCTGGAATGGCTGAAGGAGGACGCGGCTGCCTATGAGGACGCGGAGGAATGGCTGCATTTCCAGGAGGAGTACGCGAAGACCCTGGAACAGAAGAAGGAAACAGGCAGAAAGCAGGGCACAGACGGAAAAAAACCCCTTCAGCTGCTGACGGTGCACGGCGCAAAGGGGCTGGAATACGACAGGGTGTGGATTCCGGACTGCAATGAGAAGATTTTCCCCCACGGCACCATGCCGGAGGAAAGCGCGGTGGAAGAGGAGCGCAGGATCTTCTACGTGGCCATGACCAGGGCAAAAAAGAACCTGGAGCTTCTGTATCTCACCGGTACAAAAGAACGCCCCAGGCAGCCGTCCAGATTCCTGAACCCTCTTATCGAAAGGAACTGTCCCGTTCCTAAGAAAGGAACGAATCTGCGTCAATCATCCGTCAGCTCGTCGAACTCGCAGCCGTCCAGATACTCATCGAAAGCCTCGGCGACCTTTTCGTATTCGTCATCGTCCTCGATATAGTCCAGGACAGGCTCTTCGTTGGGGTCGTCAGGATTCTCGGTGTAGCCGTAGAACCATACCTCGCCTTCCTCGTTGCAGCCGTTCTCGTCCAGAGGAAGCAGCACGATGTAGTCCTTCTTCTCTACTGTCAGTATGGTGATGACAGCACAATTGACTACACTTCCATCGTCCAGCTCCAGCTCCACTGTCATCTCCTCGTCATCGTAATCGTTTTTCTTTTCCATTGAAAACCTCCTGTGTATTGGAATCGGGCATTATATGGCTTGTCTTAAGGAATTGTCTACAAATAACTGATGCGAGTTTATAGCCGTTTTCGTTGTATTTCTGGGCTTTCTCCTAAACAAGTTGCATCAGTTATTTTCCGACAATTCCTAATCTGCTTCAAAGTCCCTATCATGATTCAGCTGCTTCTGCGCGAATCCTTCCTTTCTGCCGACTGCTTTATGAAAGGATTTTTGCTGGAACAATGTCCACATATTTAGGCGTTGTGACAAATTTTATATCTATTTCGCCTGACAGCTCGCTTAAGACCTTGCGCATGCCTTCGTTGATTGCGTCAAGCACGGCATTCTTAGTAAAAAAGGCCATGTCGTCCTTGCCGTAGTTTTCGCGGGCGTCATGTGAATACCCATCTATCCCGGCCAGAGAGATTTCTTTGACGCCCTGCATCATCAGGAACCGAATCGCCATCAATGCCGCATTATCCCTGACGGCTTCCTCGGCATTCAGCAGGTCGCGATATTTGACCTGACAGTATACGTCATCTGAAGAGATGTTCGATGTAGCGATGCACCTTGCCCTGCTCTCTTCGGAAAGCTCCCGGAAACGCCGCAGGTTGGAGGTAAAAATAAAATCGGACTTAAGGCAGTCGTAGTCATAATTGACTGTGAATACCACGACATCGTTTCTTGCTGCGAAGTCGGCAATCCTGTCCTTCTCCTCAACAGAGCTCTTGCCTGGGCCTATGAGCAATACTTTCCTGTCCTTTAGCCGCTCCTTAAGCTCTGCTGCGTGCTTCTCCTGAGTCTTTCCTTTTTCCATATACTGGAGGTAGAGCCCCTCGATATAGGCCTTGTCATATGAGACCTTCTTCTCCTCGTCCATCATGCCGAAGATATCGTTCATGCCCTCGATGGTGAGCGTCTTCTTGTCATCCAGGTATCCCGCGTAATTGGGGTGGGCATTGTGGATGGCAGAGATATAGTTTGGAAGGGAATAGCCCCAGTAGTTCCGTTGATAAAACTCATTCAGGATTTCGTCAATGAGCGCCAGCAGCGGCTTCAGCTGATAGTTCTTCCCTACATTCTCGTTAAGGTAGTCCACGAACAGTTCCGTGTTCAGGTTGCCTGCTCCCCGCCCCATGCCGAAGACCGAAGAGTCGATAATCAGGTTGCGGTTGGTCTGTATCGCTGTCAGCTCCTGGGCGTTCGAATAGGCCAGCTGCATGTTGTTGTGGCTGTGGAACCCAATCCAGATGTCCTCCTTCAGGTTGTGCTCGACCATGTAGAAGAACCTAGTGAGGTCCTTGCCCTTCATCATCCCGAAGCTGTCAACGATATAGAAGGCATAAGGCTCGAACTCGTTGACGGCACGGATCAGGTCCAGGAACTCCTGGTCTGTATAGCTGAGGGATACCATGGCCTGTACGAAGACAAGGTAGCCTTTTTCCTTGATCTTCCTACACAGCTCCAGCGACTCTTTTAAGTTTTTCTTATGGAACGCGACCCTGATGCCGTCTATGGAAGACCCGTCATAAGGCGGGAGGTCATCGATGTCATATTCTCCGTAATTCATCATGGCGACAAAAATCTTGCCCTCCCGGTTATCTGGAATGACCCTTGCTGTCTCCTCGACTGTAGTGAACTTGGTCACATCCGGATTATAGGCAGTCCTATTTGTGATGAATCCGCATTCGATGATATCGATTCCGGCCTCCAACAGGCCATATGTAATCTTCCTGGCATTTTCCAATCCGAACGCCCATTCATTGCAATATCCGCCATCCCTCAGGGTGCAGTCCAGTACATGTATCTTGTTCATGATGAATCCTCCGTGGAAATTATTGGTTGCTGGTTTCGCCTGCCGCAATCCTTGCAGCAACGATAGTCCTCACCTTTTCAAGGTCGTTCGGCGTATCGACGGCCACGGTCTCGGAATCGACTTCGATATACTGTACCTTATAGCCGTTCTCGATGAAGCGGAGGATCTCGATATCCTCTACCGCTTCCGCCCTGCCATATCTCATCCCATACTCACAATAGAACCGCAGCGCTTCCGGCTTGAAGCCATATACGCAGACCTGTTTGTAATAGGAATAGTCGATGCTCCCTTTTGGATACGGAGCCGTCGCGCGGGTCAGATAGACCCCTATGCCCTCCCTGTTCGTGATGACCTTCGGTACAGTGAAGTTCACTGCGTCCACAGGGTCTTTAATCCTGGTCATGAGGTTCGAGACCTGGAGATCCGGGTTCGAATAGAAAGGCTTGATTGCCGCCTTGATTGTCGATGGCTCAAGGAGGGGCTCGTCCCCCTGGATATTGACAATCAGGTCAGCTGGAATCCGGCGTGCCACCTCACCAATGCGGTCAGTGCCTGTCTTATGCTCATCCGAAGTCATTACCGCTTCCATGCCAAGGGACTTGCATGCCTCATAAATCCTTTCATCGTCAGTCGCCACATACACTCCATCAAACTCCTCGACTTTCCTACATTGCTGGCAGACCCACCATACCATGGGCTTCCCGCAGATATCCGCAAGGGGCTTTCCTGGAAAGCGGGACGAACTATAACGCGCAGGAACCACTCCGATAATCTTCATCATGCAGCTCCTCCTGGACAATGATATGGGCGGCAGAAAGCACTGCACAATATAAAGGCAATATTTACTTTATAACGGAGTACCCCCCAGCCTTCTCCTATAAGCCTCCCTAATCCGCTCCAAGTCCTTCTGCGTGTCGACCGCCATAGATTCTGATTCAATGGGAACGGTCATGACCTTCCTATGGTTCTCCAACAGCCGGAGGAGTTCTATACCCTCGGCCCGCTCTATGTTCCCTGGCTCCGTTGCCAGGAAGAACTCCAATGCCTCCCTGCGGAACGCATAGCATCCGACGTTCTTATACAATTTATACCCGATGGCTTCTTTGGGATACGGGATTGCAGCCCTTGACATAAAAATCAGGTACCCCTCATCATTGATTGCAAGCTTTATCGTAGTAGTGTTGACCGCGTCCACTGGATCACCAAACTCTTCTGTCAGCATGATGGCATCGGCCTCTGGAGTCCTGTCTAGGGAATCTATCAGTCTCTCCTCGTCTGATGCCTTAATCAACGGCTCGTCGCCCATGATGACCACATATATGTCCGCAGAAACCTTCCGGGCGACCTCGGCGACCCTGTCCGTCCCAGTCGGGTGCCTATCCGATGTCAACATCACATCCATCCCCATTTTTACGCATTCGTCAACGATAATCTGGCTCTCAGTTGCCACAATCACCCTCTTGAAGGCCTCTACTTTCTTTGCCTCCTGATACACCCACCAAATCATCGGCTTCCCACATATGTCCGCTAAAGGCTTCCCTGGGAATCTGGATGACTGGTAGCGCGCCGGAATCACACCTATGATTTCCATCATGCACACCTCCCCGCTTCAGTACACATAATACCATTGAGTGCTTTGCACTTTTTCAAAGCAGATAAAATGCATTGAATTGGATGGGTGCCCTTATGGAACCTATTCGTCTTCTTTCCCGGCGTCCTTTCATTGTTCATTTTGATTGGGACTAATTCGACAGTTTTCATATCATGCGGCCCTCCTATATCCAAGGCTACAGGAGAGCGCCGTATGATTATTTCTTATAAGGAAGTACCCCCCCCGAACCGTAAACGTGGATTGCATCTGCCATAATAAAATCCTCCTCTTCATCAATATCAATCGCTTCAATCCCGCTGACCTCCACGATGAGAGGGGAGTCACCGATACGGCGGCTGTGCTTTCTCATCACATCGGATCTATAGATATAGAATCCGCTGGTCTCCTTGTAGAGAGCGGGGAGGTCTTGAGTACGGGGGATGCTGTCTAATTCATAGTTAAAAGGGGCTCCATCTTTCCATAGAAAATCTTGAACCTTTCTCGCTGCAAAGGACGAATCATGCTCTCCGGATACCACAGCCCTAAGGCCCTGCTCTATCGCTTTTTTGGAGATGAACGGGGCAGTCGCGTGGGACATTACATATATGTCTGCAGGGACATCCTTCGAGAAATGTTGGAGGACCTCGTTCATTTTAGTCGTGTCCTGGTCGAGGGATTCGGGCCTTTGCAGGTACTTCACGCCTTTTGGAAGGTACTCCTGAATGCAAGGGTTGCTACAGTAGACATATACATCTTCGATTCCTTCAACTGTCAGAAGCGTCGATAGTATGTAATAGCATAACGGCTTCCCGTTGGTGAATGATTTGGTATTCTTTTGTGGGAGTCTTTGATTGTTGAGTTTCATAGGTACTACTGCTACTATGTCCATGACCTCTTCCTCCATTTCCTCTTCCTAATCTGGCTCTGCTCCCAAGAAGATCTCCAAGACCTCCTTGCATAAATTCAGTAGCCAGTATTCTTAATACAAACGCCTCTTTCATTTGATTCATCAAATAGCGGTGTCCTGACCGTACAAGGCTTTGTCAGGAATGCGGCTATCCTTTATTCTTTATGAATCCGATACCCTCCAGGACTTTCCTCCTGTTACGGTAGGCGAATGCCCCAATTCCTACAGCAATCAAGTACCTGATGGCTGCATGGTCATAGACCAAAAGCATCAGTGCCATCGCCCCGCAGACAACTCCTGAAAGAATCAGCAGCGGCCTGAAGCTGTACACGTCCGTGATGCCCATCCCCATCTTCTTCAATATCATATGGGCATTGATGCAATGTGCAGCAGCCAGGAGCATATAGCACAGCAATGTCGTGTATGCAGCGGCAATGTACCCGAACATCTGTATTGCAAAGTAATTGAGCACAAGGTTGACAGCAGCAGCGGTAGTCGTTGCCGCCATGACCATCTTCGTCTTCTCATAATAGAATTCTATATTGCCAAATAGCGGATACACGAAAGTGAAAAAGACTGACGCAGACACTGGGGGAACGACCCACCGCGCCTCATAATAATCCGTAGACGCAAACAAAAAGATAATCTCCGGGCCTAATGCCATTGCCGCGATGCATCCCATCGCGACTATCGCCAGCAGCAGCGTGGCGCTGCCTTTTATCCTATACAGCCGGTTCTCCTTTATCGCTTTATATGTGAAAGGGATGTATGAGCTGTTGATTGCACCTGTTACCAGCTGCATCATGGTCGAGACCGTATATGCCACACTATATATGGCGGCCTGCCCGGATCCAATCATCCTGGCTATCATAATCCTATCTGACTGTCCCAGCAGCATATTCGACAGGTAATGCGGAATGAGCGGCAAGTTGAAACGAAGGGCAAACACCCAATATCGCCTTGAGAAGAACATCCTGCCCCTCCAAAAATTCCTGACATAAAACACCAGCCCGACAGCAGCCTGCACGAACACAAAGCTGAACACCCTTGCTTCTACTTTGTACACATCTGTTGAGATGATGCCTACCACCCCCAGAGCTGGGCCTGCAAAAGCAATAAGCAACGTACAAAGGACAAGATTTCTATACCTATAGTCGAACCTCTCTTCTATTGACCAGAATGTGTATGCTGGAACAAAAAGCGCCTCTAAAAATATTGCAACCATAAACGGAGCGGGCATCCCGAAAACATCATTCCAGAAATCAGCTGCGCACATATATAGGGCAAGCAGCAGCAATGTTACAGTTGTCGAAAGGCCAAGCAAAGAGGAGGACATCCTGGCCCGGTCTGCCCCGAACCGGATGAGGCCATTGTTATACACGCCACCTCCCAGATTCAAGGTTGCGAACACTGCGATAATCGAATACCATGACTGGTATATGCTATATATGCCGTACTGCTCCGTGGTCAGAAGTCGAGTGAATATAGGGGTCGTGAACATTGATATCCCTTTTGATACAATGCTCGCTGCCATGAACCACATTGATGCTTTTACGGGATCTGGTAGTTCCCTATATCTTTTATAAGCTTTTCTCAATAAGCTAATCCTGTGCATTAAGCTATGCTCCTTGATATCTTCATAACAGGGACGGTTCCCTTTCTTTATTTTCTATAAATCCAGAAAGCACATATGCGAGCCCAAACCTAGAAAAGCAAATCAAAGTCAACTCGGTCAAAAACTTCAAGCTTTCCTCCTCTGGTTGCGTTTTTAACGACAATACCCCTTTGCTCACAAACAAGTCTTGCCTTCTTATATGCATTCGTCGTTTTTTCAAGCTGCGGTACAAAAACAAGCTTTCCTTCCAACCCCTTCATATAATTAGTGACATTTCCATTTTGTTCTATCCGTCCCCTGTTATTTAAGTTAAGATTATAATTATGATCAGTGCCAATAATGTATATTTCTGAATACCCCATATATACAGCAATCTGGAGGGATGCATATGCGACTGTGCATCCCTCATATATCCTTTTATCAACATTCATAGAAAATCTAGGCAATCCACTTCCTGTTGGCGCAACATCAAGGTAAAAGCTAACCAGATTATTGATGCCGCTTATACTTTCTTTCTTAGCGCAATTGCGGATGAACATTATTTTGCATGTATCCGCAATTTCTCTAAAATCCCCGCTAATTTCATCTATTATTCTGGAATCTTGTGAACAATAATAGGTTGGCCGCCAATCCGTCCGATCAAAAATCTTGTATATTCTATTTACAGCAAATGTGTCTTCATTCTTCAGCCTTTCTAAGTCACTTATTTGTAAGCTTGGCCCATTTCCAATAATAAAACATCTTTTTCCGATTTTCGTATCTTTCAGTTCTTTCATTTTGGCACTGTCACTACATTTCCGATATTTTGTTTCTGCAATCCAAGTAAATACTTCTTTTACATAACGGTATTTTTTATATATATGCTCATGTTTTTTTATAGTGTCTTTTAGATTCCTCATAATTTCTATACTATTTTTAACCATATTCCCCTCCCTAGTTATATTCAATTACTCATTATACTTTGCAAAGCATCTCTTATGTTTTTCCAGTATATCTCTGGGTGGTTATGTGCATTTACATAATCTTTGGCACGTCCTACAATCTTCATATATTTTTCTTCAGATAGACTACTAATTTCTTCCAATGCCACGATTACCTCATCCTCATCCAAAGGGTCGTAAAGTACCCCTCTATCCTCAGAAAGCATTTCTATTATCCCACCTCGCATTGCTCCCACAACAACTGTTCCGCTAACCATCGCTTCCAGAACAACTGTCGGATAATTTTCAACCCATAAAGAAGGTACAACCACCGAATAGGCCTTCTGCATCTTCTCCAGCACCTCGTCATGCCTAAGAGTACCTTTATATATGATATATGGATTTTTACATATCTCTTCAAGCTTTTCCTCAAATCCCTCTTCAATCGCACCATAAATTATCAATTTGGTTTTTGGGTTTCGGGCATCATTATATCTAATAAAAGTTTTCGCAAAGTCCAAAATACCTTTATCCCTGTTTATCCTACCTATATACAAAAAATCTTGCTTTTCCTCTATCGGAATCTGTTTTTCTTTTTGATATTTCAGCGGGTTATTTATACATATGGAATTATAGCCATAAGCTTTACATTTACCAGCTAATGCCATGCTTGGAGCTATATTTAGCGCAACTAGCTTTTGGTCAATCCTCTCCATTCTCTTTGCATTGAAAAGTTTCAGCCAGATATGTATATATGAAAATCCTTCATGGCATTTTATGTAGCAATCTCCAGATTTATAGCCTGCACACAAACCGTAATCTGGATAGGTACAATTTCCATTGTGGCATATCATTCTATAGTCATGTACTATATTCACAACTCGATAGTTTTTTATCGCCTTTCTGACGCTATAGAAATATTTATATTCAGAATTCAATATAATGACATCTGGTCTAAATTCATCTAATGCCTTTTTGACAACCTTACTCAACCTTTCTATCCCGACAAAGCATCCTATCTTATTTTCAAGTCTATTGGCCTTTATTTTTTTGTATATTTCTTTATCATATGTTCCTTCAAAGCTTCCTTGAAAGTAGAAGCACACCACATCCAGATTATGTGACATCAAAATCTCTACCAAATTGTGCGCATAAACTTCCGCACCACCGTATTCTAAATAATCACATAATAACGCAATTTTCATATTTAACACCTGAAATAAATTTATCTGTCCACTAAACACCATGTAATTAGAAAAATGCACATATTTTCTATCCGACAGGAAATGCTTACAGCAGCTTCTAAGTTTTAATTTTCATCTATAATTGTCATGCAAAGAGCTCCCAAAATTGCAAAATAAACAATGGACAATGATTCAAAAACAATATGCCCTGTAAAAATAGAGTGCATAATAGCTACACTTGTTCCAAGCAAGATTGCAGTACTTTTTAAGTCTCTGCTCTTAAAAAACCCTTTCACAGCACAGAGCATAACTTTTAGATAAATTCCAAGCCATATACAAACAGGAATATAACCCAAATAATATCTTAATGCATATAAATCCATTTCTATTGCATTGAATCCATATGGCCTAAGGACATTGACAGTTCTTTCGTATCCATATCCAACTAGACTCCCTAAATATCTATCAGTATTTGCATTTAAATCATTTTTTACATAAAGGATTTGTAAGTCCCTATTTGACAATAAGAAAGAGAGGATATTTGTATATCCATAATCGTTATATAGTTTTACCTGATTACTTATAAAGTTGCTTAAATAATTGATTATATTAGGCATTACCAACAAGACACATATGCCAATTATCAAAAGAAATAATATTTTTTTCTTCGTCGGTCGTGAGCCAAAAAAATAAATAAACCCTAAAATAGTAAAATATGCTATCAGACCAACCAAACCAGCTTTATTTCCTAATAAAACTATCGCTATTGTTGTCAGTGCTATCCATATATTCCTCCCTCGAATCTTGTCTATATATATCAGCAAGCAGAAAACCATTAACAATACAATTGTTAAATGATTTCCAAATAAAAACCAGCCAACGTACCCTGTTCTATAATCTGTTGCTGTCCAGGCCTCATATCCCAATCCGAGAAGACTCACACATATACTGAAAATAATTATAAAGACAGAATATATTGTAATCCGGATAAGGGTATTTGTATTTACAATATTATTCCTTATATAATCAGTAAAAATGAAAATTAAACATGTCGAATAAATTATTTTAAATACAAATGATATCTCCGAAAATGATATTCTTGAATATCCAACCGATAATTGTGTTAACCAAATAGAAAAATAGGTGATTGCAAAAATAATGACAATTTTTTTTGTTTTAATATTTTTCGTTAGGAATACAAAACAGAACAGCATTAAAAATCTAAATATTTGATTTAGTGGTAAATTCACATCTAAACGATATAGTGTACTATATACTATTTCAAAAATAGGATTTAATATTATGAGCAAATATATTAATTTTTCTTTATTTATTGTCATCATTTTTTACCTTTGTCTATTTATGCATATTACGATTTATGGCATATGTCAATAACCTCCAATACCTTCCCCTGTACTGCCATAGGTGAATAATAATCCTCATAAGTTTTTCGCCCCTTAACGGAAATCTTTTTTCTCTGCCCTTCGCTTATAGAGACAATGTTTTGGACAAACTCGTTTGCGTTATCCGCTATAAGAATATTGTCGCCATGTGAATATTGTAAGCCCTCCGCTCCAATAGACGTAGAGATAACCGGCATTCCTTTAGAAAATGCTTCAATAATTTTCACCCGCTGCCCGCTCCCTATAAACAGTGGGACTATCATACAATGACACTTATCATAATATTCATCGATGGAATCTACATATCCTGTCAAGATAATGTCTCCGCGCGAACCAACCAGTTCCTTCAATTCCTTGCTTGGATTTTTCCCAACAATATACAATATGTACCGAAAGTCGCGTCTATCCAATAAAGGTACTACCTCCCGCAAGAACCATTGCATCCCCCTATCATTAGGCTCCCATGTTAAAGTGCCGATGAAAAGAATGTTTAAACATTTACCTATCGGAGAGTTTTGCTTAATTCCTCTATCTTGCACTCCTATTGGGATGACTTTATACGGGAAATCATGCGTACATAGCCTCCTTAACTGCTGATAGTCCTCTTGCGATAGAACAATATTTGCATTTACAGAACCCAAGCATCTTGCTTCGAAACGGCGAAGTTTGTATCCTTCCAGTATCAAAAAAAGCTTTCGAGCAATATTTGATGAGTCTTTCGCTTTGCGGGATACAATCAAAGCCTCACAATTATGTTCATCCAAAATCGTTTTGCATCCCGGACAGAGGACATCTAGCTCCGATTTGTAAAAGCACAGCTGTAGATGGTCATAATAAATGCAATCATACTTTGTATTTTCAGAAAACTGCTTTAACTTCGATGACATTTCCTTCGACTTATACTTATATATACCAAATGGATACCTTGAAAACAGGCTCTTAAATGCAATATACATCATATATCTTTTATTTTCTGCTGTTGTCAGACGCAGAAAGACCTTTACTACTTTATTGCAGATTCCCGTTAACTCTTTCGGAACATTATTTATGCGCTCATCATCTTCTGTAAAACAGACTAAATCAACACAATGCCCCGCCGTTGAAAGCCCCTGTAAAGTGGTATAGGTTTTGATTTTCCCACCATTATCAAGAGGATATGGCAATAAGTTCGTCAAAAAAAGGATTTTCACTTTTCCCCCTTTCTGTACTTGAAAAAGAGCTTTACGATTTTTAAGTCATCAATAATATACCTCTTAAACATTCTTTTAGGATCCTGCGTAATCCGGAACAACCATTCAAGCCCACATTTCTGCATCCACTTTGGTGCCCTTTTAATATTTCCGGCTTCAAAGTCAAAGCTCGCGCCCAACCCTAAAGAAACGGGGACATCCAACCGCTCCCTGTTGTTCCAGATAAACTTTTCCTGCTTTGGGCATCCAAGGCCTACAATCAGTATTTGAGGCTGTGCTGCTTTGACCATCCCTTCAATCCTTTCCATTTCCGCTGCATCTTTTTCGAATCCGTATGGCGGGGAATAAGTTCCTACCACTTGGAGACAAGGGTTCCGCTTCTTCAGATTCTCTGCAGCTTTTGCCGCAACTCCTTCCGCCGCCCCCAAAAAGAACATTTTATAACCTTTCCTTGCCGCCATACCACACAGCAACGGAAACAAGTCTGAGCCGGATATCTTTTCTTTGATTGGGGTGCCATAAAATTTTGCCATCCATAAAAGCGGTTTCCCATCTGTTAAAATCAAGGACGCATTCGCGTAAGCATCCTGCAGTTGCTTATCTGTTTCCAGCTGCACGATATGGTCAACATTTGGCGTTACCACATAGGCGCATTTATCTTCTTGAACCAGCTGGTCAATGGACTGCAGTACCTCTTGCATCGTGAGGTTATCAATTTCCGTATTCATGAATTTTATCCTTGTCATTTCTTGCCCCCACAACATGCTGTCGATACATTCGCCCTTTTTCAGTCGCCTAAATGCTGCTGCAAAATAGAAAATCCTCTTTGAAAGGTTTTCTCAATAATGGCGATATTCTCCGATGATTTTTAAATTTTTTCTCATCTTCCTTTGAGCCGCTAGCCGCTTCTTGGCCATACCTTCCCTACGTCTGTGTCGGCCACATAGGCCTGGGCACCTCCAGGTTCCCATGCTTCTGCACCATACGTATGACCTTTTGGTACGCCTCTTCGTTATGCAGATGCAGCTCAACAGGCATCTCCTTCCCTCCTCTGTCGCAAAAAGTGTACTTTTTGGGACAGTCCAAATGTCCAACAAATTATCCCTTATTTTAATACAAC
>OFHB01000685.1_pt1 | contig 21460 bp, 18 predicted proteins | sample 1521881 | NCBI WGS metagenome assembly OFHB01 (sample SAMEA3504090, study PRJEB24116) | mouse gut metagenome | biome: mouse gut; feature: mouse-associated habitat; material: faeces | place: Denmark | collected 2011
GTTTGTCGGCGTCATCCGTACAGAGGCGGCGCGGCTGGTAACGCTGGTGGAGGACATCATTCACTTGTCGCAGTTGGATGAGGGGATTGCCCCGGCAGAGGAACAGGTGAACCTTCTGGAGCTGGCCCGCAGCGCGGTTTCCGCTCTGCGGGTGCGGGCGAAGGAAAGGCATATTGACCTGTCCGTTTCAGGCGAAAATCTGATGGTAGATGGAGTGCGGAGTTTCTTGTATGAAATGTTCTATAATCTGATAGATAATGCGATCAAATACAACTTAGACGGCGGCAGAGTGGAGGTCGCTGTTTCCGCAGGTGAAATCGGCGCAACTGTTTCCGTGAAAGATACCGGAATCGGCATCCCGCCGGAGTATCAAGCCAGAGTATTTGAGCGGTTTTTCCGAGTGGATAAAAGCCGCTCAAAGGCTTCCGGCGGCACTGGGCTGGGCTTGTCGATCGTCAAACATATTGCGCAATACCATCACGCCGATCTCAGTCTGCACAGCAGGATCGGGGAGGGAACTAATATTTCGATTGTCTTTCCCAACATAGGAGCACATCTCGGTTCGCAGTCATAAACTGTTGCTGTAAACAACACGATGCTCTATCAGTGAGCGGATTGGAGTGTGTCAGCATGTGCGGAATTGCGGGATTTAGCAGTTTTGAAAAAGATTATCTGACTCAAAGGAAGATGTGGGACGCTGTCCTGGGGGAAATGCGACATATTTTGCGCCATCGGGGGGGAGACCAGGAGGGACAATTTTTAGAGAAGCAAATTGGTCTCAGCCACAGCCGTCTGTCCATTCGGGATGTGGAGGGAGGCACCCAGCCTATGGTTCGCCGGCAGGATGAAAAAGAGTATGTTATTGTCTATAATGGCGAACTCTACAACATTGATGAACTGAAGCGGATTTTACCAAACTGCGTTTTCTCTACAACGACAGATACCGAGGTGCTCCTCTATGGCTACATGGAATATGGCCCGGACTTTTTCTCCCAACTTAACGGTATTTACGCTGCTGCCATCTGGGACGGGGCCCGGGAACGACTGGTTTTAGTCCGTGATCGGGCGGGGGTAAAGCCTCTGTTTTACACCCTTCAGAACGGAGAACTCATTTTCGGTTCCGAGCTCAAGGCGCTCTTCCGGCACCCGGCAGTCTGTCCGGAGATTAACAGGGAGAGTCTTCAAGAGATTTTTGGAATTGGTCCCGCCCGTACCAGCGGCCACGGCGTGTTCAAAGGGATCAAGGAACTGGAGCCAGGACAATTCGCTGTCTTTGACAGAGAGGGATTCCGTACTGCGTACTACTGGCGGCTCCAGGCCCGGGAGCATGAGGAAAACTATCAGGATACTGTGGCCCGCACTGCCTTTCTGGTGCGGGATGCTGTGGAACGGCAGATGATTTCCGATGTGCCGGTATGCAGTTTCCTCTCCGGCGGCGTAGACTCCAGCATTGTCACCGCTCTGGCTGCAGATTTTTTGGGGAGACAGGGTGGGCGACTGAACACTTTCTCCTTCGATTTCACTGGAAACGATCAATATTTCCAATCCAATGCTTTCCAACCAGAACAGGACCGGGCATATGTGGAAATCATGCTGTCCGCTCACCCGGAGATGAATCACACCTTTTTGGAGTGCAACGAGGAATGTTTGGCCCAGCTGCTGGATAATGCTGTGGACGCCAAAGACTTGCCGGGTATGGCGGATGTGGATGCGTCTCTGCTCTACTTCTGCCGCTTGGTTAAGGAGCACAACAAAGTTGCCCTTACCGGCGAGTGCGCTGATGAGATATTCGGAGGCTACCCCTGGTTCTATCGTTCCGAACTGGCGGAGGGGGAGGGATTTCCTTGGTCCAAAAATATGGACACCAGGGGTCTGCTTCTGACCGAGGAGGCCCGACGGGCTTTGAACCTGGAGGACTATGCTGTGGAGCGATACCGGGAGAGCATCCATCAAACTCCCTGTCTTCCGGATGAATCGGGGATGGAGCGCCGTCATCGGGAAATTTCCTGGCTGAATCTGCAGTGGTTCATGCGTACCCTGCTGGATCGGATGGACCGGACCAGTATGTACTCCGGTCTGGAGGCACGGGTCCCCTTTGCGGACCACCGGATCATCGAATACCTTTACAACGTACCCTGGTCTATGAAGTACCGGGAAGGGGAGGAGAAGGCTCTGCTTCGGGACGCCTTCGGCGAACTTTTGCCTCGGGCCCTGCTCCATCGGAAAAAGAGCCCTTACCCCAAGACTTATAGCCCTGTTTACCAGAAACTAGTGACAGATCGGTTCCTCATAATGCTGGAGGACCCTAATGCTCCCATTCGGCCACTTATCGACCGAGAGCGGGCCAGAGACTTCTCCACTGCTCCCGCTCAGATGGGAAGACCTTGGTTTGGCCAGTTGATGGCAGGCCCTCAACTTCTAGCATACCTGGTACAGGTGAACACCTGGATGGAGCGGTATCATATAAGCATTTGAAGTCCGCTAAGGAAGATAATTGCCGCACCGCTCCCCAGCAACAGCAAAACTTGATAAACGCTGACGCTATTTGAAACGGATTTGAAGATTGCTCCAATGTTCTCTACTTGCAGGGCACAGTACCAACAGAACGATATCAAAAATCCAAGCGGTGGTTGTCTGGCCCTACGGACACAACCAAGAAACACCGCTTAATGAGGCAGGAGCCGTTCAAAAGGGATTAGGCTCATAAATAGTCGGCTTGACATTAACACAGATTTGCACTACAATATGAAAAACAAAATAACAGGGGAGCTTGTGTTTGCAGGCTGAGAGGAAGTAATCAACTTCGACCCTTGAACCTGATGCGGATAATGCCGCCGGAGGAAGTCATAGAGAACTGTACTTTTTCAGGGGACATCCTATTCGGGTGTTCCCTGTTTTTCTGTTTTATCTAGGAGGAAAATGCTATGTTTGAACAGCTATTTGAAAATGTCCGGCAAAAATCCCCCCTGGTCCACAATATCACCAACTATGTCACCGTCAACGACTGCGCAAACATGCTGCTGGCCTGCGGCGGCTCACCCATTATGGCAGATGACCCGGAGGATGCCGTGGAAATCACCGGCATCTGCAAAGGGCTGGCTATCAACATCGGCACACTGAATCAGCGCACCATCCCGGTTATGCTTGCTGCCGGGAAGCGTGCCAACGAGCTGAGGCATCCTGTGGTGCTGGATCCGGTGGGAGCTGGGGCCTCCGCGCTGCGGACGGATACGGCACTTCGGCTGCTTGAGGAGCTAAAGCTTACGGTAATCCGGGGCAACATCTCGGAGATGAAGACGCTGGCTTACGGCAGCGGCACCACCAAAGGGGTGGATGCCGACGTGGCGGACAGGGTGACAGAAGACAATCTGGACGGGGCGGTATCCTTTGCCAGGGAACTGGCCCGGCGCACCGGGGCGGTTATTGCTGTCACCGGAGCCATTGATATCGTGGCGGACAAAGAGCGGGCATTCTGTATCCGCAACGGCCATCCGGAGATGTCTTCTATTACCGGGACCGGCTGCCAGCTTTCCATCCTGACGGCGGCCTTTGTCACCGCCAACCCGGAGCATCCCCTTGAGGCGGCAGCCGCAGCCGTGTGCGCCATGGGTCTGTGCGGGGAGATTGCCCACAGGCGTATGACCGAACTGGACGGCAACGCTTCCTATCGGAACTATATCATCGACGCCATGTACCGCCTGACTCCTGCAAGGTTGGAGAAAGGAGCAAATTATGAAGTGCGATAAACGCTATATGCTGCTCTATGCCGTTACTGACCGGGCCTGGACAGGGGAACAGACGCTCTATGAGCAGGTGGAGGCGGCATTGAAGGGCGGTGTGACTTGTGTGCAGCTGCGGGAGAAAGAGATGGATGAGACGGCGTTTCTTCAGGAGGCCAAAGATATCTGTGCCCTGTGCCACCGGTATGGCGTGCCGTTCATTGTGAATGACAATGTGGACGTCGCCATCGCCTGCCAGGCGGACGGTATCCATGTGGGCCAGGAGGACATGGCGGCGGGCGAGGTTCGCCGCCGGGTGGGGGACGCTATGCTCCTGGGTGTCTCTGTCCATACGGTGGAAGAAGCACGACGGGCTGTTCGGAACGGTGCGGACTATCTGGGTCTGGGGGCGGTGTTCCCCACAAGCACGAAGACAGATGTGGATCAGATGACGAATGAGACCTTACGCGCCATCTGCGATGCGGTTGACGTGCCCGTTGTGGCCATCGGAGGCATTAACCGGGGCAACCTTCTTAAGCTGTCCGGCAGCGGTGTGGACGGTGTGGCCCTGGTATCAGCCATTTTTTCGGCGGAGGATATTGAGGATACCTGCCGAAAGCTTCGCCTGTTGGCAGAGGGGATGGTGAGGGCATGAGGATTCGCGGCGCGATTTTTGATGTGGACGGCACGCTGTTGGACTCCATGTTTATCTGGGACACCATCGGAGAGACTTATCTGCGCTCTATCGGATATGAGCCGAAAGAGAATCTGAACGAGGTGTTTAAGAATATGAGCCTGCGCCAGGCGGCCCGCTACTATCAGACCGAGTATGGCGTGAAGCTTGGTATTGATGAGATCATGGATGGGGTCAACGCCATGTTGGAGCGGTATTACTGTTTTGAGGTTCCGCTGAAACCGGGGGTGGAGGAGCTGCTTAAGCGGTTTAGGGCAAGCGGCGTCAAGCTGTGTATCGCCACTGCCACTGACCGGTATCTGGTGGAGGCCGCTCTGAAGCGGTGCAAAGCGCTGTCTTATTTTGGCGAGATTTTCACCTGCAATGAAGTGGGACACGGCAAGGATGAGCCGGATATCTTTGAGGCGGCGCTTCGCTTCCTGGGAACAGAAAAGTCAGAGACGGTTGTGTTTGATGACGCGCTCTATGCCATCAAAGCGGCGAAAGAAGCCGGGTTCCCTGTGGCGGCGGTCTGTGACAGCCATGAAAAGAATCAGGAAGAAATCCGCGTTCTGTCCGATGTATACCTGAAAGACTTGGCGCAGCTGGATAAACTTCAGAAGCTCCTTCCGGTTTAAGGAATTTACTTCCTGACATCCGAAAGCTTCAAGCGGCGGATCGGGGGCACCACTTTCCGTCGCTTAATAAAAATAATGCAAAGGAGAGATAGCAATGAGAACAGTATTATCAATCGCTGGGACAGACCCTAGCGGAGGCGCCGGGATTCAGGCCGATCTGAAAACGATGACCATGAACGGTGTTTTCGCCATGAGCGCCATTACGGCGCTGGTAGCGCAGAATACCACCGGTGTAAGAGAAATTGTAGAGATGACGCCCGATTTTCTCGGACAGCAGATTGACGCGGTATTTGAGGACATCCCGCCCGATGCGGTGAAGATCGGTATGGTGGCCTCCTGCGGACTGATTGAGAAGATTGCAGAACGGCTGCGCTTCTATCAGGCGGGGAACGTTGTGGTGGACCCGGTAATGGTGGCTACCAGCGGCGACCGGCTGATTTCCGAAGTGGCGGTGGATACACTGAAAACCTGCCTGCTCCCCCTGGCGGCTGTGGCTACGCCCAATATCCCGGAGGCAGAGATCCTGTCTGGCATGGCCATTCAAAGCCAGGAGGATATTGAAGCCGCGGCCAGACAGATCAGCGGCGCCTATGGATGCGCGGTCCTGCTCAAGGGCGGGCACAACATCAACGACGCCAATGACTACCTCTATGCGGATGGCGCGGGGACATGGTTCTACGGAACTCACATTGATAATTCCAATACCCATGGAACCGGCTGTACGTTGTCCAGCGCCATAGCGGCAAATCTGGCCAAGGGATTTGACCTGCCCACATCCATCCGGCGGTCCAAAGAATACATCTCCGGCGCGCTTAATGCCATGCTGAACCTGGGGAAGGGCCGAGGACCCATGCAGCACAATTTCAATCTGACCGGTGAATACGCAAAGGAGGCAGAGTCATGAAAACAACCATAAAGACAACAGAACGGCTTTTATCCGCAACAAAAGACATTTGGGCGGCTTACAATGAGAATCCCTTTGTGAAGGGTATCCAGGACGGTACTTTGGAGCAGGCGAAGTTTAAGTATTACATCATTCAGGATTACCTTTATCTGGAGGAGTATACGAAGGTGTTCGCCCTGGGCATTGCCAAGGCAAAAAGCCCCGAAACCATTCAGCTTTTCTCCAGGTATGTGACCCTGCTGACCGAGGGAGAGATGGATATCCATCGGGGCTATATGGGTAAGTTCTCAGTTTCACGGGAGGAACTGGAGGCAACGCCCCGGTCGCTGGACAATCTTTCCTATACGTCCTATATGCTCCGGGTGGCTTATGAAGAGGGGGAGGCGGAGATTCTGGCCGCTATCCTGTCCTGTGCCTACAGCTATGAGGTGATTGCCAAAAAGATTGTAGAGAACAATCCGTCGGCACAGGATCATCCATTCTACGGCGATTGGGTCAGAGGCTACGCTGATCCCCATTACGGCGAAGCGAACGTCCTGCTGCTGGAAATGACAGACCGGCTGACCCTGCACTATACCGAACAGCAGGTGCGGCATCTGGAAGATATTTTTGTGGCCTGTTCCCGCTACGAGCTGGCTTTCTGGGAGATGGCCTGGAACATGAGCAAATAGGGCGCTAATTGTTGTGATAATGGAGCCTGCCGCTGTCTGTCTCTATAAACCGGATGTCATATATTTCCCCTAGTTGTGCGGGATAGGATTCCATAATTTCACCGTTATACTGGATGCTGATGATATCCCCAACCTTTGGAGTGGGGGATTTTGGCATATATTCTATAGGAATTGAAATGCGGTCAGAGGATGATAATTCAGCAGAGCCCTCTACAGGTTCGACCAGTAAGGAATGCTCGTCGGCTTCTATAATGGCAGCCGAAAAAGAAGCCGAATGCTTTTTGTCATCCGCTGAAGCTGCAGGATTACTGCTGTCTTCCTTTAAGTTTCTGGAAAAGAGTATAAATACGGTAAGGCATATTATGGCGGCTGCGGTTATTATCCAGAATGTAGGTTTTTTGTAGTATGGCATGTGTTTGATCCTCCTGTCATTTTTGATTATATCTGCAAATAGAAAGTACTTCCGCCGCCGTCTGTATCCTGCACGCCAAGCTTTAATCCCTGGATTTTTGCAAGGGTAATGGCAATGGACAGGCCAAGTCCGAAATGGTCTTTTTTATTTCGGGATTTATCACTTTTATAAAAGCGGTCGAAGATAAATTCTTTTTCCTCGTCAGGGATTCCGGGGCCATGGTCCACGACGAAAACCAGTGTATGGGGATGGCAGTGTTCAGCCCTAAGAAGGATTTTTCTTGAAGGCCGCGTCAGAGAATATGCGATGGCGTTATCGAGCAGGATGGTCAAAATCTGTCGGCATAGTTCGGGGTCTGCTGATACTGGCGGAAGCGGCTCCTCCGGCAGGCGTAACTGCAGGGTTCCGTTTTTGGACAGGCAGAGCGGTTCGTAAAGCTCCAAAAGGCTTAGGAGGAGATCGTCTATTTCAAATTTCCGTTTTCTTACAGCCCATTCCCTCTGTTCGGCAGAAGCAAGGAGCAGAAGATTTTTAATCAGGGCGCTTCCCCTGCGGCATTCGTTTTTAATAACAGAAAGCAGACGGGTATCCTCTGCTGAATGGGAAGAGACTGCATCTGCGGTCATTTGGATGACTGCAATCGGAGAACGAAGCTCATGGGAGGCTGCGGCTACAAAATCCTGCTGCTTTTGGTATGTTTCTTCCAGAGGGCGCAGGGAACGGCGGACGAACCAGCGGCCGCTCAGAAAGAGGAGCAGGATTCCAAACAGGTCGATAAATAAATAGAAACATCCGGTTTTCAGGGATTTCTTCCTGCTGTCAGAGATGTCCTGCAGCAGGGTGAGCTTTTTATATCCGGCAGGGGTCTGGAGGACAAGGATATTCCCAAGATAGACATCCCGGCTGTCTCCATGGATTTGAAATATGGAGGTCTGCAACATGTTTGAGGAGATAGGGTAGGAATCTGTGAAAATGCCTTCCTTGTCCGCAGCTTTTTCTGCATATGAAAGAAGAATCTCCCGTCTCGTATCCGGTCTGTATGAACCAGGAAAGAAAAGGGGCGAGTTGTTTTCTTCTATATGAATGATGAGCTGGTTTTTCTCCTCCATCTGTGCCAGAAACAGATCCGTAAAGTGGGAATTACCCTGAAGCTGGAACATCAGAGTAAAAAGATGTTTTTGGAACAGTGATTCCTGGCGGTTTTCCTGTGAGGTAAAGTAGAAAAGAAATGTTATGGACAGGATAAAAGTTATGATCAGCCCGGTACTTAAGGTATAAAGAAAAACTAATTTTCTCTGTAGTTTAGGAAACATTGCCGTCCTCCAATCGGTATCCCATGCCATGTACTGTGGCAATATTTGCGCAGCTCCCTAAAGAGCGCAGGTGTTTTCTGAGGAAATAAATATATGTATCAAGATTGCCGTCTTCTACGGCGCTTTCCGAACCCCAGACACGCAGGAAGATCTGTTCCCTTGTCAGGGTCTTTCCCGGATTGCGTAAGAAGAATTCCATGAGGAGAGCCTTTTGTTTGGAAAGGCGTTGCTCTTTTTCGTTGCAGGTCAGAATCCTGGCCTCCATATCGAACTGGATATCCAGAAAGGATAGACAGGTCTGGTCTGAAAATGCAAGGGGCCTTCTGGAGAGGGCGCGGATACGCGCAAGGAGCTCCTCTATGGCGTAGGGTTTTACCAGATAGTCGTCTGCCCCGCAGTCCAGGCCGGCAATCCGGTCGTCTACAGAACTCAGTGCAGTTGTCAGGATGATGGGTATGCTGATGTGATTCTGGCGGATGGCTTTCAGGATGGCCAGTCCGTCGAGCTCCGGCAGCATGCGGTCCAAAAGAATTAGGTCGTAAGCGCCGGACATGGCAAGATAGATCGCCTCACTTCCGGCGTGGCAGCAGTCAACAGTATGTTTTTTGGCAGAAAGCTGTAATTTTAAGGCGCTGCATAATTCTCTGTCGTCTTCTACAATTAAAATACGCATCTTTCACACTCCTTACTTTGAATCATATAAATCACAATGCGATTCTATCATTATGGCAGACTGCGGACAATAACCTCGTTCTCTTTTGCGAAATGAAGGGCCGTTTTTGTATTTTATAAATCTTATTTTCTGGTGTGGATATAGAAATTAAAAATAGGAGCTTGATTTATATCAAACTCCTATTTCAGAAATAGTCATAAAAACTATAGCAGAAGGGGTCATACTCAACTGCTTATTAGTATAACACCACTTCAACAATATCATGTCAAATTTCCTTGGATTATAATTTCACAAAAATTTTAGCAGTTTTAGAGTTTTTTTAGAGAATGGCTTGGTAGGATATATATGACAAATATTTTAGAAAGGCAGGATTTTAGAGATGGCAAATGAAGGAAAGAACAGAAACCGAAGATTATGCGTCATGGCAGTTGCAGCCTTTTTGGCGTTGTTGCTTGTAGCATGCGGAAGCGGAAAAGAAGACAGTACGAAGGATACAGATACACAGGGAGCTTCAAAACCGGAAAAGAAGACGGAAGATACACAGGCAGGGCAGACGCCGGACAGCGACAATCCAGAGATAGCCGGGGAGACGGAAAGCACAGGCACACCGATAAACGGACTGTCAGTAGAAATAGGAGAAGTTTTAGAAGGCTCTTTTACGGGAAAGGAGATTCAGACAGACGACCAGGGAGATGCGGGGCAGGTTGCGGTGCTTGACCCGGAGGAAGCGAAACAGTTGGAGATTGTATTTACAGAACAGACCACCTTCACGGTGCGCTCATCTACGGATATGGGGGCAACGCATACAGATACACCGGGCAGCAGCAGTGATTTGGCAAGCGGTAGGCAGACAGAAGTATCAGGTACGAGGGATGGCGATACCATACATGCTTCTTCCGTAATGATTATGGATTTTGGTAATTGAGCAGATGAGCTGTTTTATATTGGCAGGATGGACTGGATGTACATAATATGAGATGGTAATAAAAAGGGCTTGTCGGGAAACAAATCATTTTCCGACATGCTCTTTTTAATACGCAGCAGTTCGTGTATCAGAAAAAGTGAGAAAGAGGTACAGTTATGATTAAGGTAGAAAATGTAACAAAAGAATTTGAGCATATATGTGCAGTGAACCAGGTATCTTTTGAGATTCCGGATGGGAGCATGTTTGGCCTTCTTGGAACAAACGGAGCGGGAAAGAGCACCCTTCTTCGGATGATGGCAGGGGTGCTTGGCTGTGATACAGGAAGGATTCTTTTTGACGGAGAAAATATATACGAAAATCCATCGTGCAAGTCATCGGTCTTTTATCTCCCGGATACACCTTACTATTTTCCTAATGTAAATCTGGAAGAGATGGTCCGGTTTTACAGAAGGCATTATCCATTCTTGGAGAGAGATAGTGCGGCGTATATGGCAAAGCTTTTAAATCTTGATATGGATCTTCCATTGCGCACATTCTCTAAGGGGATGAAACGGCAGGCATTTTTGATCCTTGCCCTTTGTTCAGGAACAAACTATCTATTGTTCGATGAAGTATTTGACGGGCTGGATCCGGTGATGACGGAAACTATGAAGGAGCTGTTCCGAAGGGAAATAGAAGAACGTAAGCTTACCGTTGTGGCCGCGGCACACAAGCTTAAGGATTTGGAGGATATCTGCCACAATATCGGGATTATGCATAAGGGAGGCATTCTAAAGGCAGGGGATATGAGGGAGCATTCCGGCAATGTGATGAAACTTCAGTGTGTGTTTGAAGGTCAGGAAGATATGAAGGAGGAACTTGAAAAGGAACTGCAAGTTCTGCGGTATGAGAAAGAGGGATATTTTACGACGCTGGTGGTAAAAGGGGATAAGAAGGAAATATTGGAAAGGATAACTCGCAGGGTTCCGGTGTTCGTGGGGGAAATCCCTATGAGCCTGGAGGAAATTTTTATGACGGCAATGAAGGAGGCAGGATATGACATCTGCAAGGTATTTATGGAACTGGATTAAGGAAGCAGGCAGAGGGCATGTGACAGCCTTTCTTTCCTGGGGCGGTTTTTTTATCTATATAGTAGTTACGATTTTCGCACTGCAGAGTGATTCCTATTCTACTTTTTCCGGAATTGGAAGCGAAAGTCTGCTTTATCTTAGCATGGGGCTTGGAGTATTGGCCGCTGCCGCAGGCTTCTGTTATCTGGAGCAGCCTGTGAAGCTGGATTTTTATTATAGTCTTCCGGTAAAAAGAGGAACGATTTTTTGGAGTAAATATATACACGGGATTGTGCAGGTGTTATTCCCTCTGTTTATCAGCATGGCGGTCTGCGGTTTTTATGAATGCAGTATAAACAGAGATTTTGTAGCTTATGCCGGTTACTATGTGCTGCAAAGTGCGGTTCTGTTTTCATTAGTAGTTCTTATCTTTTATCATATCAGTATTGTTTCTTTTCTGGCAGGTGGAAGATTTGTTACGGTACTGGTTTTATTTGCTTCTTTTATTTATGGGGGACAGGTGGTTTTTCAGGGGATTGGAAATGCCTATGCAAAATATTTCTTTAAGACTTTCTATCGGATTCCGGAGCTTGAGGCAATGAAAGAAGCGCTGACGCCGGAACAGCTTGCCCGCAAGCTTACCGGAGCCTTTCTGCATGATAAGATCGAGGCATTGGAATATGTTCCGGAAAAGGAGATTGTTCTGGCGGCGTTTTTCTGGATTTTGCTCTTTGCCGTCCTGATGGTATGTCTGGAGCGGAAGAGAAAGGTGGAGAATGTAGGAAAGGTATTCGCATTTTCCGCGGCAGAGAGGGCATTTGTATTTTTTGTGTCTGTTGTTCTGGCGCTATTGTTTGGGAATTTGGCTATGGGATATGGAATTCTTCTGGTTTTCCTTTTTCATATTCTGGCAGAGATGCTGATACAAAGACAGGGAAATGCACTTTTCAGAAGAAAATGGCAGATGGCTGCAGAATGCGCACTTGTCCTTCTGATGACAGAAGGTTTTGCTGCAGGTGCAAAAGCTTTTAACGATTTTTCCCCGGAGAGGGATGAGGTCAGTGCTGTCAGAATCTGTGTCAATGGGATGGATATGTCCCAGGCAGAGTATGAAGAAAACTTCCCCGGAAAAGAAACTTATGAGACTGAGAGGAAGCTTGAGCAGTTTAAATTTACAGAGGAGGGGCTTGCAGAGGGACTTTTCTGGATTCGGAGCCTTAAGGAGAAGGCAGAAACTGATGGAAAGGCATGGGAGTATAGCTTTGCGACAGTTTGTTATGAGATGAAAGACGGGAGACAGCGATACCGTGTCTATCCGGTAGACGAGGTGGATCTTCAGTCCTTTTCTAGAGTTTTTGAAACGAAGGAATATAAGGAGAAAGCATATCCCGCCCTGTTGTGGGAAAATGTAGGGGATAACCGTTTTGCATGGAAGGATGGTGTATGCAATCAGATACTTAAGCTTACGAAGGAGGAAAAGGAAGTATTTCTCAAACTTTATAAGGAAGAGGTACTGGAATTTCGGATGGAAGAGCTTAGGGAAGCAGCGCCGGCCGGAATTGTGGAAATGAACTCAGATAAATGGGGCGAGACGGAGGAGCTCTTGATTTATCCGTTTTTTGAAAAGACTTGTGCATTTCTTAAGGAGCATGAAGAGATAAGGGAGGATTTGCTGGATTATCCGGTTCAATCCCTTAAGGTAAAGGAGGATGTTCCAGATAGAAAAGAAGAAACTTATGTGGGGGATGGATATGCAGGCGGCGTGAGGATAGAACACTATGAGACAGAGGAAGAACTTAAAGAATGGAGAGGACGGTTAGTATGGACAAAGCTTGACGTGCAACCCCTTCTTTGTCCTCTTGGTTACAGGGGAGGAATCGAGGCAGATGTGGAGGAGCCAGAGTCAGGGGCGGTGGTGAATGTAAAATGCTGTGAGATGATGGAAACCTCAAAAAAACCTTAACAAAGGGCGGAAAAGTAGTTTTGTTCTTGGAAGTCTTTTTGAGGAAAAATGTGTATAGTGGTAGATAGCATTTATGACCTGCCTGCTTTCAGCAAGCTGGCGTGCAGCTGTTCATAAACTGCGCATTATGTATGTATGAAGGGAGATTATGTGAATGAAAATGGGAAGGCATGGAAGATACGTAAAGCGTACGGCGGCATTTTTGTTATCTGCCGTATTGGCAGCAGGTTTATTATCCGGCTGCGGCAAGGGAAAAACGGAAGAACAGAATAAAGAGAATACTTCTGTGAAGGGCCGTTATGTGGAGAATGATATGGAACTGCCGATACAGGAGGGGGAGAAGATCCTGAACATGGCAAAGTCAAAGGATGGAAACCCGGTTCTATTTTCAGAGGCAGAAGATACGAAGGTATTCCGTTATGAATATAAGGAAGGGAACTGGGAACAGACCCCGCTGGACTGGATTGGCCAGCTTTACGGAGGGCAGAACCTCCGCCTGCAGGAGATACAGGAAACAAAAGAGGGGGCACAGATTGCAAGAAGTACGGACGAAGAGATGCTTACGCATATTGCAAAAAGTGAGGACGGACAGACAGGTGCTGAGCAGTCCATTCCTTATCTTAGCCAGCAGGGCGATAACGGATACCCTGCGGTGACCAATCTTCAGGTTGACGGTGCAGGGAACTACTGGCTGAGTGACATGTACCAGTCAAAAGTGGTAGTGATCGACGCATCTTCGATGGAGGTCATGCAGGAGCTTAACAGTGTAGAAGGCAGTTCCAGTGAGCAGAGGATGCTTTTTGCGGCGGAAAACGGGGATATGGCAGCAAATACGGAGGATGGCGTGGTTACGGTCTATGATTCCGGGGCAGCAGAGAAGGGCACGATGAAGATTGACCAGCAGGAAGGGATCATGATGTGCGGTAATGAAGAAAACTGGTACATCATTTCCGGAGAAGGTATCATGCGGATGGTATTGGGCAATGAGGTTGGAGAAGTAATCCTGGATGGCACGATGGCGTCAATGGGCTCTTCTTTGAACCGTATAGCGGGATTCATAAAAGGGCAGGAGGATGATTTCTATGTCCTCTACAGCCAGCCAAAAGCGTCAACGTGGAGCCTTATGCATTATGTGTATGACGCCGAGGCAATGGCGATTCCCGAGAATACGCTGAGGGTATTCGGCCTTTCGGAAAATGCGACGGTAGAGGATGCGCTTCTTGGATTCCAGAAGGCACATCCGGATGTTAAAGTAGAATTCCTGACTTCGGGGAAAGAGGAAGGGATTACCATGGACGATATCCGTACCCTGAACACAGAGCTGCTTGGAGGAAACGGGGCGGATGTACTTCTGTTAGACGGCCTCTCGGCAGAGTCGTATATTGAGAAAGGAATCCTGGCTGACCTGACAGACCTGGCAGATGAGCTGACAGCGCAGGAGACGTACCTGGAATCCATATTGAAAAGCACAGCGCAGAAGGACGGAAAGATATACGGAATGCCGGTGAAATTCAGCATGCCGGTTATATACGGAGATGAAAATACAAAGGCAGCGCTGTCATCCCTTGACAGCCTGAAATCCTACTTGGAAGAGCATCCCCAGGCAAGCATATTTGGAATTGCGCAGAGGGATTATATCCGTGATTTCTTATTTCAGATGTATCAGGATGAGGTTATTAATAAGGACGGCAAGGTTGACCAGGAGAAGCTGGCAGATCTGCTGGAGATAGAAGTTAAGATTGCGGCAAATGCGCGGGCGGAGATATTCGACGAGGACGGGTCGGCCCAGATGGATATGGGAACGGCGGCAAAGATTTTCCAGCAGGATATGTTCAGCAACGGAGGAAGCGCAGCCATTATCAACCATCCGGACAGCGTCGCCACCAGTAAGATTGCAAGCGTGACGGATATGATGACCCCGTATACGCTTATGCGTCAGATGAGTCTTTCACCGGATACACTGGATGGGCTTTATATACCGAAAGGTATCATAGGAATTAATAAAGACACAAAGCAGAAGGACATCGCAGAGGAATTTGTGAAGTATCTGTTTTCGCCGGAAGTACAGGGCAAGCCAGTAGGAGACGGATTGTCGGTATTGGAATCCGGAATGGGAATCCTCAAGGAGGAGCTGGCAAGTGAATATGCAACAGGGCTTGTGACCATGTCAAGCTGGAAGTTTGAAGGCGAGGAAGAGATTGTGCTGGATGTAAGCTACCCGACAGAAGAGGAGGTCGATGGCCTGATTGCCATTTGCCGCACATTAGAGAAGCCGGCTACACAGGACTGTGTCATCTGGAATATTTATCAGACAGAGGCAGATGAATGTCTGGGAGGAAATGTTGATGCAAAAACGGCAGCAAAAAACATCGCACAGAAAGTGGATACGTACCTTGCGGAATAAAAAGAGATCGGAAAGACAAGGAAGGGAGGTCAGGAACGGATACCTGTTCCTGCTCCCAAGCCTCCTGGGGACGGGGGGCTTCGTGCTCATTCCATTTATGGATGTTGTCAAAAGGTCTTTTCAGCAGGCAGTAGGCAGCGGATTTGTGGGCATGGAAAACTACCGGATGGTGGTGGAGAATGAGGCGTTTCGCTTGGCAGCAGGGAATACGGCGAGATTCATGGCGGTCTGCCTTCCCCTGCTTCTGGTCCTGTCGCTTGGCACAGCGGTTTTAGTAGGCCATGTGACAAAGTTCCAGAGATGGATGAAGACAGGGTTCCTTCTTCCGATGGCGATTCCGGCGGCATCTGTAGTGGTTTTCTTTCAGATGGTATTTGATGAAAAAGGATGGCTTGGGCAGCTTGTAGGAATATTCGGGATTACTGGACGTGACTGGCTTGCGTCTGACTCGGCGTTCTGGATACTGGTTGCCTGTTATATATGGAAGAATCTTGGCTATGACATGATACTCTGGCTCGCGGGGCTTGGCGCGATTCCAGAGGAGCAGTATGAGGCGGCAAGGGTACAGGGGGCGGGAGAATGGGCCTGTTTCTGGTATATTACCCTGCCGCAGTTAAAAGAAACAACATTTGTAACGGGGCTCCTTTCGTTTGTAAACGCATTCCGGGTATTCCGGGAGGCGTATCTGCTGGCGGGAGACTATCCCCATGAGAGTATTTATATGCTGCAGCATCTTTTCAACAACTGGTTTGTGAATCTGGATATTCAGAAGATGACGGCGGCGGCTGTGATGTTAGTCATTCTGACAGGAGGGATACTGGGTGCGGAAGAATGGTGGAAAAATCATACAAAGAAAATCGAAGAGCGGAGGATATAAAGTGCTGGTGCAGTGGGCTCTTAGGGTGTTCCTTCTGATTGTCCTTGCGGTTATGGTATTTCCGCTCTTTATGCTTACTGCAAATTCTCTGATGGGAAGACAGGAACTTCTGGAAACATGCGGCGCGGTGCTTGCAGATTATGGGGAAAGTGCAAAACTGCGTGTTTTCCCCATGTACCCGACATTGCGCGCGTATGTCCGCCTTTTGCTGGATTCGCCGGAGTATTTTACCGCTTTCTGGAATTCCATGATACAGACCATCCTGGTGCTGGCAGGGCAGCTCCTTGCAGCGGTGCCTGCGGCATGGGCATTTGCCCAGTTCCGTTTTCCGGGGAAAAAGGTGCTGTGGTTTCTTTATATGCTTCTGATGATCCTGCCGTTTCAGGTAACAATGCTTTCAAGTTATTTAATATTGAACAAACTCGAATTGTTAAATACACATTGGTCCATAATTTTACCAGCAATTTTTAATACCTTTCCTGTTTTTGTGACATATGGAGGATTTCGCACGATACCAAAGGCTTTGATAGAGGCAGCGCGAATTGATGGTGCAGGAGAATGCTATATTTTCTTTAAAATTGGGCTGGGAATAGGGAGAAGCGGTATTTTATCTGCATTGGTGCTTGGCTTTTTGGAATATTGGAACATGATAGAGCAGCCGTTTGCATTTTTGGAGGATAAATTTTTATGGCCATTATCGCTATATTTGCCGGAAATCGACTGGACACAGGCAGGCTTTGCGTTTGCAGCGTCGGTTGTGATGCTGATTCCCGCGATTTTCGTATTTGTGATGGGGCAGGATTATTTGGAGCAGGGAATTATTTATTCGGGCTTAAAAGCATAGAAGTATATAGTTTTGTTGCATTGTAACAGTTCAGTCTTCAGGCTTCTTGTTACAATGCATTGGCAGAGACGAGAGGGTATTGAGAATGGAATTGGATGAAAAGTTGGTTAGCCGCGAACGCTTAAGAAAATGGTTAAAAATATTTGCTGTGTTCCTTGTGTTGATGTGGATATGTACTATCATATCAAAAAGTATTTATGTTGCACGACTTCCACGGGTACAGGTACAGACGCTGCAAAAAAAATATGTTGAACATATTGTGGAAACAGATGGAATTGTGACGTCAGGCGGCGAGCTGGCTGTCAATGTGCTTTCGGGCCTGCGTGTTTCGAGCATTAAGGTTCAGGAAGGAGATTATGTAGAACAGGGAGCTTTGCTGTTTGATATTGACTTGGATGATTTATCAGAAGCAATCTCAAATAAGGAAGCAGAGCTTAAAAAATTAAAGTATCATCTGTCAGATACCCAGTTTAATCAAATATTGGAGTCGCAAAAAAAGGAAATATCAATTCTCTGGGCACAGGAGGATTATGAGAGTGCAGACAAGGAAACGGCTACAACAGTTGAACGTGCACAAAAGGTGTTGTCAGAGGCTGAAACAGAATTGAATAAACATTTGGGAACAATAGCGCCTTTTACATCGGATAGTGCGCGTCAGGAGGCTTGGGATGATTATAATGATTGGAAGAGACAAAATTATGAGATTATAGACAAAATAACAGCAAAGGAACGAGAAATTGCCAGACTGCAAGAGGAACTGGAAAGTCTTATGCAAGAGACAAGCTCGCAAAACAGTCCTCAAATAGAGAATTCAGAGACAACGATTGTAGATAATTTGAATGCAGAAAATGTGTTGTCAGGAAATGTAGGGGAAACAAATACAAATGAGAATGAGGAGGAATCCCAACCCGAAGGAACTGGGGAAGAACCCGTAGAATCCGAAGAAATCAGTGAAGAAAACACAGAGCCGCAAACAGATAATAGTAGTGAAGAAGGCACAGAATCAGAATCGCAAGTGCCTGAAAGTAGTGAAGAAGGCATCCAAAATGAAGAAGAAAGTGAAAGCGGCAGCGAAGCAAATACAGAAACTGCTCAGGAAACAGAGGAAAGCAAAGAACAGAATGAGCAGCAAAAAACAGATTCTATGCAGACAATAGGTGAGGCAAATTCTGATAATAAAGATGCACAAAATACAAAAAAAGAGAAGCTGCAAAAAGCAATTAAAAATGCAAACCAGGAGTTAATTGTATTGAAGGATTTACTAACGGAGCATGAGAGAGATATGGTTTCTCAGCCAGATTATTCAGCAGAGGAAATGGAGTATGATAGTTGGCAGCAGAAAAAATCTAGTTTAGAAGATGCTGTATGGGCGGCAAAATGCAGTTTGGAAGATGCAAGGTTTGCAAGAGAAAATACACTCCGCCAAAAGATGCGGGCAATTGCGAGTGCGGAAGTTTTGAGTCCAGCGGACTCTACAGCGTCAATCTATGCCTTAGAAATCGGACAATTACAGTCTCAGATTGATGATTTAAAATCTCTGAAAAAGAAAAATGGCGAAATTCTTGCGCAAAAGAATGGTTTTGTATCAAAAATTCAAATTCAGGTAGGGGGACGGACGACGGATACAGCAGCGTTGCTGCTGACAGATGCGGACGCACCTTGCCAGTTTAAATTTAGCATTACAAATGAACAAGGAAAATATTTGAAATTGGGCGACAGTGTTGAGCTGAAAATCGATGGAACAAGTATGACAGGCAGCGCCGAGTTGGAAGCGACAGTGGATTATCTGACAGAAGGGGCAGCAGGCGGATATGATATTATTTGCCGACTGCCTGAAAAAACCGGACAGCCTGGAGCGGGTGGAAGTGTTTACAAAGCAATTCAGGGAGAACTGCACAATTCAATTATTCCAATAGAAGCGCTTTACGACGAAAAGGGTGTGTATTATATTTATACATTAAATGAAAAAACAGGTATTTTGGGTAAGGAATTTTATGTTGAAAAAATTAAAGTACGAGTTGCAGATCAGAATGATATGTTTGCAGCATTACAGCCAGGAACCGTAGGGAGCGATACACAGATTGTTACGTTTTGTTCGGAGCAGCTAAAGCAAGGGGCAAGCGTGAGATTGGTAGAGTAATATAAATAAAACGAGGTCCTTGCCGCGTCTTTCATTGTCGGATTGGAGATTTCTGTTTTCATGGGATATCCCTTTCTAACGATTCATAGTTGTATAAGTATTTTAAATAGTTCACCGCGTTGTCCATACGCGGTGAATTTGCAATAATGCCAAGATAGACAGGTTCTGCAAATCCGGCGCTGCCAATCAGACTTGTGCGCGACAGGTCGATGCCGTAATAGTGTTCCTCGGTCACTGCATAGTATGATGCGGATGTATCAAACATAAGTTCTTCTTGGTTGTCATCAAGAATGACAATATTGGTGGCTAGGTCCGGAGTTATGGTGTCATATAAGTTGGAGTCCATCTGTGGAAGTAATTCTTCAAGATCATACAAGTAGCCGTTTTGGGAAAACGCATCAAACGCTTCTTGATTCATTAGGACAACATCGAGCAGTTCCCCGTCAATCATGGCAAGGATTTTTATGCGTGATGCATAGGCGTACTGGATGTTTTCGTTCAGCTCGTCATCTGTCAGGTACAGTCCGCTATATAATTCTATTTTGTTTTTGGATGAATCTAGGTTCATGTAGTTTAAAAAATCCCTGCTGAGTCCTTCTGTCAGTATTTCTCCGGCATTCACATTGACAAGTGCGACATAGAGCACAGAATTCTTGGCTGAAATATGACCATACAGGATATAGGCAGTGATATATAGCAGTATACCGAGTATTGTGAGCGGAAACTTGTAGTAATCCCAGATATACTGTATTTTTGCCCTGCCTTTCAACGTTTTGAGATTTTCATCGCGAATTGTTTTCATAAGATTTCATGTTCCTTTATTTTAGCGGATTCAATGATTTCAGTAGTTTCTTTTGTATTGGCGGATTCGCTGGTCTGAGTGGTTTCTTCCTGTTTTTCCTGACAGAGCAGCAGGATGTTGGAGAGCAGGTAGGAGCAGAGCAGTGCGCAAAGTCCCTCACCGAAAATAATCATCGGCGTGAAAATATTGATGATGACGAATACCATGGCAAAGTATATGACAGCCATAACAACTGTGCAGAGCAGAAAGCGCATGCCAAGCATGATGGCGTTTTTGAACATTGTTCTGATGGTGTTGTCAAAGCGGGCGAGCAGCGGGAAGATATACATCAGAATGATGGCATACGCAGCTGCAGCGATGAGAAAAACAGCCGTGGCAACAGTCCAGAAGGCATTTTCAAAGCGCATGTGATAAAATATATAACCGTCAACTCCGAGAACGATACCCACGGTAAGAAGGATTAGCCAGATAATTGTGCCCTGTCTGAAATTTTCCTTAAAGGAGTGGAAAAATGCTTTTGTCAGGCTTCCTTCCTCGTTTCTGGCAACTTTTAGGGTTACATAGAACAGTGCGGTTGTCGAAGCGCCAATGGTGACAATGGGCAGGCAGCAGACCAGCCACAATAGATTCAGATAGGCACTGTAAGTGATCTTGGTAATGAAAGACATAAACGGACCTTCGGGGTTTAAGATATTGTGCATAAAAACTTCTCCCTTCTATATTATACTTCATTCTTTACACACTTTCCGTCATGCCGCCTCAGCAGCACAAACAAACTATGAAGAACGCTGCCCTTGCTGCGTCAGCAGCACAAACAATTCATGAGAAGAATGCCTGCTCTTGGCATTCTTCCTGCGTGCAATTTAGATTTTCTTAGTCCGCGTACTTTGCGGGCTTAGAAAATCTTTGCATGCTTTAATCTTCGGTTGACTCCCTGTAAATCAGGCTGGTTTCTGTATAGATTCTGCGGAAGTTCAGGGCGGGTTCCTTGATTCGCGACATAAGCAGGTGCACTGCGGAGAATCCCATAATCTGGCTGTGGATGTGGATTGTGGTCAGTGTGGGCGAGGTCACATGCGATTCGGGGGAATCGTCAAACCCGCACAGGTAGACATCCTGCGGCACACGGATTCCCAGCTGTTTGAACACAGACATGACGTCCACGGCAATAAAGTCGTTTGCGCAGATGAACACGTCTGGCAGTTCTGTTCGTTTCTGAATCTCCTCCATTATATATTCGCGGTATAGATTATATCCGGGCACCTTTACGCCTGTTTTGTTTTTGGTGATGCAGTATTCCTCAGGACAGGAGAGCCCGGACAGATACATGGCATTCCGGTACCCCAGAAAGCGCTCATGAAAAGACTGGCAGTGCGAGATGTCGCCGATAAATCCGATTCGTTTCTTACCCCTGCGGATCATCTCGCGCACAAAACAGCCTATGTCTGTCTGG
>OFHB01000686.1_pt1 | contig 21453 bp, 21 predicted proteins | sample 1521881 | NCBI WGS metagenome assembly OFHB01 (sample SAMEA3504090, study PRJEB24116) | mouse gut metagenome | biome: mouse gut; feature: mouse-associated habitat; material: faeces | place: Denmark | collected 2011
CAAAGGCAGCAAGACCTTTTGGCGCTATGAATTGCAAAATGCGGAAACTCAAAAAGGCACGCAAAACTTGCCAAAACCTTAGATATATCATATAATGAAAAGAGTATGCATAGCAGAAAAGAGGAAAATCAATGGAACGATTGGATATATTATTGGAACGTTTAGACTATCAAATCCTCCAAGGAGGCACAGATGTAGAGATTACCGAGCTGGTATATGATTCCAGGAAAGCGGTGCCAGGCTGCCTCTTTGTTTGTGTCAAGGGTATGGCGGTGGATGGTCATGCTTTTGCAAAAGAGGTAATAAAAAAGGGCGCTGCAGCGATCGTGGTTCAAGATGAGATCAAGGCGCCAGAGCATGTCACGGTCATTCAGGTGGAGGATGCCAGATATGGACTGGCCCTTCTATCCTGTGCCTGGTTTCACTATCCGGCAGAAAAGTTAAAAGTGATCGGCATTACCGGAACCAAGGGGAAGACAACGACTACTTATATGGTGAAGTCCATTTTAGAGAGCGCAGGTTATAAGACAGGGTTAATCGGCACGATTGAAGCAGTGATTGGAGTACAGGTCATCCCTGCAAACAATACGACGCCAGAGTCATACATCGTGCAGGACTATTTTCATCAGATGGTAGAAGCAGGATGCCAGTGCGTGGTGATGGAAGTTTCTTCTCAAGGGCTGATGATGCATCGCACGGCAGGATTTACATTTGAGATGGGGATTTTTACTAATATTGAACCAGATCATATCGGACCAGGAGAGCATGCTTCTTTTGAAGAATATATGTCTTGCAAAGGGTTGCTGTTTCGACAGTGCAGAGTCGGGATTGTCAATGTGGATGACAAGCACTGGGAGCAGGTGCTGCAGGGACATACTTGCACTGTGGAGACATTTGGTTTTTCAGAGGGGGCAGATCTGCGGGCAGTCGATCCAAAGCTTGTGAAGAAGCCAGGATATCTGGGAGTTTCCTATACGGCGCAGGGGTTGGTAAACGCCCAGGTGGAGGTGGATGTGCCAGGCAGGTTCAGTATCTATAACTCTCTGACTGCCATTGCCATCTGCCGTCATTTCCAGGTGGCGACACAGGAGATGAAGAATGCGCTGAAAGCGGCAAAGGTTAAAGGCAGAATAGAGATGGTCAAGGTGTCAGATCAATTTACGCTGATGATCGACTATGCGCACAATGCCATGAGCCTTGAAAGCCTGCTGACGACTCTGAAAGAATATCATCCGGCACGTCTGGTCTGTCTGTTTGGCTGCGGCGGCAATCGTTCCAAGTTGCGCAGATATGAGATGGGCGAGGTATCTGGCAGAATTGCAGACTTGACAGTAATCACCTCCGACAATCCAAGGTTTGAAGAGCCACAGGACATTATTGATGATATTAAGACCGGCATGGCGAAGACGGACGGGGCGTTTGTGGAGATTATAGACCGCAAGGAGGCGATTAGGTATGTGATTGCCAATGGAAAGCCAGGAGATGTGATTGTGTTGGCTGGGAAAGGCCATGAAGATTACCAGGAGATCAAGGGCAGAAAATATCCTATGGACGAGCGGATATTAATCCAGGAAGTGCTGCAAGAACTGGAAAATAAAGTAAGCGGGTGATAGAAGATATGGCGACGTATGCCAATGTCATTGTAGACATTTCACATGAAAAATTAGACAAAACTTTTCAATATAGGATACCAGGGCATCTGCAGGAAGAACTTTCCATCGGCATGCAGGTGGAGGTTCCCTTTGGAAACGGCGGTCGCAAAAGCACGGCTTTTGTGGTGGAGCTTACAGACACGGCAGAGTATGACGTTTCCAAGTTGAAAGAAATCATAGGGATAACAGAGACCGGGGTGTCCATTGAATCTCAGCTCATCGCCCTTGCAGGCTGGATGCGCAAAAACTATGGAGGAACCATGAATCATGCGTTAAAGACGGTTCTTCCAGTAAAACAGAAGTCCAAAGAGAGGAAGCAGCGCTTGGTCCGGCTTGTCATCAGCGATAAGAAAGCAAAGGAGCAGCTTGCACTGTTTGAGAAAAAGCACAGTACTGCGAGGGCAAGGCTGTTATCGAAGCTGATGGAGCAAAATCCCCTGCCTTACGAGGTGGTGACGCAGAAGCTAAATGTGACGGCGTCTGTAGTCCGTGCCATGGAAGGTCTGGGGATTCTGAAAATGGAAGAAAAGCGCGCGTACCGCAATCCTCTGGGAGAGATGAAAAAGAGCGGCAGACGCTTGGTTTTAAATGAGGAACAAAATCAGGCGGTAGAGCGTGTTTGGAAAGATTTTTCGAAAGGGCTGCGTCAAACTTACCTTATGCGCGGCGTTACCGGAAGTGGAAAGACGGCCGTTTACATAGAGCTGATTGAAAAGGTGGTGGGAAGCGGGAGACAGGCCATTGTGCTGATTCCCGAGATTGCCCTGACTTATCAGACCGTGGTGCGTTTTTATCAGCGTTTTGGAGAGCGCATCTCCATACTAAACTCTAAAATGTCTCAAGGAGAACGGTATGATCAGTTTGAACGGGCAAAAAACGGAGATTTGGACGTTATGATTGGCCCTAGGTCTGCGCTGTTCACACCGTTTTCAAATTTAGGGATTATTATTATTGACGAGGAGCACGAGACTAGCTATAAGAGTGAGACGTTGCCCAGATATCATGCCAGGGAGGCAGCGGTTGCGCGCGGCAAGATGGCTGGGGCAAGCGTGGTCTTGGGATCTGCGACGCCCTCGATGGATAGTTTTTACCATGCTAAAGCAGGGGATTATGTATTGTTGTCACTGGAAAAACGAATTGAAGAAAAGCCCTTGCCCCAGTGTCATACCATCGATTTGCGGCAAGAATTAAAACGTGGAAACCGTTCGATCTTAAGCGAAAAATTACAGGAGCTGATGGCGCAGCGTTTGAGAGAGCGCCAGCAGATCATGCTGTTTCTAAACCGCAGGGGCGTTGCGGGCTTTGTCTCTTGCCGTGCCTGTGGACATGTGGTCAAGTGCCCGCACTGCGACGTGTCCTTAAGCCAGCATAATAATGGAACGCTGGTCTGCCATTACTGCGGTCATACGCAGGCCGTCTTTCGCACTTGTCCGGCGTGCGGTTCCAAGTATATCGGCGGATTCAAGGCAGGCACCCAGAAAATTGAAGAGATCGTAAAAAATCGGTTTCCGAATGCCAGGGTGCTGCGGATGGATCTGGACACCACTCGCAGCAAGGACGGATATGAGAAGATCCTATCCGCCTTTGCCAACCATGAGGCAGATATTTTGATCGGCACGCAGATGATCGTAAAAGGTCATGATTTTCCGAATGTGACTCTGGTGGGAATCCTTGCTGCGGACTTGTCTTTGCACACCCAGGATTATCATGGGCCGGAGCGCACATTTCAGCTTATCACCCAGGCGGCGGGCAGGGCAGGAAGGGGACGGCTTCCAGGCGAGGTCGTGATTCAGACTTACAGTCCAGAGCATTATGCCATAAAGCTGGCAGGGAATCAGGATTATGAGCAATTTTATGAAGAAGAGATTGCTTACCGGGAGTTGATGCATTATCCGCCCTGCGGGCATATGATGACAATGCTTGTGGCGTCGAAGGATCAAATGACGGCGTTTATCAGCGCAGAGCTTGTGGCAAAGAAGATTTCCCAAGCCAGAGCGAACGGAAAGCTTCAGGGACTTTGGATGATCGGACCAGCAGATGCGGCTGTCGGGAAAGTAAAAGACATTTACCGAAAGGTGCTTTACTTTAAACATGAAGATTATCAAACGTTGGTGCAGATCAAAGACGTGTTGGAGACATTTATTGGCAGTCACAGGGAATTTGGGAATGTGATCATACAGTTTGACTTTGACCCCATGAATGGGTTTTAAAGATTTGGCATAGAATGATTGTATACGAGGAGGAATAACTATGGCAGTGAGAAATATCCGTCAGCTCGGAGATGCGATTCTGACTAAAAAATGCAGAGAAATCAAGGAGATGACTCCAAGAATCCGGGAATTGATTGCTGATATGAAAGATACCATGTATGATGCAAACGGAGTCGGCCTGGCGGCGCCCCAGGTAGGCGTATTGAAACGGGTGGTGGTGATTGACGTTGGAGAAGGTCCGATTGTGCTTTTGAATCCCAGGATGCTGGAATCCAGCGGAGAACAGACCGGGGAGGAAGGATGTTTAAGCGTCCCAGGGAAATATGGGATTGTCACCCGCCCCATGCATGTGAAGATAGAAGCCTGGGATGAGGATATGGAGCGCATCGTGCTGGAGGGAGAAGAGCTTTTGGCACGCGCAATCTGCCATGAGATGGAACATCTGGATGGGCATACTTATGTAGAGAAAGCAGAAGACGGGCTGCATGACGTCGAGGAAGAAGCATGAAAGAACTAGAGAGTTCTTTTATGAACTACCTGTATGTGCAAAAGGATGCACAGAATGGAGGAACAAATGAGAGTGATTTTTATGGGAACGCCGGATTTTGCGGTGGGAACCTTAGAAGCCTTAAGGAGGGCGGGGCATGAGATCGTGCTTGCAGTGACGCAGCCGGATAAGCCCAAAGGCAGAGGAAAATCGATGCAGTTTCCGCCAGTAAAAGAGGCGGCTCTGTCTCATGGGATTCCTGTGTTTCAGCCGCGCCGGGTACGGGAACCAGAATGTATTGATGAACTTAGGCAGTATCAGGCAGAGATCATCGTGGTAGTGGCTTTCGGGCAGATTCTTCCAAAAGAGATTCTTGAAATGCCAAAGCATGGATGTGTGAACGTTCATGCGTCCCTGCTGCCTAAATACCGCGGCGCCGCGCCGATCCAATGGGCAGTGATCAATGGGGAACGGGTGACAGGAGTAACCACCATGCGGATGGATCAAGGACTGGATACTGGGGACATGATTTTGAAAGAAGAGGTGGAGCTAGCGCCGCAGGAGACAGGAGGGAGCCTCTTTGACCGATTGGCGCAGACTGGGGCAGCTCTTTGCGTCCGTACCCTGGAAGCGATTGAGGATGGCACGGCGGTCTATACGCCGCAGGACCATGAAGCAGCCACCCATACCATGATGATTAAAAAACAGCTAGGAAAGATCGACTGGAACAGGCCGGCACAGGAGCTAGAATGCCTGATCAGAGGATTAAATCCCTGGCCCAGCGCTTATACTAGCTTAAACGGAAAAACGCTGAAAATTTGGAAAGCGGTGGTGGAAGCCCAGGAGGGAGGAAAAACTGAGCCAGGAATTGTGACTGCGGTAGAAAATGACCGCATTGTAGTTCAGACCGCACATGGTCTGCTGCAGCTTCTGGAGGTTCAGCTAGAGGGGAAGAAACGAATGACGACAGATGCATTTTTAAGAGGGTTTCCGGTGGAAACGGGAACCGTGCTGGGAAAGGAGTGATCATTATGCCGTATTATGGATTTTATTTTGACCCAACTTATATTTTAGTGATTATCGGTGCACTCATCTGCCTGATTGCTTCTGCGAGAGTGAAGTCTACCTTTCGCAAATATGACCGTGTCCGCAGCATGTCAGGAATGACAGGAGCGCAGGCAGCGGAACGCATTTTGTTGTCCGCTGGAATCCGGGATGTGAGCATTCAGCATGTATCTGGGGAACTGACGGATCATTACGATCCCAGGAACAAGGTGTTGAGGCTTTCGGACAGTACCTATGGTTCTGCCTCGGTGGCTGCAGTAGGAGTGGCGGCTCATGAATGCGGACATGCCATTCAGCATCAAAAGGCATATGCGCCACTGTTGGTTAGAAGCGCCATTGTGCCAGTGGCTAACATTGGATCTACGCTGGCTTGGCCGCTGATAGTGATTGGAATGTTTATCACTTCCAACACGGGAACTTTATTGATCAATATCGGGATCTTATGCTTTTCCCTGGCAGTGTTATTCCAGCTTGTGACTCTTCCGGTGGAATTTAATGCCTCCAGCCGCGCGCTGCGGCTTTTGGGCGATACAAGGATTCTGGGAGCAGAGGAGTTGAAAAGCACCAGAAAGGTGCTGAAAGCGGCGGCGCTGACTTATGTCGCAGGAGCGGCGGCGTCTATTCTGCAGCTTTTACGATTGCTGTTTTTGTCCAGCGGAAGACGGAATGATTAGAGGAGAAAAAGTTATGCAAGGCAACAGGGTCAATCTGCGGGAACTGGTATTGGAGACGCTTTTAGCGATCACCAGGGATCAGGAATACAGCCATATTGCCATTCGCAATACATTGGAAAAATATCAATATCTGGAAAAACAGGAGAGAAGCTTTATCAAGCGTGAGTGCCAGGGAACCCTGGAGCACATGATTTGGATTGATTATGTAATAGACCAGTTTTCCAAAGTCAAAGTCAATAAAATGAAGCCTCATATACGCTGCATCTTAAGGAGCAGCGTATATGAGCTGAAATACATGGACGCAGTGCCAGCTTGCGCCACTTGTAATGAAGCGGTGAAGCTTGCGCAGAAAAAGGGATTTCACAGCCTTAAAGGATTTGTTAACGGCGTGCTGCGCAATATCAGCCGTAATCTTGATCAAGTTTCGCTTCCAGATCCTTGCAAGGACTATTTGAACTATCTGTCTGTCAAGTATTCTATGCCAGAATGGATTTTGGAATTGTGGACAGAGACGTATTCCATGGAAGAAATAGAACAATTTCTGAAAGCGTTTCTTGCAAAGTCTCCGGTTTCTATCCGGGTCAATGACCAAAAGACAACCAGAGAAGCTTTAAAACAGGAGTTGAAAGCGCAGGGGCTAAAGGCGTGGGAAGAGGAAGAACTGCCAGGGGCCTTATATCTGGAAGAATATGATTTTTTGGGGAAGATTGAGGCATTCCGAGAAGGAAAGTTCTACGTTCAGGATGTAAGCTCGATGCAGGCAGGAGTTTGGGCAGTTCCGAAACCGGGAGATTTCGTACTGGATGTGTGCGCAGCTCCAGGAGGAAAAAGCATCCATGCAGCAGAGACTTTGTTAAAGGCGGAACAAGAGCTGCAAGCGTCAGGACAAGGCGTCAAGACGCCAGGAATCGTAGAAGCCAGGGATTTGACAGAGTATAAGGTGTCTTTGATCAAGGAAAACATCATGCGATGCGGGCTGCCCAATATCCGCGCCGTGCAGGCAGACGCAAGGATTTTGGATCACAGCTTGACAGAAAAGGCAGACATTGTCCTTGCAGACCTGCCTTGCTCGGGATTGGGCGTTCTTGGCAGAAAGCCAGACATCAAGTATAAGATGACTGCCGAAAGCTGCCAGGAGCTGTGCATGTTGCAGAGGCAGATTCTACATACGGTACAACAGTATGTGAAGCCAGGGGGAATATTGTTATATAGTACCTGTACGATCAACCCGGCGGAAAATCAGGAAAATACGGCGTGGTTTTTACAGCGGCATCCAGCGTTTCAGTTAGAAAGACAGGAGCAGATACTGCCAGGAAAAGGAAAGAACGATGGATTTTTCCTGGCAAAGATGCGGAAGGAATCAAAGAGTGAAATAATTTATTAATTCTTTCACAAACTATCTGTTTGTGCTGAAATACGCACAGAATGGAGGAAATTATGGCGGTAGACATTAAGTCGCTGAATCGGGAAGAATTGGAAAAACTGCTGGTTTCTCTAGGAGAAAAGCCGTTTCGGGCAAAGCAGATTTATTCCTGGCTGCATGTAAGACAGGTGACTAGCTTTGAGGAAATGACAGATATTTCCACGAAATTGAGAGAGATCTTAAAAGAAACTTGCGAGCTTACGGCGCTTACCAAGATAGAGGTGCAATGCTCCAAACTGGATGGCACTAGGAAATATTTGTTTGGACTGGCGGATGGAAATATGATAGAGAGCGTGCTGATGCGGTATAAGCATGGAAACAGCGTCTGCATTTCTTCTCAGGCAGGCTGCCGCATGGGTTGCCGCTTTTGCGCCTCGACGCTGGACGGGCTGGTGCGCAATCTGACGCCTGGGGAGCTTTTAGATCAGATTTACCGCATTCAGCAAGACATTGGTGAAAGAGTGTCTCACGTCGTGGTGATGGGAACGGGAGAGCCTCTCGATAATTATGACAATCTTTTAAAATTTATTCATCTGCTCTCAAGCGAAGGCGGGCTGCATATCAGTCAGAGAAACATCACCGTGTCAACTTGCGGAATTGTTCCCAATATGCTCCGTCTGGCGGAAGAAAAGCTGCAGATTACCCTTGCCCTGTCCCTCCATGCGCCTTCCCAGGAGAAGCGGCAAGAGCTGATGCCAGTCGCCCGTAAATATGATATTCAACAAGTGATCGAGGCATGCAAGCATTATTTTGAACGGACCGGACGGCGGATTACTTATGAGTACAGTCTGGTGGGCGGATTCAATGACAGCCAGGAAGATGCAGATTTGCTTGCGAGACTGCTCAAGGGGCAAAACTGCCATATCAATTTGATTCCGGTTAATCCTATCAAGGAGCGGGAGTTTGTGCAGCCAGAATCTGGCGTAGTTTTGGAATTTAAAAATAAACTTGAAAAATATGGAAGAAATGTTACTATAAGAAGAGAAATGGGCAGAGATATTGACGGAGCCTGTGGACAGTTGCGGAAACGCTATAGGAAAGGTAGGCGAGAACCATGAGGGCTTTTTCCAGGACGGATACAGGGAGAAGGCGGAAAATGAATCAGGATTATATGTATACCTCCGAACTGCCGGTTGGAAATTTGCCGAATTTGTATATTTTAGCGGATGGCATGGGCGGGCATAATGCAGGAGATTATGCTTCGCATTATACGGTAGAGATGATGGTGCGGTCTGTGCGGGCCAGCCAGGAGAGCTCCCCGGTTTCCATTTTGCGTTCGGCCATCAGCGAAGCAAACCTTGCAGTGGTGCAGCAGGCAGGCATGCATATTGACCTGGAAGGCATGGGCACCACTGTCGTGGCGGCGACTTGTATCGCCGGAGAACTTTGCGTGGCAAATGTAGGAGACAGCCGGTTGTATATTGCCGGAGATGGTTTAAAACAAATTACAAAGGATCATTCTTATGTGCAGGAAATGGTGCGCAGCGGAGAGCTGAGCCCCGAGGTTGCCAGAGTGCACCCAGACAGGAACATTATTACCCGAGCGGTGGGCGGAGGAACAGAGATAGAGATTGATTTTTTTGAAGTTGAGCTTAAGGAGAATGAACGGATTTTGATGTGCTCCGACGGATTGACAGACATGTTGGAGGACAGAGAGATTTTTAAAATTATAGAGGAAAGGAAAGATACACAGTCTATCGTGGATGAATTAGTTATAATGGCGAATGAACATGGCGGCAATGATAACATTACGGTGATTTTGACAGATCCATTTGCGGAAGATGCGGACTGGAGGTAGAAATGTTAAAAGCAGGAGTTTATATTGCAGACAGATATGAGATTGTAGGGAAAGTAGGAGCCGGGGGCATGGCGGATGTCTACAAGGCGAAAGATCATACCCTGGGGCGGTTTGTAGGCATCAAGGTTTTGAAACAGGAATTTTCCGAGGACATGAATTTTGTGACGAAGTTTCGCACAGAGGCGCAGTCAGCGGCGGGCCTGGAACATCCCAACATCGTAAATATTTATGATGTTGGCAGTGAAAACGCCATGTATTATATTGTCATGGAGTATGTGGAAGGAATTACGTTAAAGACATATATTGAGAAAAAGGGCCAGCTTTCCTTTAAAGAGGCGGTGAGCATTGCCATTCAGGTAGGGCGGGGGATTGAGGCTGCGCATAATAAGCATATCGTGCATCGTGATATCAAGCCTCAAAACATTATTATCTCTACCGAAGGCAAAGTGAAAGTCACTGATTTTGGAATTGCAAGGGCGACAAATAATAATACCATCAATTCAGAGGTGATGGGATCTGTCCATTATGCTTCTCCAGAGCAGGCGCGCAATGGGTTTGTGGATGGAAAAAGCGATATTTATTCTCTGGGGATCGTCATGTATGAAATGGTTACGGGGCGGGTTCCTTTTGACGGGGAATCTGCAGTGGCGATCGCCATCCAGCACCTTCAGGAAGAAATGGTAAATCCCAGCGCCTATGCGCCAGATCTGCCTGTCAGCCTGGAGAAAATTATTTTAAAATGTACGCAGAAAAGCCCAGACCGCAGATATGCCACCATTAGCGATCTTTTGATGGACTTAAAGAAAGCGCTGATCAGCCCAGACGAGGACTTCGTGGTGCTGGTTCCGATCGGGCATCAGGAAAAGACCAGGGTCATGAAGCAGGAAGAAGTGGAGAGCATCAAACAGCAGACCAGGGATATTTACTATGAAGAGGCGGCACAAGACGAGGATCAGGAACCAGAGGACGAGGACGACGAAGACGAGGACGACGAGGGGTTCTTAAATCCCAAAATGGAAAAAGCAGTGACCATCATGGGAATTGTGGCAGCGGTGATTATCGTGGTAATTATCGTTTATATCGGCGGCAGTTTTTTAGGATTATTCCGATTTGGTGCAAAGAAAGACGATGCCAAGGCGCCAGATAAGGTGCAGAGCCAGGACCAGGAAGACGAGGACGACAAAGTAGGCAAAAAGGACCAGGAAACTGTAGAAATGATTGAACTGCGGGGCAAGACCTACGAGGAGGCAATGAACGCCTTAAATACCATCGGGCTTGGAATTAGAAGGGCAGGAGAAGAATCATCCGACCAGTATGAGCAGGGGCAGATCGTAAGCCAGAGCAAGGAAGCGGGAAGCGAAGTAGAAAAAAATACCACCATTGATGTTACGATTAGCAGCGGCGCTGGAGAGTTTGAAGTGCCTAGCCTCGCCGGACTTGACAAAGATGCGGCGGAATTGAAACTCAAGGAATTTGGCTTGACCGGAAATTATGATTTTGTATACAGCGATGATATTCCCAATGGGATCATGGTGTCACAGACGCCAGAGGCAGGGGCGAAAGCGAAAAAGGGAGATACCATTACAGTCATGCTCAGCAGAGGTCCAGAGCCGATTGTCATGATTGACGTGCAAAACCTGCCAGAAGCAGAGGCAAAGGCGCAGCTGCAGGCCCTGGGATTGGGCGTTACCACCAATTCAGATTATAATGACGAGATAGCAGAGGGTCATGTCATCAGTCAAAGCATCGTGGAAGGCAAGACGGTAGAAAAAGGGACTACGGTGACGCTGACGATCAGCATGGGCAGAAAGAGCCTCTATTATTCTGTAAATAATTATTCCATAGACAAACCCTCGTATATTCCAGATGACTCCACAAGCATAGAGGCAAAAATCACGCTTTATAAGTCCACAGGGGAGCAGATAGGAACCTGGACGGCAACCACCTTTCCTTATAGCCTGAGCCAGGGAGGCATTGAGAATTGCGCTCAGGGTTATATTACCATTGACTGGACCTGGACTTATAAGGATGAAGAAGGGGTGGAGATTACGGAAACAGATACCACGAAAATAGAGAACGTTGATTTTGCCCAGGAATAAGGAAACAAGTGCATATGCAGGGAAAGATTGTAAAAGGAATTGCGGGCTTCTATTATGTCTATGCCGCAGGGGCCGGGGTATTTGAGTGCAAGGCGAAAGGAATTTTCAGAAAAGACAAGATAAAGCCTCTGGTGGGCGACAATGTGGAAATGGATTTGCTGAATCTGGAAGAGAAGACGGGAAATATTACAGCGATTCTTCCCCGTCAGAATCATCTGATTCGTCCAGCGGTTGCAAATGTCGATCAGGCGCTGGTGATATTCGCAGCGGATAAGCCGAAGCCTAATTTTAATCTGCTTGACCGGTTTTTGATCATGATGGAATATCAAAAGATCGACACGGTGATCTGTTTTAACAAGCAAGACCTGGTTCAATGGTCGCAGCTACAGAAGATGCAGATGATTTATCAGGAGTGCGGATATCAGATCTTATTTGCCAGCGCCAAGGATCAAAAAGGGCTTTTAGAGCTCCGCAGGGCTTTAAGAAACAAGACCACAGTGGTAGCAGGACCTTCGGGCGTAGGAAAATCTTCGTTGATCAATTTGCTTTCTCCAAAGGCTGGCATGGAAACCGGGGCTGTCAGTGAAAAGATCGGCAGGGGAAAGCACACTACGCGGCATTCTGAGCTGCTGCGCATAGAAGAACAAACTTACATTATGGACACGCCTGGATTTAGCTCCCTCTATCTTACTGGGGTTGAGAAAGAGGAATTGAAACATTATTTTCAGGAATTTGCAGCCTATGAGTCCTGTTGCCGTTTTTTGGGATGCAGTCATATCCATGAGCCAGGGTGCGGAGTAAAGAAAGCGCTGCAAGAGGAAAGGATTAGCTCAATACGCTATGAAGACTATAAGACACTGTATGAGGAATTACAGAGCGTCAAAAAATATCAAAGAAAAAAGGAGAAATAAGAATGAATTATTTATCACCGTCGATATTGGCAGCAGATTTCGCACATCTGGGAGAGGAAATTAAAAGAATTGACGAAGCAGGCGCGCAATATGTGCATATTGATGTTATGGACGGGCGTTTCGTGCCCACGATATCTTTTGGGTCGCCGTTGATGAAATCTATCCGCGGATTAACCGAACGGACCTTTGACGTGCATTTGATGGTAGAGGAGCCGATACGCCTGGTGGAGGAAATGGCAGAATGCGGAGCAGACATTATTACGGTTCATGCAGAGGCATGTGTTCATCTCGACCGTACGATTGACAAGATCAAAGAAAAGGGAATTCTTGCATCTGTGGCATTAAATCCTGCCACAGACTTAAGCTGTCTCGAATATATTCTCCCGAAGCTGGACATGGTGCTGCTTATGACTGTCAATCCTGGTTATGGCGGTCAGAAGTATATTCCCTATGTGACGCAGAAGATTTCTGATCTTCGCAAAATAATTAAGGAGCGGGAATTGAAGGTTGACATTGAAGTGGACGGAGGAATTAATTTAAGCAATGTCCAACAGGCATTAGACGCCGGGGCAAATATCATTGTTGCAGGCTCTTCTGTATTTCAGGGGGATGTCACGTCTAATGTCAAGGATTTCCGAAAGATCATCGGGTAAGGAAAGAGGAGCTAATATGGAATCATTGGTTGTCAGCGGCGGAAGTCTGGAAAGGGAGTTTGCGCTGTCTTATATTAGCAAACATCCTTGCGAGCTTGCAATAGCGGTGGATTCTGGGATGGAATTTTTCTATGGGCAGAAGATCGTCCCTGACTTTATCGTGGGAGACTTTGATTCTGTGGATCCTCTAATTTTGCATAGCTTTCGCAACATTGAGGGAGGCAAAAAACCTGTGATTCTCCAGTTCCAGCCAGAAAAGGATGAGACAGATACAGAACTTGCCATTCGGACCGCTATCCAGAAAGGCAGCAATGTCATTCATCTTTTGGGGGCTACTGGAAGCCGCATGGACCATATGATCGGCAACCTTCATCTTCTTGGAGCTGCAATGTCAAAGGGGGTGGACTGTCGCATGGTGGACAGCCATAACCGGATTCGCATCATACGTCAGGGCATGGTTTTGAAACGAAAAGAGCAGTATGGAAAATATGTTTCTTTACTTCCATTCACTTCCCAGGTCACGGGGCTGACCCTGAAAGGGTTTAAATATCCGCTGCAAAATTATACGCTGCAATGTTATCATTCTCTTGGCGTCAGCAATGAGATTGTGGAAGAGGAGGCAGAGATCTCTTTTTGTGAAGGCGTGCTGCTTGTGGTGGAGGCGAGAGACTAAGATAGAATCTCAAAAAATTTGTTTTGAGTTTGCGTATTCTGTAATTTTATCGTATCAAAAGGCAGCAAGACCTTTTGATACGATAAAATTACAGAATACGCAAACTTAAGCAAAAAATCTGTGGATTGACATTTTTCGCAGGCAGGCATATAATAAAGTTAAGAATAGAACATATGTTTTAAAATTGCGAAAGGAGGGCTGGATATGGAAGAATGCAGGTATGACGCACTTGAAGTGGCGAAGTATGTCATCAATAAATGCACCGTTGAGAATTATCCGGTAAGCAATCTGCAGTTACAGAAGATTTTATATTTTTTACAGAAAAAATATTTGATACAGCAGGGAAGAAGATTGTTCAAGGACGCAATTGAAGCCTGGCAGTTTGGACCAGTTGTGTCGGAAGTGTATTATCAATATTGCGGGTTTGGCTCCATGACAATTACCATGGAGTATCCGGTGATGCTTAGCTCAGAGGACAGAATGGAGATTGATCCTGTCGTTGAAGAGAAAAGGACAAAAAAGCCGTGGTATTTGGTGGCAGAGACTCATGCACCGGGAAAAGCATGGGATGAGATTTACCAGGACGGGTTAGGAAACAGAAAAGAGATACCGGTTGATTTGATCAGAACGAGGGGATAGATTGGAAATAGGAAATACCGAGGAGAGGCGGAGACAGTTTCAGCGGTTACTGCTTCGCTTAGCAAAAAATCAAAGTTTATTGGATTCTTCTGAGGAAAAAAAGAAAGATATATCTTGAGTTAGAAGAAATATATCAAAAAGAAAGTACAAAAGATATAAAGAGAGCGGAAGGTTTCAGGCATTTTTATTCAGATATTTTTGCCGTGCTGTCTCAAATAGATAATGATGTCTCTCATGGTAATTTGGAGATATTGACACAGAATATTGATATGCTCCGTCGTGAATATAAAGCAAAGAACAGAGACACTAATGGAAGAGTGATTAATATCAACAGACAGATTAATAAATTGTATGACCATGTTAATTTGGAAGTTGCCCGTATAAGTTATCTAAAGAAAACAGAAATGCGGTCCCAGGATAAGCTGCAGAAAGTGACAGATACTTTGGCAGAAATTCAGGACAAGATTGCAGATATGAATAACGTGGTAGAAAGAGCAGATGAGATGCAAAAACAGTATATTACTATTTTAGGGATATTTGCAGCAATTGTGCTGGCATTTACGGCAGGCATTGCGTTTTCTACGTCTGTTTTGGAAAATATAGCAAATGCAAGCATTTATAGAATCATGTTAGTTGTAAATGCAATTGTTTTTGTATTGATTAATGTTATTTATATCTTAACGAGGTTTGTTTTGGAGATTGCCAAGAAAGGTTCGGATGTAGTAAGATATCCGTTGTATATGATTGTTCTCAACGTGTTTTGCATTGTGGCATCGTTGACTGATGACAACGCAGTCTGATGGGCAATCGGGCAAGGAGGTTTGCCTGAATATAAATGTGTCAGTACACTAGATTGAAAGTTTATGCAAAAATGATACATAAGACATTGATGATAAAGGAGATTGAGATAAAATGAAACTAGGAATCGTTATTTACGAGGCTGTTTCATGAAAATCCATGTATCTCTATAAAATGGCTTAAAGGTTGATAAATACTAGGGGTGAGGGCAATTTGATTTCTATGTAATTCTTTATATCTTCATAAGAGTTTATGGAAAATTGGTACGTGATTGGTACGTAGAAAATGAAATGTGAAACTGAAGGTTGAGCCTTAATACCGAAGAAAAAAGGACAAGGCATGAGAGAATGTCTTGTCCTTTCCATAATGTTGGAGGGGTGATTGCATGTCGGAATTGAAAGCAAAGGAATATAAGAAATTTGAGGATATTAAGCATATCAGAGAAGATGGATCGGAGTTTTGGAGTGCGAGAGAATTGTCGGATGCGTTGGAATATTCTAAATGGGAAAATTTTTCCAAAGTAATTGGGCGTGCTATGATCGCATGCGAGAACAGCGGACACAATGTATCTGACGATTTTCCTGAGGTCAGGAAAATCGTAGATGCAGGGGCAACGAACAAGCCGATAAAAGATTATGAATTGTCAAGATATGCCTGTTATCTGATTGTTCAAAACGGAGATCCGAGAAAAGAAGTAATTGCTTTAGGACAGACTTATTTCGCTATACAGACATATCGACAGGAAGTTGCCGATCATTTTAATCAGTTGGATGAGGATAGAAGACGCCTTGTTGTTCGTGGGGACATCAAACAATGGAATCAACTTTTAGCGGAAACGGCGCATGACGCCGGAGTGATTACGAATGAGGAATTTGCAATTTTTCAAAATGCCGGATATATGGGACTTTATGGTGGACTGGATGTAGAGGACATTCATGCAAGGAAAGAACTTCAAGTAGGACAGAAGATTCTTGATTATATGGGAAGCACAGAGCTTATCGCCAATTTGTTCCGCATTTCACAAACAGAGGAGAAACTGCGGAAGGACAGCATACAAGGTGCTGATGCAGCGACAAGCGTACATTATAATGTCGGAAAAGAAGTACGTACTGCCATTGAAAAAATCGGAGGGACGATGCCAGAGGATTTGCCAAAACCAGAGAAAAGCATTCAGGAGATTGAGAGAGAGCAGATGGCGAGATTAAGAGCGAAAGCGAAGAAAGGGACGATAATGCTTGATGAATGATGTGTTATCGACAATAGTTTGAAAAAACATAGTGATAAAAGTTATTTGCAGGTCTGTTCATATAAATCCATATATCGCTATAAAATGGCTGAAAGGTTGATAAATACTAGGGTTGAGGGAAAATTGATTTCTATGTAATTCTTTATATCTTCAAAAAGTTTTATGTGGAATTGGTACGTGATTGGTACGTAAAAAATGAAATGCAACTGTAAATTGAGCCTTAATAATAATTAAGAAAAGGTTAAGTCAGTTGAAATAACATAGCCTTTTTGTGTGAATGCTACATATGAAAGTTAGAATTGTAATAAAAGTAATCAAGTGGGGTGAATAAATGCAACATAGTAAACTGTCAGAACATACATTTAAAAAGGGAAAATTTATTACTCCTTTTAATTCTATTTCTGTTATGCAGGCATTATCTGATGAAAAATCATGGACTTATGGAAGAATGCCAGAATATCTTTGGATTGGATTGATTTTAGACCATTTTGGTCGAGATGATGGTCTGAGAAAATTATATAGTATTATCTCTGAATTGCATAAACTAGCGCCTGAATTGTATACAGTTCGTATTTCGCAAATTTTAAAATTGGAACATTCTGTTCAACGAAAACTATATAACTACATTAATAAAGTAATTTCTAAAGAAACACTTTCTCCACTTACGGTTATTTTAACTTCCAGTAAGGCGCCAATTTTTGCAGAATGTTTTTACTGTCCGGAATTGAGTGTTGAAGATAGATGTAGCGTCTTAACAGAAACAATGCGTAAAATAATGGATCACCAATCAAATGAAGCTACGGATATCAGGTTTGTTGCATTATATTTTAATTTGTTATCAGGAAAACTACATTTGTTAAAAGACCAGATAGACTTGCTTGCTATATATTCAACAACAGAACATACTGAGGAAATAATGCGAACGGTTCGTCCTACAGTCCGTTCTTTAGAAATGATGATATTGCAATTTGAAGATACTAATTCAATATATTTAGAACTTTTTTGGAGGTGTATAAGTGAAATGACAGAATGCTCAATATATTCTATGGTATTCCCGGAAGAAACTAGGGATATAGACATTTATATGGAAAACCTACATGAGATATTTGCATTTCTTGCTGAGTTATTTACTTCATCTTCTCCATTAGATGAAAAAATGAATGTGATATTGGGGATTGCTACATATTCATATAGACGTTTGAAAGAATGTTATGAACATAATCTTTCTAATTCCATTTCTGGAAGAAGTTGCATACGAGTTCTTATTGAAGATTATATTATGATGAAATACTTAATAAAGAATGAGGCATTACATGAAAATATTTGGCGAGATTATCAACTGTATGGAATAGGGCAATATAAACTTGTTTTGGCAAGGCATCGTGAAAATGGAGTTTTGGCTCAATCTCATTTTGATACTAGGTATATTGAAGCATTAGTTAATGAATTCAAGGAGTAAGAGTTCATTGATATGGATACAAAATATTTTGATAAAAGTAATATAAGGTTAAAAGCAGAAAGCGTTGATGAAAAAGAATTGTTTGGATTGTATTATGACTATGATTCGGCTTTTGAACACGGGCTTTGGGGAGCTATCAGAGAATCATCATTGTTAAAATGTAATAATCCTGCACATAAATATCACTGTATTCCTGATGTTGAAGATGTAAATAGACTAAAAACTGTTTTGCCTGATTGCATTATGGTTATGAATAAGACGATTGTTTTTCTGAATGAGTTATACGGAATTCCAGAACAGTTATTGAATGGGGTGACAAATTTTGAAATTAAATCTATTACAGAATAAAATAGTCTTGATACAAGATTCATATGCAAAATTATTATCTGTACTGATTCCTGAATTAGAATCTGGGCGAGTACCGGAAGCTTTAGATGAAATTAATTTGTTTTGGATTCGAAATATAGATGTTGTACAACTATATTTGAAGGCTATGTTTTCAGGAAATGAAAGTTATGTATTTACAGCAGCAACATTTATGGATTTTGATGATAAAGAACATCTTCCTTTTTTGATGATAGGAGAAAAACATATACTTGATGATCCTTTAAATAGGTATTCAGAGATATATAATAAAATTTCCAATAGTAATGATATGGAGTATCTTTATAACCAAATTCGGGTAACTGCCAAAGATAATCTAAAAATTTTGAAAGACGTTAAGAATAATATACTTATATTGCCATTAAGAATTTTAAATCAATCAAGTACATACAAATCTCTTTTCCAAATTGGAGAGCAGGCGTTTATAAGTCTTTTTGATGAAATAGAGAGTCTGAAAGATTATTTCAATAAATGTAATAGCATTAATGATATCATGCGGTATGCTAGAAAAGATTTTGGAAAACTAGTAATGTTTTCTGAAAGTGATGATGAGTCTTTAGAATTTGAAAAAAGATATGAGATTGCATTATCTGAAACACATTACATGGTAGACTCAAATAAATCAGATTCATACAACTTTTTTATATTAGTGTTTGGTTGTATTCAGCAGGCAATTGATATTATAGCATCGTGTATTGAATATGGATGTATTCCATACATTAGGTATCCGGTAGCGTTTCACTATATTTCATTGCTGTCGGAAAATATGACAGATATTGAACAAATAATAATGCTTCGGTATAAAATGAGTATAGCATTTGTGGTGTATAGACTTTGTGATAAGGAAAGACTTGCAACAGTTTCAATAGATGAATTCCTTATAAAAAATCAAGAGTATAATTTCAATAAAAGGTTATTCTGCACATTGGAACAGAATGGAATTAATGAACGCAATTTTTTAGGTCATACTGTTACGCAAGTCGTGATAGATGAACTTGAGAAATTCTATAGTATTTTAAATAACAAAGATACTGATGAATGAAGAATCTAATTTTTCAGATATGATGGGTATAATAGAGTAAGCGGAGAGGAAAATGTAAAAAGTTTTCTATAATACAATGAGTAGGTGCTAAATTCAACTTAAGAATAGGAAGGCGCCCGTTTGCTGGAAAAGGGGTACAAGAATGTGTTTGAGAGTCTATCAAAGGAAAAACAGGCGGAACTTATCATGAGAAAAGACGACTTTGCAAAAAAGGCAGATATTACTCCGTAAAATGATTTTTGCGAAAAGAAAACGCTCTATGTAGAGGGCAAAAAAGATTAGAATGGCTCTGTATATGATAAATATGCAGGGCTTTTCTTAACCAGCAAAATATTTGTGATTGAATAGAAAGACAGAATGAATGATATGTTTGACCATGAGACAAATAAGGGCTATGGGAATAGTCTGACAGCTCCTGTGGATATCACGAGTACAGAATATGCATACCACTTGTTATTGTATTTGTGTGAGACTGTAGGGACAAGGCTACAGAATGATAATGTGAAGATCAGTGTGGTGAGCGCTTTACAGGGAGAAACCCTATTTTGGGCTGGAATCTACCTTAAAGACCCGGATGGCGACAAATTCACGCTCCTGACCCGAGAAGCAGAAGGGTGTATGGTTGGGATACACAACAGGATGCCATTAATCTTAACTCGTAGCGATATGGAAAAATGGCTTTTTTCCCAAAAAGCTGTGAGGCTGTTGGACAGGCATTTTGATAAACTACAGAGAAAAAAGAGTATGCAGGAGAGATACCAGAAAATGAGCCTATTTTAATTTAGGCAACCTTGATGTATGTCTTTTTACTCGTTTTCTTCTGTTCATCTGAAAAATATCATGGTCCATGATAAGTGAGATGACATGGGCAAGAGTGGGGATGTGGCCATGTGCATGGTAATCTGCCCCCTAACAACTTTGGGGAGTGATTTCATTGTTTATCGATTTAAGAGATTGTGTTTCCTTTTCTTGCTTTCTATATTGCATTGGGGTCATATTAAACTGTTTTTTGAATACTGTTGAAAAATAAGACTGATTTTCAAATCCACAGTAAGAAGCAACTAAATTTATGGAAGCATCTGTAAATTTTAGCAAGCTTTTTGCTTTATTTAATCGAAATTGATGAATATAATCCTGTACAGATAAGTGGAAAAAGTCATAAAAAATTCTATATAAGTAAGTCCTGTCAATGCCAACATAATCGGCAACATTACTAACCTGTAGGTCACTGAAAGGATAGTTTGACTGAATATATTCAACGGCATGAGAAATATATAGTTCTGCATTAGATGTAGCAGAAGCAGACCACTTTTGGAGGAACAAAGAAAAAATTTCATAAAGATATCCTAATAATTCATATTCACGGGAGATACCTTGATAATTTGGGTAAGCAAGTTTGTGAAATAAATTTTTTAATATCGGATCTTCACCGTAAAATTGAACGAGACAAGTATCAGAAAATCCGCATAAGTTCATAATGTTGAATGCTTCATGTCCATTAAAGCCTATCCAATAATATGTCCATGGGTCGGCATAATCTGCTCGATAATGGATGGCTTCATCTGGTCTGATTAAAAATAAGTCCCCTTTCTTTACAGCATATTGGCCAGAAGGGGTCATGTATGTACCCTTACCACTCAAAATATAGTGAATAAGATAATGGTCATAAATTCGGAGAGTTGTATACCATCCAGGCTCGCAATATACTTTATGACCGCTTTCATAAACAGTCATACTTGTATTTGATGGAGGAGAAGAAGTAAAATTATTTAGCATCAGGCCGGGAATAGGTATTCTTTTAGCCAAATCTTCATATGAAGTTGTTTTCCCTTTTTTCATTTTCCCCATGAGTATCTCAATTCTCTCTCTTTATATATATTCCGAATAAAAATGATTTCTTTTATTATAGCATGATGTGGAAAAAAAACAACATGAATTAAAAAAGAAGCAACATCTATATAGAGAAGTTAATGGGGGTATGATGATATAATTGTTATCATATAACAGGATAAAGCAAAGGTCATACAGAGTAAAGATGAAGCATTTTAAGAAACAAATAGTGATTGTATGGAGCAAAGGAGGGGATAAAAGTATAGGTGAAAGAAGAAATGAATCAATGGAAAAAATTATAGTGAACTCAAAAAAAGGTGCAACATAATTTTTAAATTATGTTTGTGCTGAGCTAAAAGAAAGGAATGGAAAATGAAAAGAAAAAAATGCTTAGCAGTATTATTGTGTAG
>OFHB01000687.1_pt1 | contig 21412 bp, 18 predicted proteins | sample 1521881 | NCBI WGS metagenome assembly OFHB01 (sample SAMEA3504090, study PRJEB24116) | mouse gut metagenome | biome: mouse gut; feature: mouse-associated habitat; material: faeces | place: Denmark | collected 2011
CCGCCGTTTGCCGTGGTCCGGTCAATGGAGTGGCTGGCGTCCCCTATCGGAGTGATCTTAAAGGTAACACCATCCAATGCAGACCCGTCCGCGCTGGTTTTGATCAGCCGCAGGCCGGGCTTTTTTGTATTGGTGAACACAAATTCGGCGGTGTCGTTGGCTCGCAGGTGGATGATGCGCTGGGCGTTGTCCACCACATAGCCGGGGCACTCCAGCTCCGTTACCTCGTAGGAGCCGGCGGGGAGATTGCTCAGGTCGATCTCGCCATTTCCGTCCGTGACAAACTCCTGGGGGCCGTAGCTGCCGTCGATGGCCCGGATGCTGAACTTCACACCAGGAATGGTTTTGGACGGGTCAGAGCTGTCAACCTTCACCAGCTTCATGCCGGGCTTGGTATCATTGAAGAAAAACAGCTCCTTAATGCCACAGCCAGCAGTCAGCTCAATCTCCTGGGGAGCGGTGTCCTTGATATGGCTGTCGTCCCCGGTGTCCACCTCGACTGCCCGATAGGTGCCCGGCTCGATGCCGGTCAGCAGAATCTCACCGCTGGCGTTTGTCTCATAATGCCCCAGAGAAACGCCGTCCCGGAAAATCTCAAAGGTGACGTTCGCCATGGGCCTATGGCTCTGCCGGTCATATTTCACGATTTTCAATCCGACTTTTGCCAAATTCTTAAATACCAGGGGCCCAGCGGGGATGGGATTGCCGTTGGCGTCCAGCTCCAGCTTGATCTGCTGGACCTCGGTGGTAGGCTCGTAGTTGGGGGGCGGGACCAATTCCGTTACAGCGTACTCACCAGGCTTGATATACTTCCCGGACGCCTCGGTGGGGTCCCACCACTGGACGCTCTCCAACACGCCAGCTTCATCGGTGTCAAACTCATACACGCCGTTGGTGACAGAGCTGAACTTGAAGGTGGCGGGGCCGACGCCGGTGTTGGTCAGAGCGTCCCTCTTGAACAGAAGGGCCTTCCCCGGCTCAGGGATGCCGCCGTTCTCAATGCCGCTCGCAGGGCCGACCTGGACCGCACCCGCCGCCGTGCTGTTCTCCGGGGCCTTGCAGGTCACAGTGAAGGGGGAGGCCAGCGGGGTGCAGCCCGCCGGGGCTTTGGTCTCCTTGACATACAGGGTCACACTCTTGCCGTCCTCCACGATGTTAGGAACGGAGGTGCTGGCTGTGCCGTCAGCGCCGGTGGTCATTACGGCCAGGGGTGTGCCGCTGCAAGAGGAATCGGCGTAGACGGAGAACTCTGCGCCGGAGAGGGGCCGCTTGTCCGCAGCGGCGATCTTCTTGAGCTTCAGGTAGACGGGTTTCTTCTCGGTGATGGTAGTACCGTTGGTAAAAGTCACCTTGGACTCGCCGCCGCTGCTGGAAAATTTCTTGGCGGACATATCGACGATTCCACCGGTGCCGGTGATGTCGGTCAGGTAGGTGGGGTCGTCCTCCACCACTTCAAACCGAAAAGAGTCGTCCGCAACGAAGTCAATGCGGATCGTTTCATTGGCCTTTAGGGTAAATTTTAGGCCGTTTCCAGTTTCCGTGACAGGCATATTCGCAATATAGCTACTTGGACTGCCTGCAGTATAGGTTACAGTAAAGCTCCAGCTCTCCCCGGCGGGGATAGAGCCGCCAGCCTTCTTGGTCACCTCCAGGGACGGCGCTGTGGGTTCGGGCCGCTCGAAATTGAACGGACTGAGAATGTGGAGGCCATAGGACCGCCGCTCAGAAAAGATAGTGTCTCTGATTTTGGCGGCCTTTGTGATGCTGTCCACGAAGCTGTCCGCCTCGGTAAAGCCGTTAGTGGAACACAGCTCCTCACCGGTGGGCGTGCCGCTGCTGTCCAAAGGATACTCCAAAAACTGAGTTTTCTTCTGGCGCATCCACTGGGCCATATTGCGAATCGTTGAGGACTGATCGTAAATCAGATTGCCCTTAGTTGTGGATTCGCTGTTATAGAGCGAGTAGGCCATCATCTCCCGCAGGGTATAGGCACGTCGAAGACCATCCGGGTCCACGAAAACCCCGCCAGTCTCAATAATGACCCGGTACTTGGTGCGCAGGTTGCCATTGGAGTCATGGACATACTCAGACCAATTTTTGATAGCGTCATCCTTGCTCCAGCCGCTGTTGCTGCTGGTTGCACTCAGGCGGCCCAGCAGATATAAAAAAGCGTCGTTGGGCTTGTAGACCTTGTAGAGATTGCCAGGAGTAACAGGCTTAGGATCGGTGCCCCACATGGAGGTATAGTCGCCATCCACCCAGCCAGTGGACCATTTGGAGCTGTTGCAGTGGAACATCTGCTCCTTCTGCGTGTCTGTAATCCCGGTGGCCGCCTGAAACTCGTCAGCGGTGGTCACCCATTTCTGGTTATAGCCGCTGGTAGCATCATAGGCATAAACTGTACCGCCCATCAATTCAGCGGCACTGGAGCCCTTGCCGTTGTACTGCATGGCAGAAGAATTGAACCAGGTGATCCGGCGGCGGCAGGTATCAGCATCCCAGTTTTCGATGCTGCCATTGCCCCAGACCACATTTAGGGGTGTACCCACCACATGCCAGGTATTGAAGTCATTGCTGTTGATGTCCTTGACTACGCCTTCCGGAAACTCGATCAAGGTAAAGCGGAGGAAGGTCCGCTCCGGATCGGTGGTCCAGTCCACATCGCTGGTGCTGGGCTTCTGACCGCCAGGGCTGCCGGGGTTCAGGCCGCCCGTACCTCCATTGGCGTAGGAGATGCCAGCATTGGCAGGAACCCGCCGGATACCGCTGCTGCTCAGCCCGGTCAGCGCCTGATAGGGGGTTGTGCTGTAGGCCCGGTCAATGGTGTAGTCGCCCTTGGTGCTGACCCCATCCTGGCCGGAGTAGCTTCCCTTCGCCATGATTTTTTCTGCATTGGGGTCATTGAAATGCCACCACTCACTGGCGAGGGGGATCAGGCCGACGGCGGTGCAATAGCTCTGAAGCCGTTTCGCACCCTCGGAGGCAGCAAACCGCTCCGTCCAATTCTCCAACTCATTGGGCATGGTATAGGAGCTGACAGGGACCTGATACCGGATAGCGGCCGAACTCAACTGGTGCATCCGGGTGGGCATCTCATACTCTGTCCAGTCCTCGTACTTCTGGTAAGTGGCGCCATCCAACGTGTACTCATGCAGCTCCGCAGGATCGCCTTTGGCAAGGCTCATATCCACGGCCAGTCCCGCCTGATGGTTGGATGTGCCGTTAGAAATGAACCAGCCCTGCTCGCGGGCATAACCCATGGCAATAGCTTTATCCATGTCAGTGGACACATCACTGTTACTGTCCCAGAGAGCGGTGAAACCGTCCCGCACAGCGGACTGTACCCCGGCGGGCCGGAATGTCTCATAGACCACCAGTGTCTCACCGTTGGACATGGCGGACTGCTGGACCTTTGCCAGCCGCTCAGCAAGGGTGAACATGCAGGGGACGACATACTCATAGCGGCTCAGCCGGGAGCTGAACTGCCTGGCGTTGTAGTAGGATTTCCCTGTAACGCCGGGAATATCCTTCCCGTCTGCAGCCTGGAAGATGCTGCCGCTGCTGTTGGTCAGGTTGTAGGCGATGCTGGGAACAACGTCCGGCAGATTGATGAAGATATGCTCCTTATCCACCCAGCCGGTTTTCCCCAGCTGGCCGCCTTCCCAGGCGGTCACACTGCCGCTGCTGTCAACGGCGAGGCCAATCTTGACCCTATCGCCGCCGTTGTAAGCCAGGATGGCGAAGGGGATAGGCTTGGCACTGTCCGAGGCGGGGACAGACACGATCTGAGTCCCACCACTCTCAGTGTTGTAGACTTGGAGTGGGAGACAGGTGCCGTTCCAGCCGGTGGCCCCGGCGATGTTGACTTCAAAATCGCCAGTAGGGGCATAGGCAGTGATGCTGCTGGCCACTTTGGCCGGCGCTTCCTCTGCGGCAAAAGCGGTGGCCGGGAGCATCCCGATGATGGTGATGGCTGCCAGCAGGCCGGACAGGGTGCGCTTCCAGTTGGATTTGATGCTCTTGGAGAGAGATTTCAACATTATCAGTTCCTCCTTCATTAGTTTGTGAGCATAGCAAAAGGACTGCACAAAACCGTGCAGTCCTTGAGCAGATGATATTTACTTGACAGGTTGGGACTGTTCATCTTGGGTATTGCTGGTTTGAGGTACATGAATCGCCTCCCTTGTCTTGTTTTTCCTTGGTTAACTGCCGGAAACGGCAGGCCACACTTCTACGCTTTCGCCGGTGAAGGGGACATTCTCAGGATAACGGGTCCACACTTCAAGATGATGCGGAATACGTCCACCGCTGAATCCAGTCAGACTATAGCTTCTAATGTCCGGATGTTCGACGCTGGGCCATGTGATGATTTCACCATGGTTGCCATCCGTGTAATGGAACCGCCCGTCCTGATTTGGGGACTCAAGGGCAATAACTACATGTCCCACTACTCCGTCAGGACTCACTACAAATACAATATCGCCGGGGCGCATTTTCGTGAGATCGTCCAGCTTGCGGCCTGGATTGGTTTTGTCACCAAAAATAAGGGAGTTGACCATGGAGGCGTAGCCACTGCACCCGTAATACTCACTGACCCAGTAGACGTCCATGATCCGGTTGGCTGCAGTGCTGGGGACCTCGTTTTTGTGGGTCCCAGACGTATTGTGTGTGCCCCAGACCGTCCCATGGGGCCAATCCTGTTTAAGCTGACGTAGAATTTCCAGCACGTTTTCTTCGGTGACGGGCTTTCCGTTGGATAGAAAGCCGTCCCCAGTGCCGGTGCTGGGCGCTGTACCTGGACGGGTGCCGGTCTGGGCGCGGTAGATCAGTACCGCCATCTCGCCTCGGGTGATGATAGATGCCTGAGCGGTGGATGGGCTGATCAGGCCTAGACTGGCGGCGTATTGACCTGCGGTACCATAGGTCCACGCGCTGCTCTCGCTGTCCCCGTAGCCGTAGCATCGGAGCACTACCGTACATGCCATGGCCGGAGTAACCATATCGTTAGGGCCAAAGTGTGATGCGTCGTAGCCGGATACCAGCAGATTGGCAACACAGTAGCCAACGTAGGATTTGGCCCAGGCGGGTACGTCAGTGAAGTGACAGGCCTGGATGTACTGTTCGGGGTTGACTTCTTCTCCGCTATGAAGCCGGGTGAGAATGGCGGCCATTTCGGCCCGGGTCAGTCCCTTGTCCAACATGAGATTGCCAGAGCTGTCACCCAGGTAGATGCCCTGCTCATGCAGGTACAGCCCTGCAGCTTCAATTTCTGCTGGCTGCTCTGCGGCAAAAGCGGGAACGGACATAGATAGTAAAAGGATGATGCCAAGCGCAAAGGATGTGATCCGTTTCATGCAAATACCCCCTTGTAATTATTATGATCATATTACACCACACACAGAGAATATTTGCAACAGGCTGCTAGGAAATTTCGCGGGCCTGGACACACCAGCGCATATCTCGGACATCCCGAACGCAGGTAATCAGTGTGATGATGTTGTCGCTTGTCCGATCCAAGCGGGAAAAATCCGTCTCACTGATTTGACCAACATAATAGACCTCATAGGTCCTGGTGCCGAGCTGTGTGGTATAGACGATCTGGTCACCGGTAACCAAGGTGTGAATCTTTCCAAAATGATTGGTCACACCACGGTTGTGGCCAGCAATTCCAACATTCCCATCCCAGCAGGACGTAGATTTAAAATGCCCGGCACCTTTTGCAAGGTTTTCAAGGCTTTCATCTTCGTAAACCTTGACGTTAAGGTCCAGCTTGGGGATCTTCAGTCGGCCAAGGCTTCCATCTGAATAGTAGAGGCCGTCCGGAAGCGTGAATTTATTGTCGCCTGTGATCGAAGCGGTCACATCGGAGGTGGACGATCCTCCAAGCTCAGCGGGCGGAACATAGAGATTGCTGGAACTACCGGCGGTGTTGCCTACGGTATTGCTTCCAGTGAAGTTGCCCGTCCCTGCAGAACTACCACTTCCGTAATTGCCATAAGCGACATGCGGAATCAGGACCTCACCAGTTCCGGGCTGGTATGAGTCGGGACTTCCAAAGGAAGGCGGCGCAAGGGCCGCATTTTTGCTGCGGTCAATATTGCTCTGTTCCGTAGGGCCGCCCCCGACTACAATCATCTGCTCAACGGAAGAGGAGGGGGCGAACATGCCTTCGTCAGGTTCGTCCACATTATACTCCAGTGCCTGAGCTGGGGGCGCCGCCATCGCCATCACCAGCGCCAACATAATCATCGCAGTTGTCAATAGTTTCTTCATGGGACATGCGCTCCTTTCGTTTCATCCAAAAATAGGTGCCGCCAGCACCCACGCAAAGCGCAGCTAGAGCGGCAGGGATAAGGATCAGCATTTCCGAACCGCCCTGCTTCTCTTTCACCGTATCAGGCTCTGCGTCCGGTTCTGCTGTCAGAATAGGGGTTCCGGTGAAAATGACCGTGTACCGAATGACCGTCACTCCAGTGCGATAGGCATCTCCAACGTAATCAGCCGTTGTGGTATAGCCCTTTACATAACTGACCGTCTTGGAACCGCCATAAGTGCAAACTGCAGTGAAGCGGTCCCCAATCTCATAGTCGTTGGCGTTGTACGTGTTATCGGTCTGCCATTCAACGCCCTGAAGATTCAGCGTTCGCCCGCCCTCTGTGATGGTTTTGGGCAGATGGTTTGTGTCGGCACTGGCTAGGTTGGGATACCGTCGGGTGACGGTGACAGGGCTGGTTTTGCTGCCGTATCCGGACGGTTCTGTATGGATGGAATCCAAATTGAGGTACAGCGTTCCCTCAAACCCGTCTTCCGTAGTGACAACTTTCTCCTGAGGCAGCAGACCCAGGATTGTCTCCATGCTTTTATTATCGCTTTCTACGGTTTCGGTCTGGGTCACCTTTTGCGTCTCTGAGCCGATAACCACCTCACGGAGGATATCAGAGTACTCATACCGGCAACCATCCCGATCAAACGCTTGTCGGGGAAGGGTAGCTGGGTCCGTGGTGGGCGAAAGATCATAGACTTTCCGGATCTCAAGCGCCTCCTGATTGAGAATGATGTCTACCGGAAGCAGGGCATCTGGCTCAGACCAATCAGCCGCCGTGGCAGGAAGCGCCAGCGTGGTAATGAGCAGCGCCATTACTATGAGAGATGTAAACACTCTCTTCATGTTGGGGTCCTCCTTCTTTCTTAGGTCGGTGTGTACTGCCCACCCTGGATTAGCGGCTGCAGGTATGCAACGGCAAAGCCCAAGGTGTTCAACACGATCCAGGTCACGATAATCCGTTTGAGCCAGCTGGTGGCCTCAGACACAGCACGTTCGTTGCGCGAGATCATTCGCACAAGCAGCGCGACGGATGCGGCAGTTACAGCCACAATGGTGCTGATTCCAACCAGCTCGCCATAAATATCCGCCATAATGGAGGAAAAGCGAGACCAGATCGTATCACCAGAAACTGCTGCCGCTGGCTGAGCGAACAGAACCATCATGTAACAGGTACTTGCCGCCCCTTGGAACCAGCGTTGAAGCCGCGGTGACAGAGGTGACCGCAGCTTCTTTTGATTTTGCGCCATATTAGGAACTCTCCTTTCAAATGAAATTTGGCAGTAAAAAACCGCTCCCAATACGAACTGCTGCCATTCGTATCGAAAGCGGCTTACTGCCATCGCCCAGTTTTGGACGATAACAGAATACCATATTTTCATCGCCATGTCATCGGCGGTGACACTGCCAATTTTCTGCCAATTTTCTGCCATAAACCCTGCCATCAATTTCCCTCCAGCAATGTGAGTAGCTCCAACCAGGCGTCCAAACATCCTGCTGGTGCTGTCCAGAGTCGGATTGACAGGATATTGACCGCCTGCTGGCGTAGCCGGTAGTAGTGACGGTCTGATATACCCAGTCGGAACAAAATCTCCGTGTGGGTAAGTTTATCCGGTGTGAGGAACGTTTGGAAGATAATATTATACATCATTTCGCCGTTACCCGGCTTATGACGCAGCACGGTAAGGGCATCGTTAATCCGATCCAGCAGCAGTCGGGACTTTTGGATCCCGAGCATCCTGTGTTCCAGTTTTGCGTTGCCCATCGCTATCTGCGTGTCTACAGCACTGAGGAGTGCATCCAGGTCATGCAGAGGGCGATCCAGTTCCTCAGCCACCTGCTGTGGAAAACATTCCAGCGCCCACACAATGTCACGGTAATGCCGAAGCATCATCTGGGTGTTGTGATACATGTTGCGACGCAGCTCCTGCTCCGCCTCCCGGGCCTTTTTGCTGGTAATGCTCTGATCCTCCACAATACCCCGCCGCTCCAGCAGAGAGAGTATCTGCTCCGCCTGTACGGACACGGCTGTTCCAGCCTGCTCACCAGAGTGAAGTTCCTTCATATGTTCCATATTCAATGCCTCCTGTATCGACTGATGGACCGGTTTTAGGCCCGGCCCTGGGCAAAAGTTCAAATTCGGCCGGGGAAGTTTCCTCTATACCCTGGCAGTCCTCCTTGAAACTATTACAATGCCTACACAGAGAAAAATACGCGCGCGTAATAAGGCGGCCCGAAACTGCAACACGGCATTCCTCAGCCGCAGGGCTTGGCTGCGCTTGTGAAAGCTTCGGTATGACCCTGCGACTGTACCAAGCGATCCACTGATTCATTCGTTCATGGTCGTTGCAGCTTTTGATGTGCGTATTTCTGCCACAAATGCGTATTTCCTCTAAAATGCGTTGGACTTGTGCAGGTTCTGGCAGTGAAAAAGAGGTTCCTGCAGGGTAGCTGGTGTTGAAGATTAGGCAGCCGAAAGAGCCTGGCAGTTTTTGCAGCGGGAAGGCATCCGCATGTTTTTTGAAGAACCGCCATACTTTCGTCTTTTCCCATCCCCAACGATGGCCAAGGGTTTCCAGGGTCAAAATAGCGCCATATTTGCCAAACTGGACAGTAGGCGCCATATGAGAAAACGCATTGCTGGTCTCTTGCCATACCGTGTGGCACCAGAGGTCCAGCCATGCGTCCGACTCATCAAAGCGATAGTGCGCCTCAGCGAGACGCTGGGTAATGTTTCGGGGCAGACACAGGAAGCCGTATCCTGGGGTGGCATAGACGGCCTCGGTGCCCATACAGGGCTCGCCGGAGCACTGAACCACCCAGTCCTTAATTTGATAGGTAAGTTTCTTTGTTTTAGGGTTTAGTTCATAGTCTATGTAACCCAACTGGGTCAGTTTGTTCATCATCTCCAGGGCCTTTTTTCGGTTCTTGATACCCAAGATGCTCTTGAGGCCAACAATTCCGCCAGCCCAGGAACCGATGGTAACTTGGTTGACATATCCGCAGTAGTGGGCTTGCCCGTTCCGAAAGGCAGCCCTGGCGGCCAGCCGGGCCCAGGCGCCCATGATACCTTTAGAGGGAGGCATCTGGTCGCGTGGGAGCTTAACCCACTGATATTTCATCAGGCACTTCACCTGGTTGGCCTCCTTTTTGTTTTAGATTGAAAAAAGCCCCGCTGCGTGCTAAACTAAGTAGACACGAAAGCGAGGCGAGAAAATGATATATGCATGTGATAATTGCCATTTCCTATTTTCCCAGGAAGTACCCGCAGACTGCTGCCCAGACTGCGGGAAAGAAAATATTAGACAAGCGACATCGGACGAAATCCAAGAGTTTGAAAAACGGAAGAATACTGACTTTTGGGTTTCGGATTCATAACTCCGATGGAGGTGCGGTACCGCATGGATAGTATGATAACAATAGGCAAGAGAAAATTACGAGCACTTTATCAGAAGATAAGAGCGGGGAAACCTATCTCATTGGAAAACTGCATTGTGAAGGGATTTTCGCTATCTGAGTATCGGGACATTTATAATCTTAATAAAAACGAATATGTCACAATTACTATTAGCAGTGCTGAAAATGCGGTATTTATGCCAAGATCAGATAAGGACAGGACTTGCGTGGATTTTTCATGGGCAATTTTTAATCCGACTGACTCCGTATGTGGGACCGTGTTCGATAAGAGTGAATTTCAAGGGGGTGATGTCGATTTCTCATATGTTAAGACTGAGTATGATTTGAGTTTTGCCGATTGCAGCTTCTATCATGCAACAGTCAAATTTGTCGGCTGTAAATTTGGGGAGCAAGACTTAATTTTTAGCCGTGTTGATATGGGTGGCTCTGACTTTTATTTTCATGTGTCTGATTTCAAAAAAGGAGACTTGGACTTTTCTGAAAGCCAAGGCTTGAGCGGCAGGATTCAAATTGCCAGTTGCAACTTTGAGCAGCGAAATTTAAACTTTTTCGACATGCAAAATTCAGATGGAGACTTCATTTTTGCTGATTTTGAATTGAGCAGTGGGAGTATTGGATTCACAAATTCCGAAATTAGGAGTCTGCTGTGCTATAGAGTAGTTTTTTCTATACGTGCCGATTTTGATGTTGGATCCGCCAGATACATATCAATTCAAAACAGCACCACAGGGAATACCCTCATTTTGGGTAATGAGGGTTATCGAAACTATATTAACATTTGCTTGCTTGGAACTCTGAATTTGGGACAAATACGAATCCTAAATCAGTTTAGTAAGCACCTTTTTCGCCAGCAAAAAAAGATTTATTGTCCAGAATCCATATTTGACTCAGATAATCCGTCAATTGCTGGAGATCGAAAACCAACTCCAGCAGACATGGTGGGCTTTTATGAGCAGCATTTGGATCTGACCTGGGAACTATGTGATACATCTTATGCTGAAAAAGCACAGCAGCTGCGAGTTCTTAAAGAGAACGCTACCACAATGGGGAATTACACACTTGAAGACCAATACTATCTGTTGGCTCGCAGATACCAAAACTTATCAAAGATAGACAGTCAAACAATACAATTCCACCAACTTAAAAATTCGCGCGCAGCAAATGAGGTACAGCATTATTACTTAGCTTGGGTAGGAATCCTTCTTGGCACAATAGCAGGGTTCCTGTCATTTTCTGTTGAGGCAATTCTTTTGGATATCATGTGTGGAGCCTATGCGACAAAGCCGTTCAAATTCTTATGTTCTGTGCTTTTGCTTATAACAGGGTTCGCAGGCAGCTATGCCTTGCTCAATCACAATGCAGGAATATTCTGCTATGGCACAACCGTTCCATCTTCATCCCCGCTTATCCTGTCGATTTACTTTAGCTTTTTCCAATTCTTTCAAATTGATTGTGGAATCACAATAGTATCCCCAATTGCGCACACTATCTCATTGGTTCAAAAAACACTTGGAATGATCATTTTGGCAGTGTTCACTGTATCCTACACCAGAAAAATTATTAAATAAAACTTGGCTGCTCATTTGCTTTAGGATTCTTCAAAACCTGTTCTGGGCCTTTCCTTGCACCGGATGGTGGATTGGGGATCTAATATTCGTAGCGCAGGTCTGCTGGCTGAGCAGGTTCAGACTTACCTGCCCCACGTCTATGCGGGAAACTGCCTAGATGCTATTCATGGAGTGTCCCCAGAAAACCAATAGGATGGATGATATGCTCCTCTTTAGCATCCAGGTCCAAAGCCGGGTCTACCAGCGCAATAGCCCGGCGGATGCTGCGATACCCGTACTTGCCCCTGATTATGTCCAGCGTCCGGTCGATGTCGGCCCGGCGCTGGGCTTTTTGCTCTTCTGGGAACAGCGACAACTGCACAACGCCGTCCGCCGGTGTCAGTCCGCTGGCCTTCACCGACAGGCTGCGCACAGGCTCCCTGCTGGTATGATGCCTCCGGAACAGCTCCACGGCCGTTTCCCAGATGTCCAATGTGTTCGCTGTGGGATGGTTGAGTTTGGCCTGCCGGTCATAGGACAGCAGGCGGTTGTCCCGGATACCCAGAGCCACGGTAGAGCAAAGGCAATTCTGCTCCCGGAGTCTGGCTCCCACGCTTTCGCACAGGGCCATGAGGGTAATTTTTACATCATCCTCACTGACCAAATCCCGGGGTGCAGTGGTGGAGTTACCAATACTCTTCATGGGCGGTACTGCATAATAGCGCCGGACGCCGGAGTGGTCCTGCCCGTTGGCAAACTGATGGAGCATGATTCCGTTTTTGCCCAGCAGCCAGTACAGAAGATCAGGATTGGCCTGGGCCAGCTCCCCAATCGTGGTGATCCCATACTGGTTCAGCTTCCGGGTGGTGGCAGGGCCCACATAAAGCAGGTCACTCACAGGAAGGTTCCAAGCCTTATCCCGATAGTTCTCCGGGGTGATGACCGTGGTGGCGTCGGGCTTTTTCATATCCGAGCCCAGTTTGGCAAATACTTTATTAAATGACACACCTACCGATACGGTCAGCCCCAGCTCCCGCTTCATGCGGCCCCGGATATCATCGGCGATGGCCGGCCCTTCCCCAAACAGCCCCACAGAGCCAGTGACATCCAGCCAGCACTCGTCCAGGCCGAAGGACTCTACTTGGTCTGTGTAACTGGTATAGATGTCCCTGGCCTGGGCGGAGAACGCGAGGTAACGCTCATAATGGGCAGGGATGCAGACCAGGCCGGGGCACTGCTGCCGGGCCTCCCACAGCACCTGCCCGGTGCGGATGCCGAACCGTTTGGCAATATCGTTTTTGGCCAGCACAATGCCGTGGCGGGCCTCCTCGTCTCCAGCCACCGCCACTGGCTTGTCCCGCAGCGTGGGATCATACAGGATCTCCACGCTGGCATAGAAATTGTTCATATCCGAATGCAAAATCACAGGCTTCATGTCCTCAGTATATGAGGGCAGTCCGGCCTTCATCCTCGAAAGGAGTCACAGCTATGTGTGGAAGATACAGTTTAGCACCGGAGCAGTCCAAGGAGATCGCCCAGATTGTGGCCGAGGTGCAGGCGCGGTTTGGGGCTGCCAGCATCCATACCGGGGAGATATTTCCTACCAACGCCGCACCTATCCTACTTCCGGACGGACAACAAATGACCCCCAAGCCGATGGCCTGGGGTTTCCCCAGTTTCAAAGGCAAGGGGGTCATCATCAACGCACGGGGTGAGACGGCGCTGGATAAACCGATGTTCCGCCGATCCCTGCTGGAGCGGCGATGTATCGTGCCTACGACCGGCTTCTATGAATGGGATGGTCAAAAAAGGAAATACCATTTTCGGCTGCCGGGGCAGGACAGGCTGTATCTGGCCGGGCTTTGGAACACTTTTCAGGGGGAGGAACGGTTTGTAATTCTGACAACTGCCCCCAATGACACTATCATCAATGTCCATGACCGGATGCCGGTCCTGCTGACGGATGATGAAGTGGTGCCTTGGCTCCATGATACTGGAATGGCCTCGGCAAAGTTGACAGCTTTGCAGCCAGCCTTGGAGAGTGCTGCCGTCTGATCACCGGCGGATGCGCACCCTCTGTCCCCACAATGTCTCGATCTGAACACCGACCAGAAACCAACCGCAACCGTCCATCTCAATACGGGTTGGTACCCAATGCTCATTCAGCCAGATATCCATCGTGGTGCCGCAGTGGAGTCCTCCATAGCAGTCATCACTACCGAAGCGGATATCCGCACGACCAGTTTGCATGTCAGGAATTAAAATACCTTCTCTCATATTGATGTACTCCTTTATTTTAATTGTATGCAAAAGCAGTAGCTGGTGCGATTTGTCTTAGGCACCAACTACTGCTCAATTTTCGTGATATGGGAAAGTATTGCACTGGCTCTTTCTTAATGACGTTGGTCCAAATCTACCACACCATTTCCACACCATTTTGGCATGAAGATGCATGGAATTGTATGGGCCTATATACTCGTGCTGATTTTGAAAAACCTTGATATATCAAGGTTTATGGAGATTTATAGAATTACAAAACCAGGAGTATATCTTACGATGCCTAATTTCATTTCTATCGTTACCTCCTGATTTTCAAGGGTTTCAAGACTTTCTTCATGGCTTCCGCCACATTTCCGCCACATTATGCGCCATTTGCTGCCGACAACCCATTTTCAAGCTGTCCCTGCTCGAAGAGCCTGATTCCCATTTCCATACTGTCATCTGTAACATGAACATACCTGTCCATGGTCATTTTCAGGCTGGAATGGCCGAGGAGCTTTTGCAGGGTCTTGGGCTGCATCCCGCTTTCGATGGCTCGGGTGGCATAGGTGTGGCGAAGAGCGTGCATACAGAACCGCCTGATTCCAGCTTCATCACAGAGCTTGTACAAATGGGTATCATAGGAGCTGTTCTTGTTCGGCATACCCGTGCGGAAATTGATGAAAACGAGGTCCTTCATATTGAAGCTCTTTTTCTGCTTTTGATCCTTCCGCTTGTCTGCGTACTCCAAAACAGTATCGAGATCGGGGGACTGCTTGCGGGTATCCTTTGTGGCATAGACCGCTTTCAAGATTTCGTATGCCCGGCTCGTCAGCGGGATGGTACGATAGCTCGCCACCGTCTTTGGAGGCCCAGCGACCCAAAACTGCTGCTTATAACGGAACTCCATTGTTTTCCGAATGGTCAGCGTCCGTCTCTCCCAGTCAACATCATCCCATGTCAAAGCGATCATCTCGCCCGTCCGCAGCCCCGTTTCCAACAAAAAGGCGTACTGATAATAGTTGTGCGACCTTCTTGCGGCTTCAAGGAACTTCTTCTGCTCCTCCACGGTGAGAACCTTCAGGTCATCCACTGCCTTTGTGCTCTTGGAGAACTTCACGCCGTCCAGTGGGTGGACCTTGATCTTGCCGTTCAGCTTGGCAGATTTGAACATGGTCCCAAGCGTAATATAGGTCTGGTAGATTGTAGACCCGGCATATTCGTCATCCATACTGTTCAGAATTTTGGTGCAGTGCATGGGCTTCACGTTTTTGAGCTTCATCCTACCAATAACGGGCTTGATATTCTTGGAATACCGCTCGGCGTAGTTTCTCCGAGTATTTGCCGCCAAATCCTTGATAAGTTCTGTATGCCAGAACTTAAACCACTCATCAACGGTTATATCCTCAGCATCTATGCCATCCCCGAACTCGTCCTGATGACGCACGTCATATAGCCATCTGTCAGCCTCAACCACGGTATCAAACCGCCGCTGATGCCGTTTGCCGGCCTTGTCCACAAAGCCGGCCATAAATTTTCCATCATCCTTCCTCTGCGAAATACCTTTGGGAAGTTTTTTGCCCTTGATATATTTACCCATGGGGAACTCCTTTCTATGTTGGAAGGAGCCCCTGCAACACACTCATTGTATCACAGAGGCCCCTGTCAGGCAAGAATGAAGTTATGTTCAGATCACAAAACTTGTACGAATGAACTTTTCAAACTCTTTACGCTTGACAAGTTTCTTATTTTGCCCCACATGAAGGACAAAGGGGCAGTTGGGTTCACGAAGCATCGCCTCAATCTTGTTGATACCGATGTTACTGTATTCAGCGGCCTCATACTTTGTCAAAGCGACCTTCTGTTCAATGGGGACTACAGCTTTGGCCTTGCGAGTATCCTGCATTTTGATTCGCCTCCTCTCCATATAGATTGAAAAAAGTTACCGGCCCCGTTCAAAATCTCTCTCCAAGTTCCGAGCACGGCTCTGTTCCATGCGCTGCCTAAACTGCTGCCGGTCCAGGCGTTGACGTTCAGCTATGATCCTGCGGTTGTCGTTGCCGCGATCAGTCAGTACGCCACGTTCTTCCATGGCCCTTACCTTTGCCCCCAAATGCTTGGTGGGTTCACGGTCGATACCCTGCCTTGCGTAACTCAGACAAGTGACCTCTTTGTCGATACCGTACTGTCGGAACTGTGCGTTGCAGGCTTTTGCCCAACCAGCACGCCATTCCTGGACCCGCTCAGAATCATCCCAATTATGGGTCTTGATGCTCCTACCGAGCTTGTATCGCCCTTTAACTGGATCAAAAATTCTTTCCCCATTTTTGTCGAGAAGATAATTTCTGTGCTGCTTGCTCATCCATCTGCCAGCGCAGTCTAAGGGCCTGGTTGTAAGTAAAATGTGAGCGTGAGGGTTTCCATCACCCTTGTCGTGAATGGAAATGTCGGCGCACATTCCGCTTTTCACAAAGTATTCCTGCACATACTGCCGAACCATAGCAATATGGTTTTTGGCATCAAGCTCCTTCGGCAAGGCGACGATGATTGCCCGCGCTAATCTCGCATTGCGGCTCTTCTCTATTTTTTCAACATTGCTCCAAAGAATCTCCGAACTGTAAAACTCGTTTGGTGCATGACCCGGCAGCATAACTTCGTGATGAACCAGGTCTGAGCGTCCGGCATAGCTGTATGTCTCCCCGGTACGTTCATCGAGCAGTTTGCTTCGGGAACAATACGCCGCCATCTGTACCGATGATCTGCCCTTTCCCCGGCTTATAGTGCCAACGTGAAACGATATGACCTCCATAAATATCCTTCCTTTCAAGTGTTGCCTACGTCTGGTATGTAAGTGCGCATACACAGGTTCCAATCATTACCACCATTATGAGACTGCATTACTGTTTCCCGATCAGAGAATCTTCAATCTCTTGGTAACATTGCTGACATCTCGCCAATGCTTCTATGAAGTTATCCAGGCACTCAAAATTGAGACGGTCTTCCTCGACTGACCTGCCCGGTGCGATTTCTAGAGCAATGGGAAAATGCTTGCAGAACAGTTCCCCGATAATAAACAAACGGCGGCTATCTGACTTCTTCTTTGCTTCCCTTGCCTGATTCTCGACCAAAATGTTCCTCTGTTCGAGTTGTTCCTCTCTCTTCCTAGCTCGTGCAAGTCGTTCTTCAACACTGATTCTCATTCTGTGTACCTCCTAAAATATTCCGCAATGGTTTTACCGAATGTGGGAATTGGCTGGTCTGTCACTGTGGCTGGCAGCTTGATTGTACTGAGGAATCCGTATGGCGTATGCAGCCATATGTCTTGATTAGTGCTGAACTCATGTGGGTGGATCAAGGGTTCACGAATTTCTTGGACTTGCGCTCCCCAAGATGATTGTTCCATGATGGAATTAAAACTCTGAGACACGCTGATCTTTGCAGTCGCAATGGTGCCGATCATTCGGCTTAGGTACTCTTGTGTCTCTGGTTCTGTGACTTGCAGAATTGCCTTGTATTGACAATTATCCACCAAGATTTTACGAATGTCAGAACCATAGACTGCATCAAGCTGTGCTATACTTTGAATTACGAGATACAGAGTGACCTTCTTAGAGCGCAACGTTGTCATAGCTTCGGTGATTACCTCCATCCGCCCTAACAACGGGAACTCGTCTAACAGTAACAAGATTGGCTTCGTTTCTGCTCCCTGGGGACTATGTTCGTCGGGACGGCGTTCGATCTGCCGGATTAGCTGCGTAATCATCAACCGAATCACACCACTCCACTGTTCCAATCGAGACTGATCCAGGCACAGAAATACGTTAGGAGCATCTTCGTTCATTACAATATCTTTCCATGAAAAAGATACCGTATTTTCATCCTTTGACAACGCATACTGAATGTCGGGATCAGTAGCAAAGATCATGGTGTACTGCTTAACATCCGTGCCAATAGCGGCCTGATGCTCTGGTTTCAAGGAAGAAATATCACTGACGAACGTCTTAGCGAGAGATACATTACCTGCCATGATCTTCTTGCATAAGTCGGCCACAGATGTAGTCTGCACCAACAAAATGGTATCAATGAAGTCGTACCCTTTTTCAAAATAGTAGATAATCGCACCCGATAGAAAATCTCGTGCCATATTGATCCAGTACGGCTCCCTCACATCTAACGGCATAGGGATAATGGCGTTAGCGATCTCTAGAACATACTGGACTAAATGTGGATCATTTCTCTCCAACAACGCATACACATCATAGTGAACTCCGCCGTTGGTCGGGTCGAATACGATGTGCGACCTTCTTGCAAGCCCCCTATGCTGCAAAATCTCATAGCAACTCGACATTTCACCCTTTATGTCAAGAACCACAGCAGGATCGTCCATCGTCCTAAGTGTTGACTTAGCAAGAAAGTGACTTTTGCCAGAACCGTTGATTCCCACAACCAGAATATTTCCATCATCGGTTGAGCGTTTCCCCACATAGTACCCCTTGCCATTGCCTGTATCCAATCCTAGAAACACGCCAGAATCTGCAACATCCAAAATCATATCATCTGGAATATTTCTGCCTGGCTCAATTTTGGGCCTGTCGATCTGTGAGATCATTGGATATGCTGACATAATGCCGCTATACAACATCATTTCCGCCTTTTTCTTCTTTCCCATGGTAGTCGCCTCCTGCGAACATTGCACCCGGAGCAACAGTGATAATCCTGTGTTTTCATTCGCCGTTTCGCTTGGGTACAATTCGGATTATTTGAATCAGTGTGCCTCCTGCAACGTACCAACTGCGCCCGAATTTTTTCTCCATCCGGCATAACTTAAAAGATTTCACGTTGTCCGAACCCTTTTCGTCTGGCGAAAAAATTCAGGCACATCCGGCACGTTCCAAAGTGGAAAAATAACAGTGTTTCTGTAACTATGAGAAACGATTATTGCGGTCAGCCGAATGCCCGACCACAATAATCGCCTCGCCTAAGTTATTTAGATACTGATGTTAGCTGATCCAAACCCTCTTTGCACATCTCTTCCAACTCGGAAATCCATGATTCACGGGTATCTGAATCAGAATCTTTGATAGAGATGATCGCTCTGCTCAAAGCCTCTCTCAGCCTCTCCAGATTCGACTCCACACTGTCCCTTGGAGTTTCCTCACCTTGATTTGATGACGCGGCCTCCTCGTGATCTGTTGCTGCCAGCTTGCCCTTCAAATAGCGTGTGACGACAAATTCCAGTTCCCGCTTGGTCATATTTTGAACCATCTTCGGCCTATCTCCAACTGGAAAAAATGTATGCAGGAAATGGGCAATGTCATTTTTCCCAATCCTCGTGAGTATGTAGGCTTTTGAGGATGTCAGTCCCAGTTGCGACACCAAGGTCGTGTCGTCGAACATCTCCGCAACTCGAATCAGACGTTGCGCGTGCCTGACCGAGAAAGGCACATTCGCTTTTAGCCATTTGATCCAGTCGCCGTGGCCCTTATAGACATCTCTAGCTTGGATGAGTAGCCCGCCGATTTCCAGGTACGATTGCTCGTAGCGTTCTTGCAGCTTCTCGATTTCCTGCTTGAACGTGTTGAGCTGATGCTCCCAGGAATCATCGGTGTTGTCATCAGGCGTTTGGCTGACATCAGATGCAGCAGAATCGCCGAGCAGGTCACTGTCCCCAACACGGGGAGGACTCTTCACTGTTTCCTCCACTTTGGTACAGAAATTCCCTTTTTCCATTTCCATGGCTAAGGTCTCCTTTCGTTTTCAGTTTTCAAGGTACAAAAATCGGTCTTCTTGGGTTCTGCGTGCAGTCAGCATACAACAAAAAGAGCGCTCCGTCACAAAACGGAGCACTCCAAAATTTCCACCATTTTCTTTTATCCCAAAACAGGGTCAAATCGTATCAATTTACACGTCTTTTCCACATAATCAAACGCCAATTCCAAAAAGAATCCTGCATCTCTCATAGTAGTTCCCTTGGCTTCACACATTATCTGGCAGGATGAGTCATGGCCTCGAATTGCGTCTTGGATGTTCACTAGGATCGCATCACAGATGCCCTCGCAATCCTCTGAATCTAAAAAGGCATACCGAATTTTGCACTCATGATCTTCATACCTAAACCCTATACTTTGTAAATAGTTAAGCACACGAATGACTGACCGAATCTGATTGCTGACCTCAAAGAAGCCAGGGTCAATTTGGTCCAAATAAAAATCATGTGCGGCTACCATTCCATCCAAAGTGGATTGGTTTAATATTTGCTTCCTGATTTCATCGCAGGCTTGTTCTATTTGCCGTAACTTCGACCGGACAGCATATTTACCGACATTTGCATACCAACGGTCAGTAACTTTCCGAACCCAATAGACCTGTAGTGCATCAGGTACACTTTTATCATTTTTTAAGGCTGCCTGGACACGCATCATATGTTTAGCCCTATCTTGGTAGTCGTGATAAGTATAGTCAAACGCTTCACTCTGATCGTCCAATATCAATGCCTGCAAGAAGGAGACAATTTGAAGTTCGTTTGAGATTTCTTGTATAGGAATTACGCAATTCGCTCGATTACAAAAATTCAGAAACTTTTGAAATTTGTGTGCGAATGTGCGTATGCGTCGAACGTCCTCCTTGGTTGTCTTTTTCCCAAGGTAGACATAGTAGGATAACCTCAGAGCATTGTCTTTGATGTGTTCCTCAACATTATTAAAATCTAAAGGCTTATGGATGAGAGATCTCATTTCCTCAACAAGCTCAGGAGGAACATCGTAGCTATTGCTGCTTTGAATTTTGTTTACAAAAGCGATGTCAAGTAAGTTGCCCAAATATTCCCTCTGGGATACGGTTAAATATAGTCTTTCAACTGGGTATTGACAGGTGTTCTCCCGACTACCTTCATTACTTATAAAAATAGGTATCGGCGAATGAAGCAACTCTACTGAGGTGTAGTCAAATCCATAGTCATGTAAAAAGTCCAGAAGGAGCCGTGCGTTGTTTAGGGTGCTATCCCATTCAGTGGATATGGCCGCTATGGTTGAATAAACACGGCCTTTTTCGCCTAAAGGAAGCTCTTTTCCCAAGGCTTCCTTTACAGTTCTCACAATTTTTCCATTATGTGTCTGCCACCCTAAAAATGTATTATCTATGTTCTCCATTGAGGGCTTGTCAAGTAGCATAAGTACGTTGATGTTGGGATAGTATCTGTGCTCTAGTATATAGAAAAAGTATAGGATTTTACTGCGTTCACGCTTTTCGCGATCATCATCTCTAATTAGTTGATTCAGGTCAATCCAAAGATATTTTTCTATTCTTTCAATCAGGCCGCTTTTTCTTTCTAACTCATCAAGAACATTCGCTTCCGTTATTCCTTCTTTATCAAGAGAAAGACTGTACCAGATTTCGGTAGCCACTGCATCATCGGTACACTCACTATCTTCGATTTCGTTTGGATTTCCCATATCGTATATACTATCAAAAGAACAATTAGTGCGCATAAACCGATCAATGAATTCTTCCAGAGACATAGCTCCACCAGGAACCCCATCTAACCTCTTATCCTTGATTTCTATATATTTTGCTTCTCTTTTATAGTTTTTTGCACTGAGGTCAACACCCTTAGAATCCAAATATTTTCTAACATGGGCAATCTGCTCTGCTACATATTCTTCATTTTGCCATGCTGTTTGTAGAAAAAAATCAGATTGTTGAAAGTTGTTATTTCCCATTAAATCATAACCTCAAAATGCAATTTTGCAAAACAACATTTGTGTGAGAATGGTTGGAAGCACTTGATATGCGACCCGGTGTCGCCTTTCCTATAGCGAAATATGTTTCAACCAAGAGGGGCTGCACCACACGCAGCCCCTCTTATCTC
>OFHB01000690.1_pt1 | contig 21353 bp, 26 predicted proteins | sample 1521881 | NCBI WGS metagenome assembly OFHB01 (sample SAMEA3504090, study PRJEB24116) | mouse gut metagenome | biome: mouse gut; feature: mouse-associated habitat; material: faeces | place: Denmark | collected 2011
AACCGTTCTTTGTGGATGTGATACGTTCCTGTAAAGCGCCCATCTCTGTCTGCAGCGTGGGCTGATAGCCCACTGCGGAGGGCATACGGCCCAGCAGAGCGGACACCTCGCTGCCCGCCTGGGTGAATCGGAAGATGTTGTCAATGAACAGCAGCACATCCTTACCGCCCTTGTCACGGAAATACTCTGCCATAGTCAGACCGGTAAGACCCACACGCATTCTGGCTCCGGGGGGTTCGTTCATCTGTCCGAACACCATGGTGGTCTTGTCGATAACCCCGGACTCGCTCATCTCATGATACAGATCATTCCCTTCACGGGTACGCTCGCCTACGCCGGTAAACACGGAATAGCCGCCGTGCTCCGTGGCAATATTACGGATCAGTTCCTGAATCAGCACGGTCTTTCCCACACCCGCACCGCCAAAGAGGCCGATCTTACCGCCCTTCTGATAGGGGCACAGCAGGTCTACCACCTTGATACCGGTCTCCAGCAGTTCCGTCTCTGTGGACTGCTCCTCAAAATCCGGCGCCGCCCTGTGGATGGGCTCAAAACTCACACCCTCCGGAGCAGGCTTGTTGTCAATGGGCTTTCCCAGCACATTGAAGATACGTCCCAGGGTGTTTTCACCCACAGGCACAGTAATAGGCGCGCCGGTGGCGATGGCTTCCATGCCTCTCACCAGGCCGTCCGTGGTGCCCATGGCAATACATCTCACGGTATCGTCGCCCAGATGCTGGGATACTTCCACCGTCAGTTCACCGCCGTCCCCGCCAGGAATCACGATTGCCTCGTTGATTTCCGGCAGTTGGCCCTCACCAAAGCGGATATCCAGCACCGCACCAATGATCTGGGTAATCCTTCCTATATTTTTTCCTGTCATAAAACATCCCTTCTTTATTTAGAGTTCCGCATCCGGCCTCTCAGCACCTTTCCTGGTGGAGTACAAACCATCCTCCCGGCTGCTTTGTACTCCAGGCACTTCGGGCCGGATGCTGATTTAGAGTTCCGCAGGAGTGAAAAACTATGAAATTGCCTCCGCTCCGGCTATAATCTCTGTCAATTCCTGTGTGATAGAGCCCTGACGAGCTCTGTTGTATTTCAGCGTCAAGTCACTTATCATTTCTTCCGCATTGCTGGTAGCATTGTCCATGGCCTGCATACGCGCGCCGTTCTCGCTGGCTACGGCCTCCATCAGCCCTCCGTAGATCAGGCTGGCCACATATTTGGGGATAATCATCTCCAGAGCCTCTTCGTCGTCTGCCTCAAAGTTCATGGGCACTTCCGACTCCTCTCCTTTGATCTCCTCCCCCTGCTCTACTGGCAGGAGTTTCAACAGGGTGGGCACATGGCTCACCGTGTTCTTAAAAGCCGTGTAGGCCAGGTAGATTTCCCCTACTTCCCCCTCTGCGTATGCCTTCAGCAATTCGCTGCACAGCAACATAGCGTCCGGGTAGGCAGGCTCTTCCGCCACATCGGACAGGTCCATCCGCACCTCGTAGCCCTCTCTGACAAAAGCATCCTTGCCCTTGCGTCCGACGGCATAGATCAGCACGTCCTTCTTGTCCCAGCCCTCATGACGGGTCACCAGCTTTACAATATTGGAATTATATCCCCCTGCCAGTCCTCTGTTGGAGGAAATCACCACCACCGCTTTTTTGACAGTTTCGGCAGGCTGCAGATACCGATGCTGCAAATTGCCCACCCTGGCCAGTATGCGGTTAACCGTCTGATACATGCAGTTAAAATAAGCCTTGGAGTTCTCCGCACTGGCTCTGGCCCTCTGCAGCTTTACGGTAGAAACGAGTTTCATGGCCTTGGTGATCTGCTGGGTGCTCTGTATGCTCCCCTTCCGACGCTTGATATCACGCATTGATGCCATAATTACCTCTTTCCCGCATATCGCAGATTTATCTGCGATATTGCATAAATACGTATTCAGCATCTAAAGTCCGGCAACGGCCGGACCCCATGATGCCGCATTGCTCTCTACACACTAGTGAAACTGCGCTTTAAACTCCTTGATAGCCTTAACCAGCTGCTCCTCGGTCTGCCCGGAGATCACTCTCTCCACCGCAATAGCCCGGGGAATTTCCGCATACCTGGTGTCCAGGAATTCGAACAGTTCCTTCTCGAAACGGGTGATGCTGTCCACAGGCACATCCAGCAGATACTTATTGGTTGCCGCATAGATGATGATAACCTGGTACTGTACGGCCATGGGCTGATACTGGGGCTGCTTGAGCACTTCCTTGATACGCTCGCCCTGCGCCAGCTTCTCCTTGGTATCCGCATCCAACTCCGACCCGAACTGAGAGAAAGCTGCCAGTTCACGGTACTGAGCCAATTCCACACGGATAGGAGCCGCAATCTTCTTCATCGCCTTAATCTGCGCCGCGCCGCCCACACGGGACACGGACAGACCTGCATTGACCGCAGGACGGAAACCTGCGTTAAACATCTCCGTCTCCAGATAAATCTGCCCGTCGGTGATGGAAATCACATTGGTCGGGATATAGGCCGATACGTCCCCCGCCTGAGTTTCAATAATGGGCAGAGCCGTCAGGGAGCCGCCGCCGTATTCTTCGCTCATGCGCGCCGCACGCTCCAACAGTCTGGAGTGCAGATAGAATACGTCGCCGGGATATGCCTCACGCCCGGGTGGACGGCGGAGCAGCAGGGAGAGTGTGCGGTATGCGGTGGCGTGCTTGCTCAAATCATCGTAGACCACCAGCACATCCTCTCCGTTTTCCATCCATTCCTCGCCGATGGCACATCCGGCATAGGGAGCAATATACTGCAAAGGTGCCAGATCGCTGGCAGTAGATACCACCACGGTGGTATACTGCATGGCCCCGTATTCCTCCAGGGTCTTTACAATATTGGCCACTGTGGAAGCCTTTTGGCCGATGGCCACATACACGCATTTCACATCCTGGCCCTTCTGGTTAATGATGGTATCCAGGGCAATCGCCGTCTTGCCTGTCTGACGGTCCCCGATGATGAGTTCGCGCTGTCCTCTTCCGATGGGCACCATGGCGTCAATAGCCTTGATTCCTGTCTGCAGAGGAGTGTCCACGGATTTCCTGGTGATAACGCCGCTGGCCACTCTCTCAATCTTACGATATTTGTTGTTCTGCACCGGACCCTTGCCGTCGATAGGCTGCCCCAGCGCGTTCACAACACGTCCCAGCATGGCGTCGCCCACCGGGACCTCCACTACCCTGCCGGTAGTCTTAACCGTATCGCCTTCGTTAATGTTTTTATGATTGCCGAGAAGTACCGCACCCACGTTGTCCTCTTCCAGGTTCATCACCATGCCGTAAATCTCGCCTGGGAATTCCAGCAGTTCACCCTGCATGGCATTCTCCAGACCATGCACACGGGCGATGCCGTCCGCCACCTGAATGACCGTACCCACATCAGATACATTAAGCTCAGACGCATACCGCTTAATCTGTTCCTTGATTACGGAACTTATTTCTTCTGGTCTCAAATTCATAGGTTGGTTCGCACCTTTCTTCCGGTTGGTCTAACCCAACTGGATTTGTAATAATTCCCGCTTCATATCCGCCAGCTTTGTGCGGATGCTGCTGTCTACCACTCTGTCCTTGATGCGGATCACCATCCCGCCGATCAGCGAGGGATCCACTGCAAAGTGCATCTCCATGGTCAGATAGGGAGTGGTGCCAAGGAGTCTGGCCTGTATATCCGCCTTGCGGGATTCGGACAATTCCATGGGGGTGGTCACGTAGGCCGTGCCAATCTTTTTCTCCTCCTTTACCTTCTCCGTAAAGTACCGGAAAACCGCCTGCAACTGCCCATATCTCTCCTTGGCCAGAATCAGTTCCAGGAAGCCTGTCATCTCCCTGCTGATCCTGCCTGCAAATGCCCCTTTCATGATCTCCACCTTTTCCTGCTTGGAAATCTTAGGGTGCTTCATCAGTCTGTCCCATTCCGGATTCTGCTTCAGCACCGTCTGGATGAGTTCCACCTCCTCCAGAAATGCATCCACCTGATTCGCCTCCATGGCGGTCTGGAACAAAGCCTCTCCATATGTCTGTTCCACTAGCTTAGCCATGTATTGTCACCTATTTCCTTCAGAGTCTCATTTACCAGGCTGTCCTGGATCTCCGTGTTGATAGAAGCAGCCACAGCCTTGCCTGCCATCATCGAAGCGATACCTATCATCTCACGCTTCACCTCGTCAGCCATCTTCTGCTTCTCCAACTGAGCCTCCGTGCGGGCTCGCTCCATGATCCTGGATGCTTCCTCCCGGGCTTTGGCAATGATATCGTTCTCATTCTCCAGCGCGCGCTTGCGGGCATCGCTGAGGATCTCCTCCGCTTCCTTGTCGATCTCCCTTATCTTAGCCTCATACTCTTCCTTCAGCTTTGCGGCCTGCTCCATATTGCTCTGGGCATCGTCCAGCTCACTCCTGATCTTGTTCTGGCGATCCTGCAGCATTTTTCTGGCCGGATTGAACAGAAAATAACTCAGCAGCAGGAACAGTACAAAGATCGCTATAATCATCAGCATGGAGTCAGCCAGCAGTTGAAAGTCCAGATCGAAGAGTCTCTCCATGGGCTCCTGGGCCGTTAAAAGTATCATTCTCTGCCTCCTTTATAATCGTTCCATAGTACACCGTTTCCGATGTAGAATTTATTTGTCCCGGAGGCTTACTTACCTAACGGCTTTACGAATAACAGCAGCATGGCAATCAACAGGCCGTACAGACCTGTGGTCTCTGCCACGGCCTGCCCCAACAGCATGGTGGAAGTAATGGCGGACTTGGCGCCGGGGTTGCGTCCCACTGCGGCGGCGGCATGGCCGGCCGCAATACCCTGTCCAATACCAGGTCCGATACCGGCAATTACTGCCAGACCTGCGCCGATTGCAGAACATCCCAAAATAAAGTTAGTGTTGAAATCCATATTTTTTTCCTCCTAAAATAAATTTCGCATATCCCCGCAGACACAGGACTTATCAGAACCGAATCCGGCCCCGGGACAACTGCGTATGCATCGCACAGCCTGGTGCGATTGCCTCTTTGTCAGTTAATTTTCGCTGCCGATGGCATTGTTAATATATGTCATGGTCAGCATGCAAAATACGTAGGTCTGAATTGCTCCGGAGAACAAATCAAAATACACATGCAGCGCCGCAGGCCAGATGGTGGCAAACCATCCCAGCAGTCCATATACCAGCGCCATCATCACCGTGCCGGACAGCACGTTGGCAAACAGACGCAGGGACAGGGACACCGGCACCGCGATCTCACTGATCAGGTTGATGGGGAACCATATGGGCAGCCATGGCGGCAGCGGCGAACACATATCCACCCAGATATCCTTCAGCTTCTGATGCTTAAACTGATTGAAATGAATCAGCACAAAAGTGAGGATACCCAGCGGAAGCGTCACCCCATAATCCGCTGTGGGCGGCCTAAGTCCCAGCAGTCCCGATATATTGGACAGCAGAATAAAGATAAACACCGTTCCAATATAATTGTAGAACCTGGGGGCATTCTTCCCCATGGGACTGTCCACCATGCCGTCCAGCTTCTCCACCATGAGTTCCACCACATTCTGAAGGCCTTTGGGCACTTCCGTGGCTTTCCGCATGGCCCGGTTTGCCGCGATGGCAAAGCCGATAATGATCAACATGACGATCAGGATGCACACATGCGATGTTGTTATCCACACTTCATGGCCGAAAAAACTGTATTTAAACAGGCCATGGATCATAAAATCGATCCCGTCAGCCGAGGATAACAAAGGTCCAATTTGCATACTCTCACCTCCCTCTTATCTTTATGCTCTTCCATGGCTTCCAATGCCTTTACTCCGCCGGCTCTGCCTCTGTCTCTTCTTCCGGCATGGGCTCGGGCACCGGGTCCGTTTCATGAAAAAGCATATTGCATAATTTATGAGTAAACGGCTGGAGATAAGCCGCTACTTTCATCATCATATATCCCAGAAATACCACCAGGGGATTAAGCACGTCCGTCAGCATGATAACTCCCAGAACAATGCACAATATACCATACCGCAGCAGCCCCCCTGTCACCACTGCTCTGGATGCCCCGTCCCCCAGGTCCAGCGCCCGGTCCAGGGTCCTGTACATATGCCAGGTTCCCAGCAGGGCCAGCAGGATGCCCAGCCACAGGGCGGCAGCATACAGCCCCCTGCTGCCGGCAAACCACATGCCCACAGCCTGGCAGGCCACACCGCCGAACAGGATTCCCAGATCCAATTCCAGCAGAGCCCGGTTCATCTCTTTCACTCTGTGTATCATCCGGCTCTCCTCTGCCCCTTCCGGCAATATCCGACATCTTTTCCGCAACCGCAGCAATCCCTTTACCTCTCTTCCGCATCCCCCTGTCTGCTCTGGAGATCCTGTTCCCCGGACGACTCTTCCTGACACTGCGTCCCAGGCTTTTCCTCATAGACCGACCTGGCCATGCGCCAGATGTTCTGAAATCCCGCAACAGCGCCGACAAAGAAGAAAAGGACCATGAAAAAAGAGGTGCCGCACTTGCGGTCCAGCAGAATCCCCAGCCAGGACATGGCCCCGATGGGAACCAGCATATTAATGCCAAACTGCATTACCAGCACCAATGCCCGGTACACGCTTTTATCCTGTTTGTCTTTTCTGTCATAAGGCGCTTTTTTACTCATTCCAATATTATATATAAAATTTTTAAAAAAGTCCAGCACAAGCAGCCAATATCCCAAGAAAATTCTATAAAAATTTCTACAAAATAAAGTTGACTTCCGAACGGGGGCATTGTAGTATGATTTTATCAGACACAGGGTGCGGCTTTGACGATTTATGCCGGCTCGCAGACGTCCCGCCACACAAAAGGAGGCCCCATGAGCGAATTACAACTGTACCGCAGACGCCTGATCCCCGATGAATGTATCCTGCTGAAGGATGACATTATCGTAAAGCAGACGGAGGAACTGGTCATCACCTCCTGGAATACATTAAACCCCAAGATTTCCTTCAGCCACGGCTGTTCCTGCTACTTCCTGAACGAGGGCTTTAAGATCAGCAAATTCTACCGTCAGGACGGCTCTCTGCTATATTGGTATTGTGACATTGTAGAGTATGCCCGGGATGAACAGGCCCATACTCTGACTGCCACGGATCTGCTGGCAGACGTGATTGTCTATCCCGATGGCCGGATCAAAGTGGTGGATCTGGATGAACTGGCTCAGGCTTTCGACACGGGCCTGTTGACCGCCCCACAGCTTTCCGCCGCGCTGCGGCAGCTGGACCACCTGCTCACATATATTTATAAGGATAAATTTGACCAACTGCAGGCACAGCTGGAAAGCCTCGGACTATAATGTCCGAGGCTTCTGCAAGATTCCGATACTCTTAATAGAATATATGCCCTCCTATGGAGATGCCGGACAACCCCGGTATAGGTGTACGAAAATACACACAATTTCCCACATTACTCATACCCGACATGGCTTCCTCTGCCGCTCTATAGCAGTCCGCCGTTGCTTTATTGGATGCCAGTGCCAGTTCCAGACGGCCGCTGCCCACCGGAGAAAACTGCTTTCTCTGATAAATCACACCCACCACTGTATCCGGGTAGACACTGCTTAACATTCGGTTGATCACCACCGCGCCCACGGCCAGTTTCCCCTCATAGGGCTCCCCGCCCGCCTCGCAGTAGATCAGATTGGCCAGCAGATACAAGTCCCCTTCCGCAAAAGACACTTCCGAGATGTTGCGCCAGGTAGCGTTGGCCGCCCGCTGGGACATGGCGATCTCCTGCCGCAGTTTTTCCTTCAGATATTTCAAATCTTCCTCCAGCTTTTTTAAGCTGGCTTCATACGCCCTGGCTTCTGCCTCCGCATCCGAGATCTGATCGGCATAGTCAGCCATGCGGCTGCTGGTCTGGCTGATCAGTCCGGACACCCTGCTTTTCTCCGCCTCGGCCTGTACTTTCAGGTAGTCCAACTCCTCCTTCTCCTGCTGCAGACGGATCTCCTCGGACTCAATAAATTCCCTGTTGGCAATAATCTGATCCAGCATTTCATCATCCGCCTGGGCGATGTGCTCTGTGTAAGTGGACAGGTTCAAAAATCTGGCAAAACTCTCCCAGCTGAAAAAAATGTTCAGCAAACTGTCCTGGCCTCTCTCGTAGGCGTACTGGATTCTTCTTTCCATACACTCGTACTGCCAGGCCTCCGTGGCTTTGGCATCCTCAAGTGCCTGAATAGTATCCGCGATTTCCTGTTCCTTGTCCCGAATCTGTTGTTCCAGTTCCGCCAGATGGTCGCTGACCGCCGTCAGCTGCTCACTCAGTTCCGCCAACTGCTTCTTTAAAGATTTCTGTTCACCCTTGAGCCCGTTCAGTTCCAGCTGGTTGGCCTCCTGCTGGTTCTCCAGCTGGTCTTTCTCCTGTTCTTTTTCCTCAATCTCCTGCCTGGTTGAACTGGTTGCATACGAAGGAAACGGTACACAGGCCGACACCAGCGCCACCGCTGCCAACAGTAAAATCATCCTTTTTCCCTTGGTGTTATGATATGTCTTCATCTAACTCACAACTCCAGTTCCACTTTTCTTCCCGTTTTATGATAGGCTATATATTCCACCCCCGCCGCGTCCAGCATACGCTTGGACGCCACATTGGACGGCAGTCCCTCATACTTGTCGCTGGCATATACCACGGTCTTGATGCCCGCCTGGATAATAGCCTTGGCGCACTCATTACAGGGAAACAGGGACACATACAGTTTAGTCCCCTCCAGGGAACCTCCCCGGTAATTCAGAATCGCATTAAGCTCGCTGTGGGTCACAAATGGATACTTCGTGTCCAGTTCTTCCTCCCCTTCCCGGCTCCAGGGGAAGGTATCGTCCGCACAGCCGTTGGGAAAACCATTATAACCCATGGACAGAATCTTATTCTCCCGGCTGACAATGCAGGCCCCCACCTGGGTTCCGGGATCTTTGGAACGCATGCCCGAAAGCTGGGCCACCCCCATAAAGTACTCATCCCAACTTATATAGTCCTCTCTCTTTCCGCCCATAACCCCATCCTCTTATTTTGTGCCGAAAATACGGTCCCCCGCATCCCCCAGGCCAGGTACAATATAACCATGGTCATTCAGCTTCTCATCCAGCGCTCCGATGTACATATCCACGTCCGGATGCTCCTTCTTCATCAGTTCCACTCCTTCCGGAGCGGCTATGATGCACATAAAATGGATATTTCTGCATCCCTTGTCCTTAAGCATCTGGATAGCCGCCACAGAGGAACCGCCGGTGGCCAACATGGGATCCACCACAAACACTTCCCTCTCTGCGCAATCTGCAGGCAGCTTGCAGTAGTATTCCACAGGTTTTAATGTCTCCGGATCCCGGTACAGGCCGATATGTCCCACCTTTGCCGCGGGAATCAGATTCAGCATCCCGTCCACCATGCCCAGGCCCGCGCGCAGGATCGGCACAATTGCCATCTTCTTGCCCCGCAATTCCTTTACCGTGGCGGAGCAGATGGGCGTCTCGATCTGTACCTCGTCCAGTTGCAGATCCCTGGTGGCCTCATAGCAGATCAACATGGCAATCTCGCTGATGGCCTGCCGGAAATCCTTTGTGCCTGTCTCCGTCCTCCGAATCAAACCGATCTTATGCTGGATCAAGGGATGGTCCATTATTACAACTTTAGCCATTTATTTATCCTCCTATTTAGAGTTCCGCATCTCCCCTCCAAGCACACCACTCCCTTGATATACATCCAAACGCTTCGACGTTCGGATGTATATCAGTGCGCTTTCCGGGGATATGCTGTTTAGAGTTCCGCATTTCCTCTATGCGTTTAACATGTCCACTCTTCTCTTATGTTTTTCTTCTTCGGAAAAAGGGGTATTCAGAAAAGTCTCCACGATGTCCAGCGCCAGATTAGGACCGATCATGCCGCCTCCCATAGCCAGTACATTGGCATTGTTGTGAAGCCGGGTCATCCTGGCGGACAAAGTGTCCGAACACAGAGCGCAGCGCACTCCCGGCACCTTGTTGGCGGCTATGCTGATTCCGATCCCTGTGGTACAGATCACAATTCCTTTTTCACAGCTGCCGTCTGCCACAGCCTGGGCCACAGCCTTCCCATAAACGGGATAGTCCACGGACGCTCTGCTGTCACATCCCATGTCCTGATAGGGAATCTGCTTCTCTTCCAGATACTGAATCACCAGCTGCTTCAAATCATAACCGCCATGGTCGCTTCCTATTGCTATCATATATCTGCCTCCTTCTGTCGCTTATAGATACGGGCATGCCCGCAAAAGCCTATTTCTGATTGCCTTCAAGAACCACCAGTCTGTGCCCGGCTGCTTTCAACAGGCGATTCATAATGGCCTGTCCCAATCCTGTGTCGTCAAAGCATTCCGAATAGATCCGGGTCACTTTCTCATCATCGAAGCGGCGCAGTATGCCGTACAGGCGCCGGGCGATTTCTTCCTCGTCCCGCCTGCTGCCCAGGCTGCAGACCAGATCGGCGCGATACCCCGGCAACTCCTCGTCCGTGGCGATCACCCCCACCTTATGCCCTCGGCTTCCATCCTCCGCGGCGCATGCGTTGATATAGGCTGTCACCTGCTCCGCCTGCCCTGACACGATGGTCAGTACGCCCTGGGGCGCGTAATGTCGATACTTCATCCCCGGGGCCCTGGGAGCCTGTCCGCTGTCAGCCCTCAGCAAGGTCCGATCCAAATCGACCTGCCCCAATACGCCGGCCAGCATGTCTCGGGTAATAAACCCGGGCCGCAGCACCTGGGGCGGACTGACTGTCAGATCCACGATCGTGGATTCCAGGCCGATCTCCCCGTCCCCTCCGTCAATGATCACATCGATCCTGCCGTCCATATCCTCTTTCACATACCGGGCCGATGTGGGACTGGGCCTGCCAGACAGGTTGGCGCTGGGAGCCGCCACATAACCGCCGCCATAAGAGATCAGCCTGCGGGCCACCGGGTGAGAAGGCATCCGCACCGCCACGGTATCAAGCCCTCCGGTGGTCTCATAGGGTACCTCCTGTGATTTGTGCAGGATCATGGTCAAAGGCCCTGGCCAAAACGCCCGGGCCAGCTGCACAGCCGACTCCGAAATCCGATCGGCAATGCGGGCCAAGTCCTCCGTCCGGGCGATATGGACGATCAGCGGATTGTCCGCAGGCCGTCCCTTGGCGGCATAGATTTTCCGGGAAGATTCAGGATTCAGAGCATCTCCGCCCAAGCCGTAAACCGTCTCTGTCGGAAAAGCCACCAGACCTCCCCGCCGCAGCACCTCTCCGGCCTCCCGCAGAGCCATATCTTCCCCGCCGGAAAAGTTCTCTCCCTGCCCCTGTATCCTTATGATTTTCGTATTCATTTCCAATATCCTTTACGCATTCGGGCAAACCTATGCCCCCGCTTCTCAACATATTTCCACATTTTATCTATCATAGCACACTTTGCTGAATTTGTCTAATGGCTCTCCGCAAGATATTGTAATATTCCCATATGTATAGCCCAGGCCACCCGGTCCTGGTAGTCCTCCTGGGCCAGCAAAGCCGCTTCTGCCTGATTAGATAGGAAGCCGCACTCCACAATCACAATGGGTATATCCGTCTTTTTCAGCAGATAATAGCTGTCGTTAGCCTTGATCTGGCGGCGGTTCTCCGGGTCCAGTTTCTCCACAAGCTGCTTTTGCAGCAAATCCGCCAGCAACTGGCCGTCCCTGCTGCCGTCATAATAAAACACCTGTGCGCCGTGTACATATTCCTCAGGATAGCTGTTCTGGTGTATGCTGACGGTAATGGCAGGCTTTGCCTCTTCGATCAGGGCAACCCTTCGCTTCATATCCTGCACCTTTTTATTGGAGGCATCACTGTCGTACAGGCCGTTCTCATCCTCTCTGGTCATGACTACCCGGATGCCCTGGGCTTCCAGGTACTGCCGCACTTTGCGGGCTATGCTCAGGTTCACATCCTTCTCCAGCACCTGGTTGACGCCTATCTTGCCGGGATCATCTCCCCCGTGACCGGCATCCACAACCACGCATACCTGCTGCCCGGAACTGTCTCCGTCCTTCTCCCCCTCCACATTCCTGCCGCTCACAAACACTGCCGCGCTGTGAGCCACATAAATCATGGACAGGGCCAGAAGCACCCCCAGCGACAGCGAAAAAATCTTTTCCATTCGTTCCTGCATATTGATAATTCATCCCAGACTCTTCTTAATTATCAATATATGTCCGGGTTTTCATCCGTATGCAGCGCCCCTTTACGGCGCGTTCACATAGGCGTTTATCAATTCCCAGGCCGCAGGTGTGCCATAGCTGATCTGCCATACAGCCGCACCGGCAATTCCCCGGTTCTGCATCACGTTCAGCTTCACCTGTATGGACTCCTCTGTTTCCGCCCAGATTTTGTGGGTCTTGCCCCCACTCTGCCACTCCGCGTACAACTGGGAAGTCTCCTCGTCCCAGCTGGCCTCCACGCCGATCCGCTGCAGATAGTCCTTGGTGTTGGACAGCAGCAGATACTCGTCCGTAACCGTTGCTCCGTCTATGGTCCACAGAATCGTATAAAAGGGCAGGGCATTGATCACCTTCTCCTTGGGTACCTGCTCCAGCGTGCGGTCTATGCCGCCGCTGACATAGCCGATGCTGGCTACGGATCCCGGATCGCCGCTGCCGTGCCAGTGCTCGTCATACCCCATGATGATTACATAGTCGGCCACCCGTCCCTGGATGTCCAGCCTGTAGTGATTGTTGAAATTGAAGGGCACATAGCTGTCCACCGACAGGACCAGCCCGCTCTCCCTGCACAGCACCGAGAGCTCCTTCAGGAACTGCGCGTAATGCTCCCCGCACTCCTGGGGCAGGCCCTCATAGTCCAGGTTGATGCCGTCCAGCCCCAGCCCCAGGGAGGTGTCCACCATGTTCCGCGCCAACTGCTGCCTCTTTGTGGTGGAGGAGAGCACCTGGTAGGTGCTGATGTCCTCGCCCGTCTCGTTCTTATAGTTGAAGTTGTCCCAGACCCCCCATACCTGGAGGCCGTATCCGTGGGCCCGCTCCACATACCCGCTGTCCGCGAAGGAGCGGAAGCCCCCCTCATTGTCGTTCAGGCTGAACCACGTGGGCGCGATCACATTGATGCCCTTCCCCTCCGCCACCATGGCGTCCAGCGTTTCGTTCCCGGCCGCCGATGGCGTGGAAGCCGAGGCTCACCTTCCCCGACAGGGACAGCGAGGTGTATTCCGCCGGCACATAGTCCGTGACAGGCACCTCCACCTCTGTGGACTCATTGTCCAGGCGCTTGTTCTCCACATAGCCGATCAGGGAGTCGGAGGTCTTCACCTCGCTCCAGGTCTCCATCCGGTTCAGCAGCTCTACCTTCTCCCCCTTCTCCAGCTCCCGCAGGATCGGGCTTTTGATGCCGCCCAGGGTACGCACCTGGGTATCCTTCACCACCTCCAGCATCTGCTTCTCCCCCCACTGGGTGTACATCTGGATATGCCTGTCGAACCTCTCATAGGAAAAGTTCGTGAACAGCCTCACGTACTCCGCCGCCACATAGACCTTCTCCCCCTCCAGGAGACAGGTGGCGTACTCCGTGGGGTGGCTGCCGCCTTTGTCCGAGTATTCCCTGGCCCCGAACGCAGTGGCCACAGTGTCCTGCGCGGTGGTGTACAGAAGCTTCTGTTCCGCCGCGTCCACATAAAAGCCCTCATTCAGATATTTCTTCATGGTATCTATGTCAAAATATACCGTGTCCTCCCGAAGCAGCGCCTTCTCCTCCACCATCCCGTCCTGCAGGACGATGGCCAGCTCCCCCTGGGCCACCCCGAAATACTGGTCCAGATCCGCCAGCTCCTTGCTGTAGGTATACTTGTCCAGAATCATCCCTCCGAACCCTACCAGAGCGACTATCAGGATCAATGCCAGCGCTACGATTACCGGTATTATTCTCTTCTTCATTTTCAGTCCAGCCCTTTCTCCCAGAATAGATGCATGGTTCCCAAAAGACTTATCCATCATATCATATTTGGCCCCCTAAGTCATTACCAAATTTTCCATAAATCGCCATAATCGTCAGGCCGTTCCCCCGCTTCCCCTTATTCCGTCATGGACGGGAACACCGCCGCCGTCAGCATGAGAGGCAATCCCAGCCTGCAGCAGACAGCGGCGCCCCGCCGGCAATCCGGTCTACCTGCGCGTCACTCTGTCGAAGCGCACCTGTTCGATGATGCCCGAAGCGTCCAGCACGTAGTCAGCCATATAAGGGCTGTTCTCCCGCACCGCCTTCGACACCACCTCATCGGGAAGGGCCTCCTGCCCGTCCACGAACAGCTCCACGCCGCTCCGCCGCATCTGTTCCAGACGCGCCAGCATATGTTCTCTTACCGCCTCCATATCCTCTACTTCGATTTTTTCTTCATACAACTGAATTCCTCCTTGTTCTAAGGCTTCCCATCCAGAAGGAGCTTGTGATCTTGTGATGAATCCGAATGCGGCCGCGCGATGTGGGTCCGTAACGCATCTCCACATGTCAGGAAGCCTATAAGATGAAAGTAAAGCGAATGCCTTTGGCAGTACGGCAACGGAAAAAATTTCCATTGCATATTTTGTTTAGATTGAATTATAATTGTGAAAATTAGTTGACATACTTATGATCAAGCAATCGATACATCCGGTTTTTGCTTGTGAGACATCCTTAGATTTATGCCAGCTTCTTTCTACTGTCATATAATGTGGTATACACACTTAGAATATAAAGGATGAAGTGGAACGAACCGTTCCCAAAATCAGTTTAATCAACTTGAAGTCAAGACTGCCGCCTCCTTCCCCGTACAGAGTACCGAAGGCATCCGCAGTTTTACTATACCACAGCTATGTCGCTTTTGCAAGCGAAAACTTAGAATTATTAAAAAATATTAAAACTCAGAATCTGCCTATTGACTTAGGGAAGCCAAAAGTATATGATGTCATCACGTAGCATCGTAATTTTACAGTTCAGTTAGGCAGAACGGAAAGGGTTGTCGCATGAAGATAGAAAAAGTAAATGAGAACCAGATTCGCTGCACTCTGACCAGAGAAGATTTGGCAAGCCGCGAGCTGAAAATCAGTGAACTGGCTTATGGCACCGAAAAAGCCAAGACCCTGTTTCGGGATATGATGCGCCAGGCGAACTGCGAATTCGGCTTTGAGGCTGAAGATATCCCCCTTATGATAGAGGCCATTCCCTTAAATGCCGAGTGCATCGTCCTGATCATCACGAAAGTAGAAGACCCTGAAGAGCTGGATACCCGCTTTTCCAGGTTCGCCCCCTCCGTCACCGAGGACGAGGAGGATGAAATGGATTCGCTATACCCGGAGGATGCCTCCAACGATATCATGGATCTCTTCCGGCGGATGCAGACGGATCAGCAGGGCGCCTCTGACGGCCAGCCCCGGGAAGGCGCGGATTCCGACAGCAGGAACCACACCCGGATTTTCCTGATGCAGTCCCTGCAGCAGGTGATTGAAGTATCCGCCATCATCGCCGATAGCTACCACGGCCAGAGCACTCTCTATAAGACGGAGCGCTCCGGCAGGAACCCGGAAGGGTATCTGCTGGTGCTGGCCCAGGGCGACGAGAGCCCGGAAGGCTTCGACAAGGCCTGCAACATCGTGTCGGAGTACGGCATCCCGCAGAGGGCCGTGTCCGCCAGCGCAGCGTTCCTGGCAGAGCACTGCGAGGCCCTTGTGGGGCCGGACGCGGTACATGCCCTTGGATCGGCCTCCTGACGGAACAGGCTTTTGCAGCAAAACATCCCTGCCGTCCCGCCGTGGGATTACAGGGATGTCCGTCTTTTTAGCTATGGCCGCCGTTCTTACAGCTTTCCGATTGCTTCCATCAGGGCATCGATGTCGATTCCGTGCACCATCGCCGCTTCCTCCAGGGACTCCCCCTGTGCCGAAGGGCATCCCAGGCAGTGCATCCCCGCCTCCAGCAGCACCGGAGCCACATCCGGATTCGCGTTGAGTATCTCCCCGATCGTCATTTCTTTCGTTATGTTTTCCATGGCTATCCTCTCCTCTCTCCTACAGAGTCCTGTAATCCTTTGCGGACGTTTTTCATTATATATCATTCCGCAAAATCTGACAAGTTATTCTTAAACGGGCAATAGATAATTCGCAATTTTCCGCCGCCCGTAAAATTTTGGAAAAATTTCAGGAAATTCCGCGTATGTACAGAAAAAAGTACACATTCACGCCTTGACTCTACCCCAGGTTTTTCATATAATATTTTTAAGGATTAGAAGTAACAATACCCTTTTAAACTAATTCAAATTTATAGGAGGTTATTTCAAAATGAGACCAGAATGGACAGATTTTGTGGCAGGCAAATGGGACAAAGAAGTCAATGTCCGCGACTTCATCCAGAGGAACTACCATCCCTATGACGGCGATGAGGCATTCCTTGCCGGACCCACACAGAACACCAAGGATCTGTGGGCACAGGTGCTCGACCTGCAGAAGAAGGAAAGAGAAGCCGGCGGCGTCCTTGACATGGACACCAAAGTCGTCTCCACCATCACCTCCCATGGCCCCGGGTACCTTGACAAGAGCAAGGAGACCATCGTAGGCTTCCAGACCGACAAGCCTTTCAAGAGATCCCTGCAGCCCTACGGCGGCATCCGCATGGCGGAGAAGGCCTGCTCCGACAACGGCTATGAGGTGGATCCCGAGATTTCCGAGTTCTTCTCCACCCACAGAAAGACACACAACGCTGGCTGCTTCGATGCCTACAACCAGGAGATGAGAGCATGCCGTTCCTCCCATATCATCACCGGACTTCCTGATGCCTATGGCCGCGGCCGTATCATCGGCGACTACAGGCGTGTAGCCCTGTACGGCATTGACAGGCTGATCGAGGACAAGCAGGCTCAGAAGGATTCCACCGGCCGCGTCATGACCGATGACATCATCCGCCTGCGCGAGGAGATTTCCGAGCAGATGGTTGCCCTGAAGATGATGAAGGAGATGGCTGCTTCCTACGGCTGCGATATCTCCAGACCCGCCGCCAATGTGCAGGAAGCGATCCAGGCAGTATACTTCGGCTATCTGTGCGCAGTCAAGGAGCAGAACGGTGCTGCCATGAGCCTTGGCCGTACTTCCACCTTCCTGGACATCTATGCGGAGAGAGACCTGAAGAACGGCACCTTCACCGAGGAGCAGATCCAGGAGTTCGTGGACCACTTCATCATGAAGCTGCGCTGCATCAAGTTCGCCCGCACGCCTGAGTACAACCAGATCTTCGCAGGCGATCCCGTATGGGTGACCGAGTCCCTGGGCGGCGTAGGCGTGGACGGCAGGCCCATGGTCACCAAGATGAGCTTCCGTTACCTGAACACCCTGACCAACCTTGGACCTTCTCCCGAGCCCAACCTGACGGTGCTCTGGTCCACAAGGCTTCCGGCAGCCTGGAAGAAATACTGCGCGAAGATGTCCATCCAGACCTCTTCCATCCAGTATGAGAACGACGATCTGATGAGAGTAGACCACGGCGATGACTACGGCATCGCATGCTGCGTATCCTCCATGGTCATCGGCAAGGAGATGCAGTTCTTCGGCGCCCGCGCCAACGTGGCGAAGTGCCTGCTGTACGCTCTGAACGGCGGCGTGGACGAAGTGACCAAGAAGCAGGTAGGTCCCAAGTACCGTCCTGTGGAAGGGGATGTGCTGGAGTACAACGATGTGTGGGGCAAGTTCGTAGACATGCTGGAGTGGCAGGCTGACGTCTATGTGAACACCCTGAACATCATCCACTATATGCATGACAAGTACTGCTATGAGAGAGCTGAGATGGCCCTCCATGACAGAGACGTGAAGCGCTACTTCGCTACCGGCGTGGCCGGCCTGTCCATCGTGGCCGACTCCCTGTCCGCTATCAAGTACGCTAAGGTAGAGGTTGTCCGCGATGAGGACGGCGTCATCGTTGACTTCAAGACCACCGGCGACTTCCCGAAATACGGCAACGACGACGACCGCGTAGACGAAATCGCTCAGCTGGTTGTCCACACCTTCATGACCGCCATCAGGAGACACCACACCTACAGGAATGGTATCCCTACCACCTCCATCCTGACCATTACCTCTAACGTTACCTATGGTAAGGCTACCGGTAATACACCTGACGGACGTAAGAAGGGCCAGCCTTTCGCACCCGGCGCCAACCCGATGCACGGCCGCGATACCCATGGTGCAGTAGCATCCCTGGCTTCCGTATCCAAGCTGCCTTTCAATGATGCACAGGACGGTATCTCCAATACCTTCACCATCATCCCCGGCGCTCTGGGCAAGGAAGACAAAGTATTCTCCGGTGACATCGAATTAGATCTGAAATAAGACTCGTGCACACCGAGATGTCACTGACATCGAGTTGGATCTGAAATAAGACTTACGTACACCGAAATGTCACTGACATTGAAGCGGATTTAATGTAAAATTCACAACGAGTTCTTCGGCAACATATCGGGTTTGCAACAATATCTGTGGTCCTTAAACCGGTTCTGACCTGTATATGTTTTGGTAAAATTGTAACGGTCTGCTGCTTCCCCCGGGCGGCACGGACCTGCAGAACCTGGCGGCACGCGGAAAGCAATTTACTTCCAGCTTACTCCATACTGCCACCGGGAAAAAGAAGGAGGCACCATGGACGAAGATAAGATGATAGATGACCTGGTAAAAATGCTGGATTCCGGCATGACAGAGGGCGTAGGCCATGTAAATGTGGATTACGACCAGGATGTCGAGTCGAAAAACGTTCAGACAATGGGCTGCACGGATTGTTCCAGGACACCGTTGGCCTGCAGTGTACCTACTCTTGAACAGGGACTGGACGATTACCACTAATCATCCGTTTTCCTGAAAGCTGCATTTTTTCAACCATTTAAAAATATATTAATATCATTTAAGGAGGAAAATCATTATGGCAACAAATACTGCACAGGTTGACAACCTTGTTAACTTACTTGACGGCTATGCAACAAAGGGCGGCCATCATCTAAATGTAAATGTTCTCAACAGAGATATGCTCCTCGATGCACAGAAGCATCCGGAGAACTATCCTCAGCTGACCATCCGTGTATCCGGATATGCAGTTAACTTCATCAAGCTGACTCCCGAGCAGCAGGCTGACGTTATCTCTCGTACCTTCCACGAGTCTGTATAACCAAAAGAGTTAGTTGCATAAAACCCCGGGGAGTAAGGAAGTGCCTTCCGGCATTCCTGCACCTTCCCGGGGTTTCCAAAACCGAAGAAAGTGTGGTAATCTTATGCAGGGAAGAATTCATTCATTAGAAAGCTTTGGAACCGTTGACGGTCCGGGTACACGCTTTGTCGTATTCGTGCAGGGTTGTCCCATGCGTTGTGCCTACTGCCATAATCCGGATACCTGGGATATGAATGGCGGCACATTGATGGAACCCTCCTATATTATCGAGCAATATGAAAAAAACAAAGCCTTTTATGCCAACGGCGGCGGATTGACCGTCACCGGAGGGGAGCCTCTGATGCAGGTAGACTTTGTAACTGAACTGTTTACCCTTGCCAAAGAGAAAGGGATTCATACCTGCATAGACAGTTCCGGAATCGCTTTCAACTCAAATAATACGCCGCTGTTGTTAAAGCTGGACAAATTGATGGCCTTAACGGATCTGGTGATGCTGGACATCAAACATATCGATCCGGAAAAGCACAGGGAGCTTACCCAACAGCCCAACGAGAATATTTTAAAATTCGCCGCATATCTGGATGAGAAACATGTAGATATGTGGATACGGCATGTGGTAGTTCCCGGAATTACGGACGATGAGAAATATCTGTTTGATTTGGGCTACTTTATCGGACAGTTCCATAATCTGAAAGCTCTTGATGTTCTGCCCTATCACACTATGGGCGAAAAAAAATACGAAAGCCTTGGGATGGAATACAAATTAAAAGGTGTTCCCCCCATGGATAAGGATAAGCTGATTGAAAAAAAGAAAGCGATCCTGAACGGTATCAAAAAAAGAAGGGAAGAAATTTCCTTAAACTAAATATTTCATCATAAGGAGGACATTACGATGGCATACGTAATCAGTGATGCTTGTGTATCTTGTGGAGCATGTGAGTCTCAGTGCCCTGTGGGCGCAATCAGCATGGGGGACGGCAAATTTGAAATCGATGCAAATACCTGCATCAGTTGTGGTTCCTGCGCTGGCGGATGCCCTGTTGGCGCTATTTCCGAGGAATAAAAATAACGGATACCCTGCGAGTATCTTATACTTAACCAAACCATGACGGGCTGCCGCGTCGGAAAAATTCCTGATGCAGCAGCCCTTATGTTTTTTATTTTTTTCTCAGAAACCCTTTTGACGTCCCGCGCGCCTTCTCTTTCTCATTGTCTGCGTCCGCCGCCTTTACGGAACCGGCTTCCGCTCCCTTACGCATCTGCTCTTTGCGCAGCTTCTTTCCTCTTCTTCCCTTTTGATTATAGGAACGAAGCAATTCGTCAATCTGGCGGTAATGCTCCTCCTGACGGTTCGCCCGCTCTTCCTCGCGAAGGTCCTCGCGCTCCTCTAAAAGCCTGAATTGATAGTCAAGTTCTTTGAGCAGGCTTTCCTTGATTTCCTGACAAATTTCCTGATTATTACACTGTACCGCGTCCACAATCATGTCCTTTAAAAGCTGCTGCAAACGGAAGCTTTTCTGCTCCCTGCTCTCCTCTGACACGGCCGCCGTCTTTCCCTCCATTGGAAGAAATTCCCCTTTTTTCACCATTACCACATGGCGTTTTCCCATGTCCAATTCTCCCTGGGGCGTTGTCCCCTGCATTTCCGGTATTCCCTGCATGTCTGCTGCTCCTTTCTCCCCGCTTGTTATCTTTTCATACAAAAATACGGGCGCCTGTAAATTTCCGTTTTTCAGCACATGGCGGATTGCCTTGAGCTGTAATCCCTGTTCCTTCAGTTCCTTTACTCTTCTGAATCTCGCAATGTCCTCTTCCGTATAATAGCGATGGCCCATTTCGTTCCTTTTCGCTGGTATCTCAAGCTCCTCCTCCCAGTATCGGAGTACGTGAGCCTCTACCTCTACCTGTTTTGCCGCGTCTGAAATCATATAGCGAACATTTTCCACACGATTACCTCCAATCCTTCTGTTCTCTCTACTATCTTATTTTATACCATTTTTCCAGTATCTTACAATCATTTTCCATCGTGATATAATGACAATAAAAAACAGATACTCTTCTTTCTCGAAAAGTATCTGTACCATTCTACAGCATTTTTAGTTCCGCTCCATATTTGCAAATTTCGTATACT
>OFHB01000695.1_pt1 | contig 21311 bp, 17 predicted proteins | sample 1521881 | NCBI WGS metagenome assembly OFHB01 (sample SAMEA3504090, study PRJEB24116) | mouse gut metagenome | biome: mouse gut; feature: mouse-associated habitat; material: faeces | place: Denmark | collected 2011
GAACGCGGATCTGATCGTATCCACGGTGAAGGACATGACGGAGAAGCAGTACAAGGACCAGCTGGCCATCACCGAGTCCCAGATGAAGTCCCTTCAGGCCCAGATCAAGCCCCACTTCCTCTACAACACCCTGGACGCCATCAAGTGGATGATTATGGACGGGAACCGGGAGGAGGCGGTGTGGATGGTGAACACCCTGTCCAGGTACCTGCGCCAGAGCATCACCCGGGGCCCCGGGGTCATCCCCCTGTCCGAGGAGCTGGAGGTGTCGGGGACGTACCTGGTCATCATGGGCAAGCGGTTCAAGGACCGCTTCAGCGTCTCCTGCGACGTGGAGGAGGAGGCCAAGGGGTATGTGCTGCCCAAGCTGCTGCGCCAGCCCCTGCTGGAGAACGCCCTGCTCCACGGCCTGCTCTACTGCGACAAGCCGGAGGCGGAGCTGACCGTGCGGGGCTGGGTATCCCAGGGCCAGCTGTACATCGAGGTGGAGGACAATGGCGCGGGCATGAGCGAGGAGCGCTGTCAGGCCCTGGAGACCGGCGGCTCGGGCTATGGCGTGTCCAACGTGCGCAAGCGTGTCATGCTCTTCAGCGGCGGAAAGGGGGCGTTCCACGTCTCCTCCCGGGAGGGGATGGGCACCTGCGTGACTATCCAGCTCCCCGCCCTTACAGAGAAGGACGCGCCGGTTTTTGAGACAGGAAACACAGGAGGAAAACAGGAGGACAGAACATGAAATACGGAATTTACTACGCCTATTGGGAAAAAGAGTGGGGCGGACAGTTTGTGCCCTACGTGGAGAAGTGCCGCCGCCTGGGGTTTGACATCCTGGAGGTGGCCTGCGGCGCCTTTCATCTGGAGGAGGACAGCTTCTTCCGGGAGCTGCGCCAGGCCGCCTCGGACAACGGAATTCTCCTCACCGGCGGCTATGGCCCCCGCCCGGAGCACAACCTGGCCAGCGCCGACGAGGCCGCTGTGGAGCGGGCCTTCGCCTTCTATGCCGACATGTTCCGGAAGATGGAGCTGGCGGGCATTGACCGCATCGGCGGGGCCCTGTCCTCCTTCTGGCCCGTGGACTTCTCAAAGCCCATGGACAAGCCCGGCGATCGGGAGCGCAGCGTCCGGCGGATGGGCCGCCTGGCGGATATGGCCGCTGACCGCGGGATTACGCTGTGCATGGAGGCCCTCAACCGCTTTGAGGGATACATGATAAACGACGCCGCAGAGTGCGTCAGCTATGTCCGGCAGGGGGACAGGCCCAACGTGAAAGTGATGCTGGACACCTTCCACATGAACATCGAGGAGGACGACATGGCGGGCGCAATCCGTACAGCCGGGGACCTGCTGTGCCACTTCCATACGGGAGAGTGTAACCGGAAGGTGCCCGGACAGGGCCGCATGCCTTGGAAGGAAATCGGAGAGGCCTTAAGGGAGGTGGGATTCGACGGCTATGCTGTCATGGAGCCTTTCGTGCGCAGAGGCGGGCAGATTGAGCGGGACATCCACATCTGGAGGGAGCTCAGGGCAGGCATCACGGGGGAGATGCTGGATCAGGTCTATGCCATCAGCCTGCTCACCGGGGAGCGGGTGTCTAATGTGGTAGTCATGGGCACGGGGGAGCCCTTGGACAATTATGACAGTCTGGTACGGTTCCTGGAACTGCTGACGGATGAGAAGGGTCTGCACATCAGCGCCAGAAATATCACGGTGTCCACCTGCGGCCTGGTGCCCCAGATGCGGAAGCTGGCCCGGGAGAAGCTGCAGATCACCCTGGCCCTCTCCCTGCACGCCGCCACGGACGAAAAGCGCAGGAGTCTTATGCCTGTGGCCAATCGGTACGGCATCGGGGAGTTGATGGAGGCCTGCAGGGAGTATTTTGAACGGACGGGCAGGCGCATTACCTTTGAGTACAGCCTGGTGGGAGGCGTCAATGATACCCGGGAGGACGCCCGACTGCTTGCCGCTCTGGCGGGGCCGCTGCGTTGCCATGTGAACCTGATCCCGGTGAATCCCATCAAAGAGCGGGAATATGTGCAGTCGGAAGCGGGACGGATACAGGCATTTAAAAATATGCTTGAAAAAAATGGAATTAATGTTACTATAAGAAGGGAAATGGGGAGGGACATCGACGGCGCCTGCGGGCAGCTCAGACGTTCCTATATGCAGGAGGATCAGACGTGCTAAAGACGTTTTCAATCACCGATATCGGCAGGAAGAGAAGACAGAACCAGGACTATGTATTCAGTTCGGAACGGGCCATTGGGAACCTGCCCAATCTGTTCATTGTGGCAGACGGCATGGGAGGGCATAAGGCCGGAGAATACGCGTCAAAATATACGGTGGAGACCATCTGCAACCATATTGAGAGATCCCTGGAAAAAGACCCGGTGCCGATTCTGCAGAAAGCCATAGAGATGGCCAATACCCAGATCCGCAGGCGGGCCAGCGAGGATGTAAGCCTGGAGGGCATGGGTACGACTGTGGTGGCCGCCACCTGCCTGGGGGGGCAATTACAGGTGGCAAATGTGGGGGACAGCAGGCTTTATGTGGTAAATGACGGAATCCGGCAGATCACCAGGGATCATTCCCTGGTGGAGGAGATGGTGCGGATGGGAGGCATCGACAGGGCTGCGGCCCGCAACCATCCGGACAAGAATATCATCACCAGGGCCATAGGAGCCAACGATACCGTGGAGGCGGATTTCTTTACTGTGGAACTGACGGCGGGAGATATCGTACTGTTGTGCTCGGACGGCCTGACCAACATGTTAGAGGACGAGGAGATTCGGGACATTCTCAGCGGCCCGGGAGAGTTGGCCCAGAAAGCCCAGAGGCTGATCGAGGCGGCCAATGCCCATGGCGGCAAGGATAATATTGCCATTATTTTGATTGAGCCCCTGGCATAGAGTCGGCTTTGGCCCGTAAAGAGAAGTGGGAACGGAGAGGTAATATGGTAAAAATTGGGATGATGATAGGCGACCGCTATGAGATTCTGGAAAAGATCGGTACCGGCGGCATGTCCGATGTATATAAGGCCAAGTGTCATAAGCTGAACCGCTATGTGGCGGTGAAGGTGCTGAAACAGGAATTCAGCGAGAATGAAAATTTTGTGTCAAAGTTTCGGATCGAGGCCCAGGCGGCTGCCAGCCTCATGCACCCCAACATCGTCAATGTATACGATGTTGGGGCGGAAAACGACATTTACTATATCGTCATGGAATTGGTGGAAGGCATCACGCTGAAAAAATATATTGAGCGGAAGGCCCGGCTGTCCTATAAGGAGGCAGTCAGCATCGCCATTCAGGTGAGCATGGGTATCGAAGCCGCCCACAACAACCATATCATACACCGGGACATCAAGCCTCAGAATATCATTATTTCCCGGGAGGGCAAGGTGAAAGTGACGGATTTCGGCATCGCCAAGGCTGCCACCAGCAACACCATTACCTCCAATGTGATGGGCTCTGTACACTACACGTCTCCGGAACAGGCCAGAGGCGGATACAGCGATGAAAAGAGTGATATCTATTCCCTGGGTGTCACTCTGTTCGAGATGCTGACAGGCCGGGTGCCCTTTAATGGTGAGACCACGGTGGCCATCGCCATCAAGCATATCCAGGAGGAGATGGTTTCTCCCAAAGAGTTTGTGCCGGAGATTCCCGGGAGTGTGGAAGCCATCGTACTGAAATGCTGTCAGAAGTCTCCCGACAGGCGCTACCAGAACATGGCGGAGGTGATCGCGGACTTAAAGCAGTCCCTGATCAGCCCGGATGAGGACTTTGTGGTGGCCCGGGATATGGACGAGGAGGCCAGCACCCGGACCATCTCAGAGGAGGAGATGGCTCAGATCAAGAGAAAGGCCCGTCGGCAGGACGCTTATGAGGAGCAGATGCGGCTCAGTTCCCAGTACACCAGGCCTCCCCAGGAGGAGGAGTACTACGAGGACGAAGAGTATTACGAGGAGGATGAGTACGACGGCGGAGACGGCAGGATGGAAAAGGTGACAGTGGTGCTGGCCATTCTGGCGGGGGTGGTAATCTGCGCCATCATTCTGGTGTTGGTGGGCAGGATATTCGGTGTCATGAACAGGGACGACATCGGCAGCAAAATCGACACATCGGCAGAGGAAAGCAGTGGTGTGATGCAGCCGGAAGGAACCACACCGCCTCCGGAAGGCGGGAGCAGTGTGCTGACCGTGCATATGGTGGACGTACTGGGCTGGGACGTGGAGGATGCCAAGAAGGAGATGGTGCGCATCGGCCTGGTTCCCGAAGTGACCGCGGTGGAATCCGATACTTATGAGAAGAATAAGGTGATTTCCACGGATATTGCGGTGGGTGCCGAGGTGGAGGTTAACAGCACGGTGGTGCTGACGGTCAGCGCCGGGACGGAGGCCAAAAACGTGCCGGAGGTGACAGGGCTTACCTATGAGGAGGCATACAGCAAGATTACGGCGGAAGGATTTCTGGTGAATCGTCTGGAGAGTTATTCCGCTGCGGTGGAAAAGGGCAGGGTGATCAATCAGAACCCTCTGGGAGGCGAGCCTGCAGCCAGCGGAGCCACTGTCACCCTGAGTGTGAGCCTGGGGCTGGAGGACGGCAAAGTTCTTATGCCCAATCTCATTGGGGGTGATCAATTAGAGGCAGAAGAGTGGATTCATGAGAAAGGAATGATCCTGCAGTCCATAGGGGAGGAGTACAGCGATACCATCGCCGAGGGCCTGGTGTGCTACCAGAATTTTTCTGCGGGAACCCCCCTGGATCCGGGAACCCCCATTGTATTTAAGATCAGCCTGGGCCGGGATCCTGCGGCGGGCATTACCTACAAGTGCACGAATGTTTCAATAGAGGCTCCCACCATCATCGAGGCCCCGGATTATTCTTCCGGCAGCGAAGTGCATGTCACTTTGGTGACGGACGCCGGGAAGGTGCTGATGGACGTGACCACCAGTTCTTTCCCCTTGCCGGTGAATGTCTATGGCATCACTTCCCAGTGGGGAACCATCACTCTGACCTACACGTCTACGGTGAACGGTGTGTCGGAGAGCAAATCCGTACAGAGGAGGATCGAGTTTGTACCGGAATAGGAAGGTTTTTGTTTATGCGGGGTAAAATTATAAAAGGGATTGCGGGGTTCTATTATGTGCATGTGCCGGACTGCGGAACTTATGAGTGTAAGGCGAAAGGGATTTTCCGCAAAGAACAGATAAAACCCCTGGTGGGGGACGATGTGGAGATCGATTTGCTGGATTCGGTGGAAAAAACAGGGAATATCCGCACCCTCCTGCCCCGTTCCAGCCAGTTGATCCGCCCGGCGGTGGCCAATGTGGATCAGGCCATGGTGATTTTTGCCATTACCCATCCCCAACCCAATTTCAATCTGCTGGACCGCTTTCTGATCATGATGCAGCAGCAGAACCTTTCCTGCCTCATCTGTCTGAACAAGGCGGATCTGGACCGGGAGGGGAAGGGGCAGAAATATGCGGAAATTTACCGGGCCTGCGGCTATCGGGTGCTGACGGTCAGCGCCGCCGGGAAGCAGGGCATCGGGCAGCTTGCGGAACTGCTGCGGGGCCGGACCACTGCGGTGGCCGGGCCCAGCGGCGTGGGAAAGTCCTCTCTGGTGAACTGCCTGCAGTCCGGCACGGTGATGGAGACCGGGGAGATCAGCAGAAAGATTGAGAGAGGCAGACATACTACCAGGCATACGGAATTGATTGCTCTGGGAGAGGACACATACATTTTGGATACGCCGGGGTTCAGTTCTCTGGGACTGTTTGGGCTGGAGAAGGGGCAGCTTGCGGCGTATTATCCGGAACTGCGGGACTATGAGGCAGACTGCCGCTTCGGAGGCTGCTCCCACACGGTGGAACCGGGCTGTGCCGTGAGGCAGGCTTTGGAACAGGGGCGGATCAGCAGACTGCGCTATGGGAATTACTGCCAGCTGTACGAAGAGCTGAAGGCTCAGAAGCCTGTATATAAATAGGAAGGATGAAGGATACTATGAAATTAGGAATCGTGGGGCTCCCCAATGTGGGAAAAAGCACTTTATTCAACTCATTGACCAAGGCCGGCGCGGAGTCTGCCAACTACCCGTTCTGTACCATTGACCCCAATGTGGGCATCGTGGCGGTGCCGGACAAAAGACTGAAGCTGCTGGGGGATATGTATCAGTCCAGAAAAGTGACTCCGGCGGTGATCGAGTTTGTGGACATTGCGGGGCTGGTAAAGGGCGCTTCAAAGGGAGAGGGGTTGGGCAACCAGTTTCTGAGCAATATCCGGGAGGTGGACGCCATCGTCCATGTGGTCCGATGCTTCGAGGACGCCAATGTAATACATGTGGACGGCAGTGTGGACCCCATGCGGGATATTGAGACCATCAATCTGGAACTGATCTTTTCGGATCTGGAGATCCTGGAGAGACGTTATGCCAAGGTGGCCAAAGCGGCGCGGATGGACAAGACCCTGGCCAAAGAGGAGGCTCTGCTGACGCGGCTTAAGGAGCATCTGGAGAGCGGCAGAATGGCAAAGAGTATGGAAGCCGGGGATGAGGATGAACTGGAACTGCTGCGTTCTTACAATCTGCTGACTTACAAACCGGTGATCTATGCCGCCAATGTGGCGGAGGGGGATCTGGCGGACGATGGTGTTTCCAATTCCCATGTGGAGGCGGTGAGGCATTTTGCCGCCGGGGAAGACAGCGAAGTGTTTGTGATCTGCGCCCAGATCGAGCAGGAGATCGCGGAATTGGACGATGATGAAAAGGCTATGTTTCTGGAGGATCTGGGCATCGCTCAGTCGGGTCTGGACAAGCTGATCGCTGCCAGCTACCGCCTGCTGGGACTAATGAGTTTCCTGACCGCCGGGGAAGACGAGACCAGGGCCTGGACCATCAAGATCGGCACCAAGGCCCCTCAGGCGGCGGGTAAGATCCACTCCGACTTCGAACGGGGCTTCATCAAGGCGGAGGTGGTCAATTATCAGGATCTGCTGGAGCAGGGATCCCTGGCGGCCGCCCGGGAAAAGGGCCTGGTAGGTATGGAAGGCAAGGATTATGTGGTTCGGGACGGTGACGTGATTCTCTTTAGATTTAATGTGTGACGGGAGAAACATGCAATACTAAAATAGGAGGCAGGACATGCAGGATATCATGGGGGTAAACGACATAGCTTTTCCCAACCTGGGGTTGTATCTGAGAAATGTTCCCCAGGGCTTTACCATATTCGGCTTCTACATTTCCCTGTATGGTGTGATCATCGCCATAGGGGTGATGGCCGGTATTGCCCTGGCGGCCCATGTAGCCAGAAAAACCGGGCAGAATCCGGACGATTACTGGGATTTTGCCATTTACGGAGTGATTTTCGGTGTCATAGGTGCCCGGATCTACTATGTGGTGTTTGAATGGGACAGCTATAAGGATAATCTGCTGGAAATCTTCCGGATGCGGAACGGCGGCCTGGCCATCTACGGGGGTGTGATCGCGGCATTTATCACTCTGTTTGTCTGGTGCAGGATCAAGAAGAGGGATCCCAGGGAGATCGGGGATACGGCCATGGCAGGGCTGTTGCTGGGGCAGATTATCGGGCGGTGGGGAAATTTCACCAATCGGGAAGTGTTCGGCAAGTACACGGACGGACTTCTGGCCATGCGGATACCGCTGGAGGCGGTGCGGGACCGCACGGATATTACGGAGGATATTGCCTCCCATATCACGGAGGGCATTAATTATATTCAGGTCCACCCCACCTTTTTCTACGAGAGTGCCCTGAACCTGTTGCTGCTGGCGGCGATATTGCTGTATTATCGGCACAAGCGCTTCCGGGGAGAGATCTGCCTGATGTATCTGGGCGGTTATGGCATTATTCGTTTCTTTGTGGAGGGCATTCGGACAGACCAGCTAAAGCTGGCAGGAACCAGTATCGCAGTATCACAAGTGTTGGGTATAGTACTATTTGGACTGGCTGCAGCTGCTGATGTGGGAATCAGGATTCATTTAAGGCACAATGCCGACAGGGGGAACGGAGAGAAAGCGGAGGACACTCCCAAAACCGAAAAAGCATAATTGGTAGCTCAAAAAAATGAATATACAAGATGTAGTAATTGGCGCTTTTCCGCGAAGGAAAGGCGCCTTTTTTATTGTAAATTTGGATGTGTTTTGCTTGCATAATCTTCCGTTTTAGTATAGAATTAGTTCAAAAGTGGCGCAAAGTGGTGGCAAGTGGTTCAAAGTGGTAGAATGTAGAGCCGGAATCCTCTTTGCGGCAGGCCACTTTTTTGCCGGGAGTTCCGGCGCAAAGGCGGTGATTGCGGATGTTTATGAGCGAGTACAATCATACGGTCGATGCAAAAGGCAGGCTAATTGTCCCCTCCAAGTTCAGAGAACAACTGGGAGATGAATTTGTTGTGACAAAGGGTATGGATGGCTGCCTGTTTGTGTACGCCAATGACGACTGGAACGCTTTTGAACAGAAGCTGACTTCGCTGCCGCTGATCAATAAAGAGGCAAGAAAATTCGCAAGATTCTTCCTGGCCGGCGCGGCGCAGGTGGAAGTGGACAAACAGGGAAGGATACTACTGCCGGCCAACTTGCGGGAATTCGCGTCGCTGGAAAAGGACGTGGTGCTGGTGGGTGTGGGCAGCCGGATTGAGATTTGGAGCCGGGAGAATTGGGTCAATATGGATGCGGACAGCGATATGGACGACATTGCTGCAGCCATGGAGGGCCTGGGACTTACGATTTAGGGGAAATATATGGAATTTAATCATTTTTCCGTCATGCTGCGGGAGACTATTGATTATCTGAATATTAAGGCTGACGGAACCTACCTGGACGGAACGCTGGGCGGGGGCGGACATGCCCGGGAGGTGTGCCGCCGTCTGGAACAGGGGCATTTCTACGGGATTGACCAGGACGATGCTGCCATTGCCGCGGCAGGGCAGCGTCTGGCGGAATTCGGGAACAAAGTGACCCTGATTCGGGACAACTACCGCAATGCCAGAGCGGCGCTGCTGGAAAGAGGGACCAGCCAGGTGGACGGCATCGTCCTGGACCTGGGGGTTTCTTCCTATCAACTGGACACCCGGGAGAGGGGGTTTTCCTACCGCTATGACAGTCCTCTGGACATGAGGATGGACAGGCGTCAGGCTCTGACGGCCAGGGATATTGTAAACAGCTACAGCGAGGGGGAATTGTTCCATATTATCAGAGACTACGGGGAAGATATTTTCGCCAGGAATATCGCGAAGCATATTGTACAGGCCAGGGAGCGGCAGCCCATAGAGACCACAGGGGAGTTAAGCGATGTGATCAGGGCCGCCATACCGGCAAAGATGCGGCAAAACGGCCATCCTTCCAAGAGAACATTCCAGGCCATCCGCATAGAATGCAACCATGAACTGGAGGTGCTGCGGGGAGCGTTGGAGGATATGATCGCCCTGTTGGCCCCCGGCGGGCGTTTGTGCATTATCACTTTCCACTCTCTGGAGGATCGGATTGTCAAAACGGCTTTCAGAAGAGCAGAAAACCCCTGCACCTGCCCGCCGGATTTCCCGGTGTGCGTCTGCGGAAAGCAATCCCAGGGAAATGTCATTACCAGAAAGCCGGTTCTGCCGGGACATGAGGAACTGGAGGAGAACAGCCGCTCAAAGAGCGCAAAGCTAAGGGTATTTGAGAAAAAGGGATCTGAAGGGGAAATGAGTAGAGAGTAAGAAAGGTTTATTGCATTATGTCACAGACAACTTATGGGAACAGACCTACAAATGCATATAGAAGCACAAAGGTACATCAGAATATTCGGTCGGAGATTCGGCCTATGGTCCTGGCTTCGGATCGTCAGCCTGCCGGCGGGCAGCCGGTGAACTCTGGGAGGACTCGTTCTGCAGAACAGCCTTCAGGCCGAGGCCGGGTCCGTTCTGCGGGACAGTCTTTGGGTGATGGCCAGATTCGCTCCGAGGGACGGCCTTCGGACCGAGGCCGGGTTCGTTCCCTGGAACAGCCTTCGCGTCAAAGCCGGAGCCGTTCCGTGGAACAGTCTTCGCACCACAGCCGGAGCCGTTCCGTAGAACCGCTTTCAAGTCACAGCCGGACCCGCTCTGCGGTACAGTTGCCGGAACAGGGGTCAGCCCGCTCCGGGTCACAGCCGGCCGGCAGACAGACGGGGAGATATGTGTATGGCAACGCGGCACAGCAATTGGACGTGCAGAGGGAGATGGAACAGCAGCCCCGCCGCATGTCCAGTAATGCCACCCGGAAGAACAGGGAGAAAGCCAGACATATGAACTTTGGCTATCTGGCGTTTCTGGTGCTGGCAATGTGTGTGGCAGGCTATGTTCTGATCCACTATATCCGGCTTCAGGCCGACATCACCACGGCCACGGAACGCATTGCCAGCCAGGAGAAAGAACTGAACAATCTGCGTGTGGCCAACGATGAGGAACTGAGCCGCATTACCAGCGGCGTGGATATGGAGGAAGTAAAGCGGGTGGCCATCGGAGTGTTGGGCATGGTTTATCCCCAGGAAGGGCAGATCGTCACCTATTCCAACGAAGGGCAGGACTATGTGCGCAAGGTGGACGAGGGTAATTAGAATATGTCAGAGAGAGAACAGGGCAGGGACAGGGCGGACCGGCGGTCTAAAGCAGCCCGGCCCCAGGCCGGAAGGCAGGCTCGGCGGAAGCAGGATAAGAGATTTGGCAGCAGGATGCAGAAGAAGCTGGCGGTATTGTATGTGATGATACTGCTGGCTTTTGCGGGGCTGAGTATCCAGCTGATCCGGATTGCCGGCGATAAGGAGGACGAGTATACAAGACAGATTTTATCCCAGAGGCAGTATGACAGCACTACCATTCCCTTTCGCAGGGGAGATATCGTGGATGCCAATGGGACCCAGCTCGCCGTCAGCGAGAATGTGTACAATCTGATTCTGGATATAAAAGTGATCCGGGAAAAGGAAAAGCTGGAGAAAAAAGACTATATGGAGCCGACTCTGCGGGCGCTGGACCAGTTTTTTGATCTGGATATGGACGCTGTCCGTTCCTATGTGGCTTCCCACGAGAAATCTGCTTACTATGTGTTGGCCAGGCGTTTGTCTTATGAGGCCATCAGCGAGTTTCAGGCGGCCATGAACGAGGAAGGCAGCATGATCCGGGGCGTCTGGTTTGAGAAGGAATATAAGAGATATTATCCCCTGGGGACATTGGCCTGTGATGTAATCGGCTTCACCAGTTCGGACAATGTGGGCGCATATGGCCTGGAAGCCTATTATAACGAGGAACTCAACGGCACAACGGGCAGGGAATTCGGATATCTGAATGATGATTCCACTCTGGAGAGAACCGTGAAGCCCGCAGAGGACGGCTATACCATACATTCTACACTGGACGCCAATATTCAGGGGATTGTGGAAAAGTATTTAAAAGAGTTTAACGAGGCCCACAAAGACGAGGCCAGGATCGGCAATGGGGCGGAGAATGTGGGGTGCATCATAATGGAAGTCAATACCGGGGAAATCCTGGCCATGGCCAGCTACCCTTTTTATGACTTAAACGACACCCGCAATACGGATGCCCTGATCGGCAGCGTGATGGTGGACGCGGAGGGCAACAAGACCAAGCAGTATGTGACGCCGGAAAGCATTGCGGAGATGGATGACACCATGCTGTACATGAATCTGAACTACTTGTGGAAGAACTTCTGTATCAGCGATACTTACGAGCCGGGGTCCACTTCCAAACCCTTCACTACAGCCATGGGGCTGGAGACCGGCGTTCTGGACGGCAGCGAGGTCTATCAGTGCGACGGATTTTTGATGAGCGGCGGTTACAGGATCAGGTGCCATAATACCTGGGGAGACGGAAACGTAAGCGTGGAAGATGCCATCGCCTGGTCCTGCAACGTGGCGCTGATGAAGGAGGCACAGACCATCGGCATAGATCGTTTTGCCCAGTTCCAGCAGGCTTTCAACTTCGGACTCAGGACCAATATTGACCTGGAGGGAGAGGCCAGGACAGCCTCCCTGATTCTGGACGCGGATCATATGACCCCCACGGATCTGTTCACCTATTCTTTCGGACAGGGCTTTAACGTGACCATGATTGAGATGATTACCGGGTACTGTTCCCTGATCAACGGAGGCTATTATTACGAGCCTCACATGGTGGATCGGATCACCAATGCGAATGGTGCCACAGTGGAGAATATCGAACCCAGAGTACTGCGTCAGACCATATCGGAATCCACTTCGGAGCGGATACGTCAATACTGCGAGGCGGTGGTGATGCGGGAAAATGACTCCAGGATTACCGGGCGGACGGCGCGCCCCGCAGGCTATGCCATAGGAGGAAAAACAGGCACGGCCCAGACCATTGACAGAGATACCAAGCAGCGTTCCAAGACAGAGCATGTGGTATCCTTTATCGGTCATGCCCCGGCGGACAATCCCCAGATCGCCATCTATGTGGTGGTGGACAGGGCCAATGCGGAAAAGCAGGACCAGGCCCGGTTTGCCACGGGCATTGTGCGGAATATTCTGACGGAGGTTCTGCCCTATCTGAACATTTATATGACGGAGGAACTGTCCCCGGAGGAGGTGAAGGAACTGGAGGAGCGGCAGCTTGCCATCACCAACCAGTATACCCAGACCCCGGAGGATGAAGCGCTGGACGAAATGGAGGGCCTGGGACCCCAGCCCACTCAGACGCCTACGGCGGACAGGCCCGCCTGGATGGATTTTCCCATAGACCCGGCTACGGGCCATCGGGTGGATCCGGCCACGGGCAATCATTATGACCCCGACACGGGGGATGCCATAGGCGGAGACTGGGTTCCTCTGGACTAAAGGAAACTACACGAATAACCTCATAAATTCAGGAATACAGTATAGTAACGGTTTATATGAGGTTATGAAGAGGTTTCTTTATGCCGGAAATACATAATAAAATTGCGCACCGAAAGAAGATATTGACGGTCTTTCTGTGCTGCGGCCTGGCGCTGGTGGGGTTGTTCGTGCGCCTGGTGTACCTGATGATCTTTGAGGCGGACTACTATGCGGAGAAAGCTACTCAGCTTCATGAGCGGGAACGCAGCATAAAAGCAGCCCGGGGACGTATTCTGGACCGCACCGGTGAGGTGCTGGCCGACAATCGGACGGTATGCACCATATCCGTAATACATAATCAGATTCAGGACCCGGAGGCGGTGATTGAAATGCTGTGCCGGGAGTTGGGGTTGTCGGAGGAGTATGTACGTGCCCGCGTGGAGAAATACAGTTCCATGGAACGGGTCAAAAGCAATGTGGATAAGAGCGTGGGCGACCGCATCCGGGAGTACGAGATTCCCGGAGTCAAAGTGGATGAAGATTACAAGCGTTATTATCCCTATGGAGAACTGGCCAGCAAGGTGCTGGGATTTACCGGAGGGGATAACCAGGGCATCATTGGGCTGGAAGTGATCTATGAGAAATATCTGCAGGGGGAGCCGGGCAAGATCCTGACCATGACGGATGCCAGGGGAATTGAGGTGGAAGCTGCCGGGGAGAGGCGTATCGAACCGGTCAGCGGCAGTGACCTGTACATCAGCCTGGACCGCAATATCCAGACCTATGCCACCCAGCTGGCATATCAGGCCATGGAGACCAAGCAGGCCCAGGGCGTGTCCATTCTGGTCATGAATCCTCAAAACGGAGAGATCTACGCCATGGTGAATGTGCCGGAATTTGACCTGAATGATCCCTACGCCCTGCCGGAAGGGACGGGGGAGAACCTGTCCCAGGAGGAACAGCAGAACCTGTTAAACCAGATCTGGCGTAACGGATGTATCAATGACACCTATGAGCCGGGTTCCACCTTCAAGATCATCACCGCTGCGGCGGGGCTGGAGCAGGGGGTTATCACCCCGCAGAGCCAGTTTTCCTGTCCGGGCTTTATCATGGTGGAGGATCGTAAGATCAGATGCCACAAGGTGGGGGGCCATGGAGGACAGGATTTCATTCACTGTATGATGAACAGCTGCAACCCGGCGTTGATTTCCGTGGGCCTGTTGCTGGGAGTGGATACTTACTATGACTATTTCAGCCGCTTCGGCCTGTTGACCAAAACAGGCGTGGACCTGCCGGGAGAGGCGGGCACCATCATGCACAACAAAGAGAATATGGGGCTGGTGGAGTTGGCCACGGTGTCTTTCGGTCAGTCCTTCCAGATTACCCCTATACAGCTTGTGACCACGGCTTCTTCCATTATCAACGGGGGCAGGCGCGTTACCCCTCATTTTGGGGTGAAGGTAGTGGACGCCCAGGGGAATATGGTGGAAAGCTTTTCCTATCCTGTCACCGGGAACATTGTGTCAGAGGGGACTTCCGCCACCATGCGGGAGATTCTGGAAATGGTGGTGAAGGAGGGCTCCGGCAAGAACGGAAAGGTGGAAGGCTATCGGGTGGGCGGCAAGACGGCCACCAGCCAGACTCTTCCCAGAGGCAGCGGCAGGTACATATCTTCTTTTATCGGCTTTGCTCCGGCGGATAATCCCCAGGTGATTGCCGTGGCCATCGTGAACACCCCTCAGGGCGTATATTACGGAGGACAGGTGGCGGCCCCCATCATCCGGCAGCTTTTTGAAAATATCCTGCCCTATATGGGGATCGAACAGACGCCTCCCGAGAATGAGTCATAAGGTTTTCTTGCAATATGCCCCGATTGGGCTTATAATGTATATTTGTTCCGCGGCTGGATGTGAATCCAGGGAAAGTTGCGCTTGCAGGGAAGATGCGGAACTCTAAGCAGCATGTTCCCGGAAAGCGCACGGATTCCCATACGGACGCGCAGCGGCCGGATGTGAATCCAGGGAAAGTTGCGCTTGCAGGGAAGATGCGGAACTCTAAATAGGAGGAACAATATGTTGGAGGGACGAAAGTGTTTGGTAATAGGTTCCGGCGTCAGCGGCCAGGGAGCGGTGTCCATGTTGTCTCATATGGGAGCGGATATCCTGTTGTACGATGGCGGCGGTCAGATTACGAAGGAGGAACTGGAGGGCAGGGTCCCCCAGGGCACCAAGGCCGCCTGCTATGTGGGGCAGCTGCCGGAGGAACTTTTGTCCCGGGTGGAGGTGGCGGTATTAAGCCCCGGCGTTCCCACGGATATTCCTCTGGTGCAGGATCTGAAAGCCCGGGGAACCAGAATTATCGGCGAGATAGAGCTGGGATTTCTGGCGGAGCGGGGCAGGGTGGCGGCTATCACCGGTACCAATGGCAAGACCACTACCACCACTTTGGTGGGGGAGATCATGAAGGCTCATCTGGGGCAGGAGAAAGTGTTTGTGGTGGGCAACATCGGCAATCCCTATACATTGGAAGCGAAGAAAACCGGACCGGATACGGTGACGGTGGGGGAATTGAGCAGCTTCCAGCTGGAGACTGTGGACAGTTTCCGCCCCAGGGTATCAGCGATTCTCAATATTACGCCGGACCATTTAAACCGGCATCATACCATGGAGGCCTATGTGGAGGCCAAGGAGCGGATTGCTCTGCGGCAGACCCGGGAAGAGTGGTGCGTGCTGAACTATGAGAATGCCTACACCAGGGATTTTGGCATGCGCTGTCCGGCAAAAGTAGTCTTTTTCTCCTCCGCCAGGGAACTTTCGGAGGGATATTTCCTGAAAGAGGAACAGATTTTTCAGGCAGAGGACGGTCAGGCAAAGCCCCTGCTGCAGATTCACAGGGATATGAATCTGGTGGGAGTCTGCAATGTGGAAAACGTGATGGCAGCCATTGCCATCTCCAGGGCCATGGAAGTTCCCATGGAGACGATTTTACAGACGGTTAAAAATTTTCACGCGGTGGAACACCGCATAGAATACGTGGCGACAAAGGGAGGCGTGGCCTACTACAACGATTCCAAAGGTACCAATCCTGACGCCGCGATCCAGGGGATCAGGGCCATGAGCCGCCCCACGGTGCTGATCGGCGGCGGTTACGATAAAGAAAGTGTGTACGATGAATGGATCGAAAGTTTTGATGGCAAAGTAAAATGGCTGGTACTGGTGGGCCAGACCAAAGAGAAGATTGCCGCCTGCGCCCGTGCCCACGGCTTTGACCGAATTCATATGGCGGATACCTTTGAAGAATGCCTGCGCCTCTGTACCGGGCTGGCCCAGGCGGGAGATGCGGTGTTGCTTTCCCCGGCCTGTGCCAGTTGGGGCATGTTCCCTAACTACGAGGTGCGGGGGCAGAGGTTCAAGGACTATGTAAACGGGCTTGAGGAGTGATTGCGTGGCGGAAAGAAGCAGGGATAGAAAGAAGAGAAAAAAAGAACAGACAGAGTATTTTTTTGACTACAGCCTGCTGTTTGTGGTGCTGTTTCTGATGGGCTTCGGCCTGGTGATGATCTATTCCGCCAGTTCCTACGAGGCCCAGCAGGATTTCGGCAGCGGTACTTACTATCTCCGCAAACAGCTTGTGGCGGATATTCTGGGGCTGGTGGTCATGATGGTCATGGCCAATATCCCCTACCGCTTCTGGCAGCGTTTCACCACCCTGGCGTATTTTGCGTCGCTGGCTCTGATCCCGGTGGTGCTGACACCGCTGGGGGTGGAATCCCACGGCGCCAGGAGATGGGTGGGGATCCCGGGTATAGGCTTTAACATACAGCCTGCGGAGGTGGCAAAGACCTGTATGATTCTGTTTTTGGCCAATATGGTGTGTCTGATGGGAAAAAAGCTGCGCACCGCGAAAGGGCTGGCCGTGCTGATTGCCCTGTCTGTTCCCCACTCGCTGGCCGTTTGGAAAATTACGGATAATATGAGTTCCGCCATTATCATACTGGGCATTGCCATGTTGATGATATTTGTGGCCACTCCGGACTATAAGAGGTTCGTGATCATGGGGGCCGCGGCGGCGGCGGTGGTGATCGGCATCGTATGGGCCATTTTTAACACCACCATCATAGAGAAGCTGGACTTCAGAGGCGAGCGCATTCTGGCCTGGCGGGACCCGGAGGCTTTTGCCCAGGGCAAGGGGTTCCAGACATTGCAGGCCCTCTACGCCATCGGTTCCGGGGGCATCTGGGGCAAGGGGCTGGGACAGAGCATGCAGAAACTGGATTTCATCCCCGAGGCCCAGAACGATATGATTTTTTCCATTATCTGCGAGGAGTTGGGACTCTTCGGGGCGATCGCCATCATACTGATGTTTATCATGCTGCTGTGGAGAATGATGATTGTGGCCAATAATGCGCCGGATCTGTTTGGGGCGCTGCTGGTGGTGGGGGTCATGGGCCATATTGCCATCCAGGTGATTCTCAACATCGCGGTGGTGACCAATACCATCCCCAACACGGGAATTTCCCTGCCGTTTATCAGCTACGGGGGCTCTTCGGTGCTTTTCCTGATGGCGGAGATCGGGCTGGTGCTCAGTGTGGCGAAGAGGATTCAGCTGCGGGAACTGGTGTGACATTCCGGGAAGTAAAACCGGTCCGGGGATGCCCCCTGGGCGAAAAATTTTGGGACAACGCAACAAAGTGCTTTTTTTGTCATAGGATAGAATAATTCATGACTTAGGGAGCGAAAGTTGTGCCATGAGCGCTATCCCACAAAAAGTCACAGGCGAGATCCATATCCGGGGGGGCGTACGTCTCCAGGGTAAGGTGAAGATACAGGGGTCCAAGAATGCGGCATTGCCCATTCTGGCTGCTACAATTTTAGCAGAGGGAGAGAGTTTTCTTAAGGATTGTCCTAAGATTTCGGATGTATATCGGATGCTGAGACTGCTGCAGAGCCTTGGTGGGCATGTGCGCTGGGAAGGGGAGGGGGTCTGCATCGGTACAGGCAGTATCACCACCCGGGATATGCCGGCAGACGCCATTACGGGCATGCGCTCCTCCCTGTGCCTTCTGGGGGCTCTGTTGGCCCGCTGCGGCAGCATCGTTATGGAGTATCCCGGCGGCTGTGTCATCGGTAAGCGGCCCATCGACCTGCATCTGCGGGCGCTGGAGCAGATGGGAGTCTGCTTTTCCGAGGAGGGGGACAGGATCTGCGGCCGGGCGCCGGAAGGGCTTCGGGGCGCGGAGATCCGCCTTGCCCTGCCCAGCGTGGGGGCCACGGAGAATATTCTGCTGGCGGCTGTCACCGCCAGGGGCTGTACCCGGATCGAGGGGGCGGCCAGGGAGCCGGAGGTGGAAGCCCTGTGTAGATATCTGAACGCCTGCGGCGCCCGAATTGACGGCATTGGTACTTCCTGCCTAGAGATTCAGGGGGTGTGTCGGCTTCACGGGGCCGTTTATCGGATTCCTGCGGATCGGATTGTGGCGGGCACTTATTTGTACGCGGCGCTGGGAACCAGGGGCTGCGTTCTGTTGGAACAGGCTCCCTGCCAGCATATGCATGGTGTAATCCGTATGGCGGAGCGCATGGGCGCCCTCTGTCAGGTGACAGGGGAGGGGCTGTATGTACAGTCCCTGGGGGAACTGGTCTCGCCGGGCATGGTGCGTACCGGGGTTTATCCCGGATTTCCCACGGATATGCAGTCTGTGGCGCTGGCGGTCTCTACCATGGCGGAAGGGGAGACCCGGATCGAAGAATTGATCTTCGAGAACCGTTTCCGGGTGGCCGGTCCGCTGCGCCGGATGGGAGCCGAGATCCGGCAGATCGGTCCTCACAGCCTGTGGGTGGGCGGCGGCGCTCATCTGCGGGGGGAGAGGGTGGAAGCCTGCGAACTGCGGGGCGGGGCGGCCCTGGTGGTGGCAGGGCTGATGGCCGAAGGAGAGACTGTGGTCACCGGCTGCGAGTATATTGAAAGAGGCTATGAGAATATCTGTAAAGACTTAAGGGAATTAGGAGCAAGAATCTATAGTGTATAAACTGCGACAGAAAAAAAAGAGAAGATGGCCTGTGGTGCTTCTGGTGCTGTTCGGTATATCGGCGGCGGTGCTGGGCGCCGGTTATTATGTGCTGGACACCTACACCATCAAAAATGTGTATGTGGAGGGAAATATCCACTATACCCAGGAGGAAATCCAGGAGATCGTCATGGACGGTCCCCTGGGGGACAATTCCCTGTATCTGTCTCTGAAATACAAGAACAAGGGAATAGAGGACATCCCTTTTGTGGATGTAATGGATGTGAGCATTCTGTCCCCGGACACCATCAAGATTACCGTGTACGAGAAGGCTCTGGCCGGATACGTGGCTTATATGGACAGCTACATGTATTTTGATAAGGACGGCTATGTGGTGGAAAGTTCCCAGATCAGGACCGAGGGGGTGCCCCAGATTACCGGACTGCAGTTTTCCTCCTGCACGCTGGGGCAGAAACTGCCGGTGGAGAGGGAGGAAATTTTTACCGGCATCATGGATCTGACCAAGCTGCTGGGAAAATACAAGCTGTCGCCGGATCGGATCTACTTCCGGGATTACACCGAGATTACCCTGTATTTCGGGGAAGTCCGGGTGGCTCTGGGGGAGGGAAAAAACCTGGAGGAAAAATTGATGGTGCTGCCTACCTTCCTGGAAAACCTGGAGGGCCAGAAGGGCGTCCTGCGAATGGAGAATTATACCAGAGAGTCCAGGACCACTGTTTTTGAGAAGGACGAGCCGGACAAGCCGGAATAAAAAACTCTATTTTTCGAAAAAATAGGTTGATTAATTTAAGATTTGATTATATGATAGTCTATATGGAGTTTATACGGGAAAGAAGGAGGACAAACCTTTGCTGGAAATTAAGACTAACGACGCAGAAGCCGCCGCCAGAATCATCGTTGTAGGTGTGGGTGGTGCAGGCAATAATGCTGTTAATAGAATGATTGACGAAAAGATTGACGGAGTGGAATTTATCGGTGTAAATACGGACAAGCAGGCCCTGCAGTTGTGCAAGGCTCCCAAGTTGCTGCAGATCGGTGAGAAATTGACCAAGGGGCTGGGGGCGCCAAGCCGGAAGTGGGTGAGAAGGCTGCCGAGGAGAGTTCCGAAGAGATCGCTGCCGCTCTGACAGGGGCGGACATGGTATTTGTCACCTGTGGTATGGGAGGCGGTACGGGTACCGGCGCGGCTCCCGTGGTGGCCCGGCTGGCCAAGGAAATGGGAGTGCTGACCGTGGGTGTGGTGACCAAGCCCTTCCGCTTTGAGGCAAAGGCCCGGATGACCAATGCATTGTCCGGTATCAACAAGATCAAGGACAATGTGGACACCCTGATCGTCATTCCCAACGACAAGCTGCTGGAGATCGTGGACCGCAGAACCACCATGCCCGAGGCCCTTAAGAAAGCGGATGAAGTGCTGCAGCAGGCCGTACAGGGCATCACGGATCTGATCAATATCCCCTCTGTTATCAATCTGGACTTTGCGGATGTACAGACGGTTATGAAGGACAAGGGCATCGCCCACATCGGCATCGGTGAGGGAAAGGGAGACGACAAGGCCATGGACGCGGTGAAGCAGGCCGTGGAAAGCCCCTTGCTGGAGACCACCATATCCGGGGCCACCGACATTATTATCAATGTGTCCGGCGATATCACGCTGGCGGATGCCAATGACGCGGCCAGCTATGTGCAGCAGCTGGCAGGGGAGGACATCAATGTTATCCTGGGCGCCATGTATGACGATTCCAAGTCTGACAGCTGTACCATTACGGTGATTGCCACCGGTCTGGAGGATGCTCCCGCAGCGGCGTCCCCGTCCAGGCTTGGCAGCGGTTTGCCTTACAAGAGTCCTGCCGCGCATGTGCCCTCCAGCACTTTGAAGAATTTTACGGTGCAGCCCGGCAATACCGCCGTTCCGGGAAGCGGGACACCTGCAAAGCCGTTGACGGGCATAAACCGTCCGGCGGATATCCGCAGTAATGTGGAGGAGAAATCTCTGAAAATTCCCGACTTTCTTCAGAGGAAGTAGGGCAACTACATAGTTGGCTTCATAGCAGGCTTACATCGGAAGGTGTAAGCCTTTTTGGCGTTCTGTGCATGTCGAAATTTCAAGACGGCTTCCCGTCGGAAATCTACCTGATTGTGACAAAATATATAGCCTGTATCCTTTATACTGATTGTTAAGACCTGGTGAATGAATCTTAAGGCAGCCGCCGCGCAGAAGGGGAGGGAAACGGGCGTGTACTATGATGTTTACCTGGACAGCATCTTTCTGATCTGTCTTTGTATGAATCGGTATCTCCTGGGGCTTACCGCCCTGTGCCTGCCCTGCGCCGCCTCCCATGCCAGACTGTGGGCGGCAGCCGCCCTGGGAGCGGCGGGGAATCTGGCGGCGCTGCTGCTGCCTGAAATCGGTCCGGGGGACGAGGTGATCATGCCTTCGTTCACATTTGTGTCCACCGCGGACGCCTTTGT
>OFHB01000701.1_pt1 | contig 21098 bp, 15 predicted proteins | sample 1521881 | NCBI WGS metagenome assembly OFHB01 (sample SAMEA3504090, study PRJEB24116) | mouse gut metagenome | biome: mouse gut; feature: mouse-associated habitat; material: faeces | place: Denmark | collected 2011
CTGGCGAAGCCCGACTCCATCGAAATCGAGTCCGATCTGGCGCTGATCGCGGTGGTGGGCCGCGGCATGAAGGCCACGAGAGGGACGGCGGGAAGGATTTTCTCCGCCCTGTCCCATGTCAACGTCAATGTCAAGATGATTGACCAGGGCTCTTCGGAGCTGAACATCATCATCGGCGTGACCAACGATGACTTTGAGACGGCGATCAAGGCGATTTATGATATTTTCGTGCTGACGAAACTGTGACAAGATTTGCCGTTATACATTTCCGTCGGCAAATGTCTTCCGCCGCGGGCAAATATTGTAGGATATGTAGAAATATCTGGAAATATGGTCTAAAGTGTTGACAGACGGAGGACAAGACAATATAATGTAAAAGTCATCCTTCCATTGATGTACAGAAGAATTGAGACACAGACAGGATTTATATGCAAATGAACTGAAATACAGAGGATGAAGTGGAAGAAAGCTAAGGAAATGGGCGAAAGTCCATTTCCTTTCCTGATTCATGACAGTAGATATCCGCAGAGCCGCAAGGCGTTTTCGGGAGGCCGTTGCAGCAGAAGCAAATAGAACATATGCAAGAAGTAATCGCTACCTATATAGAATAACAGAATGCCTACAAGAGGATACCTATGGACGATAAGCGGCGGCAGGAAAAGCGTGAAGAGAGAAGAAGAAGGCGGGTCAGGAGCCAGGTGCTGGCATACTCTGCGTTGACGATAGTGATTTTGGCATTGGCAGCGGGGATTGCCTGCAGCGTGCTCCGATTGATGAAGGCCGGGCAGGGCGCGGGCCAAAAGGAGCAGGAGAATCAGGAACTGATAGACGAGATCCTGGCTTCCGAGACGGAGATTCCCTCATTGGAGCCTACCCCGGAGCCGGAACCGGAAGTGGTGGAGCCCACCTGGGAGGAAAAGCTGGATGCCTATGTGGACGCCATTATTCTGGAGATGCCGTTGGAGGACAAAGTGGCCGGGCTGTTCGTGGTGATACCGGAGGCCATCACGGGAGTGGGGGCGGCGGTACAGGCGGGTGACGGCACCAGGCAGGCGCTGGAGAGCAATCCGGTGGGCGGCATCATTTATTTTAAGCAGAACATAAAGTCGGAAGAGCAGCTGAAAGAAATGCTGGCGAATACGGCGCAGTACGCCAGGTACCCTCTTTTTCTGGCAGTGGACGAAGAGGGAGGCGTGGTGTCCAGGATAGGCTCTACCATTGGCACCAAGATGGACGGTGCGGGAGACATCGGTGCCACGGGAGATCCCGAGAACGCCTATCAGGCGGGGCTGACCATCGGCGCGTCCCTGGCAGGTTTGGGCTTCAACCTGGATTTTGCGCCGGTGGCGGATTTGGCGAACGTGGAGGGGAGCATCATGGCGGGGCGTGCTTACGGCGCTGACGCGGCTACGGCCTCCCCCTTTGTCACTTCCATGATGCGGGGGCTGGAGGAGCAGAACGTGACCGCCTGCCTGAAGCATTTCCCGGGAATCGGCAGCACTGCCCAGGATCCTCATGACGGCAGGGCCTTTTCGGATAGGACGGAGGAACAGTTCTGGGCGGAGGAGCTGGCCGTGTTCCAGGCGGGAATCGACAGCGGGGCCAATATGATCATGGTCAGCCACATGGCGGCTCCGGCCCTGACAGGGGACAACGAGCCCAGCATCTTTTCCAGGGTGTTGGTGACGGATATCCTGAGGAACCAGATGGGGTTCCAGGGAATCGTCATTACGGACGCTCTGAGCATGTCGGCCATATCGGAGTACTACGGCGCGGAGGAGGCGGCAATCATGGCGGTCCTGGCGGGCTGCGACATGCTGCTGATGCCGGAGGACTACGGGAAGGCCTACCAGGGGGTGCTGGAGGCTGTCCGGAACGGCAATATCGACGAGGAGCGGATCAACGATTCCCTGAGGCGGATTTACCGGATAAAATATGCGGACATGGTCGAGTGATCCAATCGGGCAGGGAACGGCGGAATGGCCTTATGCCATGGGCGCGGCTGTGACCGTGGCGGAAGAATAACGGCGAGGAAGGGGCATCATGGCAGATGCCCTTTTTGGCGTAGAGGGCAGGGAGCCTGCCGATGGGAGCCTGGCCCGGACAGGCGGGGGAATTGCGGGAATCATTGCGGCAAATGGAAAATATTGACATATTTTTAACATTTTGCTATGATAGTTGTAACATCACGATGCTGTCATGCGGCCCTGACCGGATGAGGGCATGGTGAGGGCACATCTGTGCCAGGCTGGAGGTAAGGATCTTGGAAGAAAAGGAAATTTCGCAGGCCGTCATCGGGCGGCTGCCCAGGTATTTCCGCTATCTGGGAGAGCTGAAGGATGAGGGAGTGGAACGGATATCGTCTCAGGACTTAAGCGCGCTGATGAAGGTCACGGCTTCCCAGATCCGCCAGGATTTCAATAACTTCGGTGGATTTGGACAGCAGGGCTATGGGTACAATGTGGAATATCTGTACAATGAGATCGGCAAGATTCTGGGATTGGACAGACAGCATAATTATATCATAATCGGTGCCGGGAACCTGGGCCGCGCCCTGGGCAATTATCTCAATTTCGAGAAGCGGGGCTTCATCCTGCGGGGACTGTTCGACCAGAACCCGGCCCTGGTAGGCAGCATGGTGCGGGGGATCGAAGTGATGCCCATGGAGGAGATGGAACGTTTCATCCGGGAGAACGATATCGATATCGCGGTGCTGACCCTTCCCAAGACCAGCGCGGTTCCTGTGGCCGAGAGGCTTATGGGGACCCAAATCCGCGCGATTTGGAATTTTGCCCATGTGGATTTGGTCATGCCGGAGAGAATTCAGGTGGAGAATGTCCATCTTTCCGACAGTCTTATGAAATTGTCCTACAGTATCAGCAGATATGAAAAGGAACAGGAGAAAAGCTGACGGGGAGCCGCCAGGTTCTGACAGGAGGTGGACGGACTCATGAAAAAAGAGGTGGATGAAAGCAAAAAGGAGAGCTTTGTCCGGGCATTGGAGGGAAAGAAGATACCGATTCTCACGCTGGACAATAAATGGTACCAGCTTTTGGACAGCGAATCCAGAGCGCGGGTCCAGGAGCTTGAAACACAGCTGAATGCGCTGCTGAAGCGGCAGGGCAAGCTGAACAATGAGGTAAAGGACATCAAGAAGCTGAAGAAGCGGCTGATGGATGAAATCGTCTCCTCGATGGGAGAAGAAGAGCAAAACGATGACGGGGAAAACGGTCAGAAAGCGGAACAGAACAAACGTCTGGTGGAAGAGTGCAACGAGAAGCTGGAGAACTGCCAGGATGAGCTTCTGGATCTCCCCAGGGAGATTGAGCGGTCGAATTTCCAGCTGATGCTGGCCACCATGGACTGCTGTTACGGCATCATGGCGGAAAATGAAGATGCTATCCAGGAGATGGCCCAGTGGGTGGCGGAAGTCCGCGTGGAGCTGAAGAAGAAGCTGGTCAGAAAACAGGAGATGGAGCGCCATAATCATGCCATCTATTCCTATATGCATGATGTGTTCGGGGCGGAGGTGGTGGACATCTTCGATATGCATCACAATCTCGAACAGGAGTGAACGGAATGCAGCGCACACTGATGCCGCAGACGATGTAAGCGACGGATATTATAGTCTGAGAGAGGACTGGTTGCAGGTATGAGGCAACGGTCTGTTTTTGCTGAGGTTTTTTAAGGATTTGGTATGTGGCGTGGCGGAAATTGACATATACTGTTAGCAGGGGTTCAAGGAGGTCGGTGTGAGATATCTGGTTTCTGCGTCGGAGATGAGGCGCTATGACAGCAATACAATCGAGAAAATCGGGATACCGGCGTGTGTCCTGATGGAGAGGGCGGCCTTGGCCGTGGCGGAGGCTGTGGAAGAGCACTGCGCCGGGCAGAAGGGCAGAAGACATGTGCTGGTGCTGGCCGGGACGGGGAACAACGGCGGCGACGGGCTGGCGGCGGCCAGGCTTCTGTCGGAACGGGGCTATCAGGTGGAGGTCTGGTGCGTGGGGGACAGGGCGAAGGCTTCCAGGCAGTGGAAGCAGCAGAGGGAAATTCTGGCGCATTATCCGGTGGAACATACGGACAGACCCGGGCGGCAGGAGTATGCGGCGCTGGTGGACGCCCTGTTCGGCGTGGGCCTGTCCAGGAACGTGGAGGGCGCTTTCGCGGAGGCTGTCCAGGGCTTTCGGAGCCTGGAGGGGTGGAAGGTGGCGGTCGACATGCCCAGCGGAATCGGCACGGATACGGGGGAGGTTCTGGGCCATGCCGTGGAGGCGGACATGACGGTGACTTTCGGGTTCTGCAAGAGAGGGCTCGTGCTGTATCCCGGCTGCGGATATGCGGGGGAAGTCCGGGTGGCGGACATCGGCATCGGGGAGAGGAGCTTTTTCGGAGAGAGACCGGGGATGTTCGCCTATGACGAAGACATAGTCGAACTTTTGCCCCGGCGGGACAGAAGCGGAAATAAGGGGACTTTCGGGAAGGTGCTGCTGGTGGCGGGGAGCGTGAACATGGCGGGAGCCGCCGTGCTGTCGGCAAGGGCCGCCTGCCGGACGGGGGCGGGGATGGTGAAAGTGATCACGCCCGCAAAGAACAGAGTCATTCTGCAGCAGGCCGTGCCGGAGGCGCTGCTTGGGACCGCGGAGGAGCTGGGGCAGAGCATGGAGTGGGCGGATGTCATAGCCATCGGGCCGGGGCTGGGCAGGAACGGCAGGGCGCTCTCCTGTCTGGAACAGGTCATAGAGGAGGGCCGGAAGCCGTTGCTGATAGACGCTGACGGCCTGAACCTGCTTGCCCTGCATCCGCAGCTGCGGGACACTCTGGCAGGGCAGGGGATGGCAGGGCGGCCTGTGGTCCTGACGCCCCATGTGGGAGAGCTGGCCAGGCTTGTGGGCAGCACGGACGATGACTGCAAGAGGGATCTGCCTGCAGCCGCCATGGGGTTGGCCAGGGAGCTTCACGGGACGGTGGCGGCAAAGGATGCCCGTTCCTTCATCTGCGGCCAGGGGCATGGCATCTGCGTGAACGTAAGCGGCAACAGCGGCATGGCCACCGCCGGAAGCGGGGATGTGCTGGCCGGAATCATCGCCGCTCTGCTGGCACAGGGGATGGAAGCGTTCCGGGCGGCCTCGGTAGGGGCTTATATCCATGGCAGGGCCGGCGAGGAGGTGACGGCGCGTATCGGCGAACATGCCTGTACAGCGGGCGATTTGGCGCAGCTTGGCGCTTTTTCCCGGGGCGGAACTTTTTTCGGAGATTCCTTCATATGATAGAGAGGGGGCTTTCGGCTCGGCATAGGGACGGGCCGGCGGGGTGAGGGAAGTTTTTCGGGCGATGTGGCAAGGACTGGCAGAAAATGAGAGTGCCGTGTGAATAGCTGGACGAAATCCGGCAATACTATCCTACAAATGCAAGAAACGCTGATTCCTGCTGGCCACGGACAGTCGGCGGAGGGTGGGAATGGATTTGGAGGAAGAATGAGAAGAGGAGACGTGTATTATGCAGACCTTAGGCCGGTGATCGGTTCGGAACAGGGAGGCATCAGGCCGGTGCTGATCATCCAGAATGATGTGGGGAACAAGCACAGCCCTACGGTCATCTGCGCTGCGATTACCTCTAAGATGAACAAGGCGAAGCTGCCTACGCACATCGAACTGAATGCCGCGCTTTATGACATGGATAAGGATTCCGTGGTTCTGCTGGAGCAGCTGAGGACCATTGACAAGAAGCGCCTGAAGGACAAAGTGTGCCATTTGGACGGAGAGATCATGAAACGAGTGAACAGGGCCCTGATGGTCAGCCTGGAGCTGGATACATAGAGAAGGGCGAACGCAACCTATTCTTGACGAATAGGTGGATAAATGGTATAGTACGTGTATTGCTGGGTATCTTGCAGCGAGAAAACTTTTTTGGAGGAAAGGATTGAAATGGACGATGATGGACCTACTGCCAGTATTATTTTTTATGTAGCAATGCTTCTGATCGACATGTTTTTCTATGGATTCGGAGCGGCTCTCGATTCGCTGAATGAAAAAGAAATCGAAAGGAGGGCCGAGGAGGACATAGAAGGACATTCCCGGGACAGAAAGTCGATCAGGCTGCGGGCCATCATAGGCAATCCCGCAGAGTATCTGAATACTGTGCAGCTGATCACCACACTGATCAACATTGTCATAGGGACGGTTCATTTGAGATTATTGCTGGGCGTGCTGTCGCAGGGGCTGCAGTTGGTGGCGGAGAACCAGTTTCAGATGGATAAGGACTCGGCGGGCATTGTGGTAGCGGTGTCTGCGGTTCTTGCCACGTTTCTGCTTCTGTACATAACACTTACGCTGGGCGTTCTGCTGCCGAAGAAGATCGGCGCCAGATTTCCGGAAAAATGGGCGTATGCCTGCATCACGCCGATATATTTCGTGACGAAGGTCCTGTCCCCCTTTACGGGGCTGGTGAATCTGACCGCGAACGGCATCCTGAGGATCTTCGGCCTGAGCGGGAATGACTCCGAAGCGGACGTGACGGAGGAAGAAATCATCAATATGGTCAACGAAGGCCATGAGCAGGGACTGATTCAGGCCAGCGAGGCGGAGATGATCTCCAATATCTTTGAATTCGGGGACAAGGAAGCCCAGGACATCATGACCTACCGGAAGAACATCCTGGCGATCAACGCGGATACGCTGCTCCGGGACGCCATCACGTTCATGATGGAGGGGAAGAACAGCCGGTATCCTGTCTATGAGGAGAACATCGACCATATCATCGGAATCCTGCACCTGAAGGATGCCATGCGCTTCCACGCGGGGGAGGGGAATCTGGGCCGTCCGCTGAAAGAGCTGGAGAACCTGATGCGGGAGCCGGTCTTCGTCCATCGGACCAAGAATATCGATGAGCTGTTCCGCCAGATGCAGGCCAAAAAGCAGCAGATGGTCATCGTGGTGGATGAGTACGGGCAGACGGACGGGCTGGTGGCCATGGAGGACATCCTGGAAGAAATCGTCGGGAACATCTTGGACGAATATGACGAAATCACCGAACATATCGAGGAGAAGGGAGACGATGAATATGTCATCGAAGGGAAGACCCCGCTGGAGGAGCTGGAGGAGCGCTTCGGCATTTCTTTCGACGACGAGGAGTTCGAGACGCTGAACGGCTTCCTGATTTCCAGGCTGGATAAGATACCGGAGCCGGACGAGGAGTTCGACGTGGATTACGGAGGTTTCAATTTCCGGATTCTCAAGGTGGAGAACAAGATGATTCAAAGCGTGTTGGTGACGCGTCTGCCGGAGGCCGAACCGGCACTTGAAGACAGCGATGAAAAATGATATGATAGAAAACGGTCTGGCCCAGGGGCCGGATAGAAAATAAAAAGGAGAAAGTGTATGTCAGGACATTCAAAATTCGCGAACATAAAGCACAAGAAGGAAAAGAACGATGCGGCAAAGGGCAAGATTTTCACCATTATCGGGAGAGAGATCGCGGTGGCGGTGAAGGAGGGCGGCCCCGATCCCAGCAATAATTTCAAGCTGGCCACTGTCATCGCCAAGGCCAAGGCCAACAACATGCCCAACGACACCATTGAGCGCGGCATCAAGAAGGCGGCTGGCGACACCGGCAATGTGAACTACGAATATGTCACCTATGAAGGGTACGGCCCCAACGGAATCGCCATCATAGTAGACGCGCTCACGGACAACAAGAACCGCACGGCTGCCAATGTGAGGAGCGCCTTCACCAAGGGCCAGGGCAATATCGGCACGCCGGGCTGCGTCTCTTTCATGTTCGACAAGAGAGGACAGATCATCATCGACAGGGAGGAATGCGATTTAGAGGCGGACGATCTGATGATGACTGCTTTGGATGCCGGTGCGGAGGACTTCGGGGAGGAGGAGGACAGCTTCGAGATACTGACGAATCCGGACTCTTTCGAGGAAGTGCGCAAGGCTCTGGAGGATGCCGGGATTCCCATGATGAGCGCGGAAGTGACCATGATTCCCCAGAATTATGTGGCGCTGACCGATGAGAGCGCGGTCAAGAGTCTTCAGAAGATACTGGACATATTGGACGATGACGATGACGTACAGGCGGTGTACCATAATTGGGACGAGTAAGGTGCGGCTGCGCGGGAAACGCGCCAGAAAGGGATGCCTATGGAGAGGTTGGCGATAGTGGTTCCCTGCTATAATGAGGAGGCAGTCCTGAAGCTTGCCTCCGCGGCTCTGCGGGAGGTGCTGTCGGATTTGGTCCGGAAGGGAAAAATCGCGGCAGACAGCTTTGTTCTGTTCGTGAACGACGGCAGCGCGGACCGCACCTGGGAGCTGATAGAGGAAGAGCATGCCGCCTTTCCGGTGCAGGTGAGGGGCGTGAAGCTGGCGGGGAACGTGGGACATCAGTTCGCGCTGACGGCGGGCCTGCTGACGGCTAAGGACATCAGCGATGTGACAGTCTCTATCGATGCGGACCTACAGGACGACGTGTCTGTCATCGAGGAGATGGTGGACAAGTTCCACGGGGGCTGTGACATCGTATACGGTGTCCGGAAGGAGCGCAGGACGGACACCTTTTTCAAGCGGACCACAGCCCAGCTGTTCTATAAGCTGATGAGGCTGATGGGGGTCAGGACAGTGTACAACCACGCGGATTTCCGGCTGATGTCCAGGCGGGCCGTGGAGGAGTTCTCCAAATACAGGGAGACGAACCTCTTTCTGCGGGGCATGATGCCTTTGATCGGCTACCAGACGGACTGCGTGTATTATGACCGCAAGGAGCGGGCGGCGGGAGAGTCGAAATATCCTTTGAAGAAGATGCTGGGGCTGGCGTTTGACGGCATCTCCTCCTTCAGCATCAAGCCTATCAGCATGATACTGGGGATGGGGATTTTGATCATCATCGTATCGCTGCTGGCGCTGATTTATGCCTTGTGCTCCTATTTTACCGGGCATGTGGTGCAGGGATGGACTTCCCTGATCGTGTCCATTTGGTTTTTGGGGGGCCTGCAGTTGCTTGCCATCGGCCTGGTGGGGCAGTATATCGGAAAGATTTATATGGAAGTGAAGCAGAGGCCCCGCTATAATATCGAGAAGCTGCTGATAGAGGAAGCCATGTCCACTGCAGAGGAAGAACGGAAGAATCAGGAAGGCTGAAATGAGTTGGAAAAAGAATGCATTTAGTTATCTGATATGGTTCGTGTATACCGTCCTGATTGGCGTGGGCCTGATGGGCGTAGCGGATTTTCTCTGCACGGAAATGGGGCTGGCGTTTTACTGGGGAGCGGCGTTCGTCTTCCTGTACGGGCTGCTTGTGTGGGGGATGGTGCTGTTCCTGCGCCGTTTTGCCAGAGCGCATTTGGCGGATGCGGACAGGAAGCGGGAGCATCTTCTGGTGCTGGAGGGGCTGGCGCTGCTGCTTTTGCTGGGGGCTGGGATCGCGCTGCGGGCAGGCGGCGTGGAGGGCGCGGCACAATCCTCGGTGTATTATGAGATGGCCAGGGTGGCCGCCGGACAGAAGATTCCGCAGACAGTGCATGGCGCTGTTTATTTTTATGTCCAGATGCTGCATGCGGTCTTCGGGCTGCTGGGGAACCATTTCCAGGCAGGCCTCTGGTTCCAGATTGTGCTGCAGATCGGGGCCATGGCGGCGCTGTATTTTACCTTGAGAAGGCTGGCGGGGACGGTGGCCGCTTTGGTGACTTTCGGGTTCGGCATGTGCGCGCCTTATATGGTTCAGAGCGCGTTGGTCCTGTCGCCGGATATGCTGTATTTTCTTCTGCTGGCGGTGTCGGGGGCGGCTTTGGCTGCCCTGGGCGGGGAGAAAGAGACCGCCGGGGGAAGGTCGTCCGGGAGCGAGGCGTCCGGTGAGGGAAAGGGGCGCAGAAGGGCGGACAGGACTTCCGGAGGGCTGAGGCTGCCGGCATTTTTTCTGATGGGAATCGTGGCGGCGGTGTGCTGCTATATGGATATTATGGGGCTGGCGCTTTTGTTTGCGGCGCTGGCGATGGTTTTCTGCCGCAGAAAAGCGGTGCCCGGCCCAGGCAGAAAGGCTGCCGCAGCGGCGGTCTGTGTGCTGGGGGCGATTCTGGGGTTCGGGGCCTGTGTTCTGGCGGATGCTTTTTTGAGCGGGAAGACGGTGGCAGGCGTGGCGCAGGCGTGGCTTCGCCTGTATGAGCCGGGAGGGTTCCGGCTGCCTGTGGTCATGGAGGAGGCGGGGGCGGATGCTGCAGGAAGCGTGTTGCCCGCTGTAGGGACGTGGCCAGTCCTGAGTTCCGGTTCCGGGGCGGAGGGGGCCTTGCTTCTGGCGCTGATGGCGTTCGGGGTCTTCAGTTTCTGGTGCGACAGACGGAATGAACGGATTTCCGTATGTGTCTTGACGACAGGCGGCATTGCTTTGGCCAGCTGTTACGGGATATTTACGGAGGAGATGCCGGGGTTTTTTGTGCTGTATCTGCTTTTTGCCCTGTTGGCGGGCCTGGGCCTGGGACAGTGCTTCCATGTGCCGTATGGCGCGGAGGCGGGGAAAGAGGCGGCTGCAGAAATCGATGACGAAGAGGAAGCGGACGGAGGTGCCACGGTACTGCCGGATGCGGAGGGCAGCGGAGACAGTTTGGGGCATAGGCGCCGTACAAGGCATCAGGCGGATGGCGCAGAAGATTCCCAAAGTCCACAGGGAGCCGCGGAAGAGGCCGGACAGAGGGAAGTCCGCTATCTGGAGAACCCCATGCCCCTGCCGAAGAAACATGTGAAACGTGTCCTGGACTACGGATTGAAGTCGACTGCGGAAGACGATGATTTTGATTTTTCTGTGGCGGAGGATGATGACTTCGACATTTGACAATGCGGCGAACGTGTGGAAACGGCGCTCACATACAATAGGACATGCAGGAAAGATATCAGTCCCATTTCCATGGAGACTGGTATTTTTTTGCCTGAAAAGGGAACGCTAGGAGGGTGTAAAACGAATTTATGGCGGCTGTGGAAGTAGGAGCGGCAGCAGATTTTTGACAGGAGAGAGACATGAGCGATCAAAAAGAGGACAAGAAGATAGAAAAAGAAGAGCACAGAGACGAGCGGATAGAGCAGACCGGACAGGCCACCCTGGACGAGAGTGGGAAACTGGGGGACATCCATCTCATATCCATCATCGGAGAAATTGAGGGGCATGAAAACCTTTCCAATAATTCCAAGACCACGAAATATGAGCATATTCTGCCAAGCCTCGCGGCAATCGAGGACAGCAAGGACATACAGGGGGTTCTGGTGCTGCTGAACACCATGGGCGGGGACGTGGAGGCGGGCCTTGCCATCGCGGAGATGATTGCCTCTCTGAGCAAGCCCACTGTCTCCCTGGTGCTGGGAGGCAGCCATTCCATCGGCGTCCCAATCGCCGTGAGCACGGACTATTCCTTCATTGTGCCCACAGGGACCATGGTGATACACCCTGTCCGCATGAGCGGCATGGTGATCGGCGTGTCCCAGACCTTCGATTACTTCAAGCTCATACAGGACAGAATCACAGGGTTCGTTTGCAGTCATTGCCGGATCGACAAGGGCAAGCTGGAGCATCTGATGACGGAGACAGGCATCCTGACCAAGGACGTGGGTACCATACTGGTGGGCGAGGAGGCCGTGAAGCATGGCATCATCGATGAAGTGGGCGGCATCGACAAAGCCATAGGCAAGCTGCGGGCCATGATCGGGGAAAAGGGTGCCGCGTGACAGCCCCGGGCTTTTTGGGGAAAGCGGAGGCGCTCAGCGGTTCCGGGAGCGGTATTTCAGAGGGGACAGGCCTGTTTTTTTCCTGAAAATACGGCTGAAATAGTACTGGTCATGGTACCCTACATCGGCGGCGATGGCGCTGACGCTTCTGTCGGTCTGCGCCAGCAGCCTGCAGGCCGCGCTGATCCGCTGGCGTATGATGTACTCCACCGGGGAGACGCCGGTATGCTTTTTGAAGGCGCATCGGAAGGCGGTACAGCTCATGTTCTCCATCTGGGCCAGGCTGTCCACGTCAATCGTCTTCTGAAAGGAGCGGTGGATATGCTCTATGGCCAGGAGCGGTGGGTTTTCCCTGGGATGGGGCATCGCATATCGGGCCGTGTAGAGCATGATCTCCTTCAGGAGGCAGACGCAGAGCTGGGCGGAGGGGCCGTCATTGATGATGAATTCGCGGAAAAGCCGCTGGAAACAGGAGACAATCGACCTGTGCACGCCGATATGCTGGCTGACATTCAGAGCAAGTCCGGCGGATTTGGTCAGGGAGCGGGCCTCGAAGCCGGTGTAATGCACCCAGAGATAGGTGGTCTCGCCTTCGCTGGTATATTGATAAGGGTGCTCCGGCTCGAAGACGATTACGTCTCCGGGAAGGAGAGCGCACGTTTCCAGAAACATCTTCCCCTTTATGACATAAATATAGTAGTAATCCCGACGCACTGCCCTGGAGGAAAAGGAGCTGTCCTCCGACACTGCGCCCACGCAGTTGACCTGGAGCGGCACCGAATCGTTCCGCCGGTTCGCCTCCCCCTGTAATTTTGTATGGTAATATGTCTGTGTGTGCATGAATTTCTTAGGCTTCTCCTGTTTCTGACTCCGCAGCTGTCTTATGTCCGGGACCTTCTGCTGAAAAGTCCATTTTTTAGATTTGTTTATCCATTGCGGGAATGCACTCTCTATTATAAACTATATGGAAAAGATATCAATCAATTTTTTGGAGGAGAGGATATGGAATTTCAAATTGTGCAGGTTTCGTCCCTGGAGAAGGTGCGGGCGGAAGACAGGTTGGATCACCATGAAATACATGCAAAGTCGGTTCTGGCAGGGGAGAGGCTGTCCTATCAGATCTGCGTGCGGACGGACTGTAGGATGGACGCTGCCGTGTCTGTGGAGTCGCCTTTCGGAAGCAGCGTCAGGCTGTACCTGGTGAAGGACGCCAATATGGACTATCCGGTCCGGGAGACGGGCAATGAGGGCGAGGATTATATCACACTGGAACCGGGGATGATGCCGGATATCCTGGTTCCCCTGGAGGAGACAGGGTTTCGGGTGACTCTTACGGACTGGGTGAGCACGCTTTGGGTGAGGGCGGACATTCCCGGGGACGCCGCGCCGGGAGACTATGAAATCAAAGTGAAGGTGGCGCCGGAGAGCGGCTGGAACATCTGCGAGCGGATGTACGTCCATGTGATCCCCGCAAAGATGCCGGAACAGAAGCTGATTTATACCAGATGGTTCTACGCGGACTGCATCGCGGTACAGCATCATGTGGAGATTTATTCCGAAGAGCACTGGGAGCTGATTGACAAGTACATTGCCGCCGCAGCGGACACAGGCATAAACATGATTCTGGTGCCCATACATACGCCGCCGCTGGATACCGAGGTCGGCACAGTGAGGCCCTGCGTGCAGCTTGTGGACATCGAAAAGCAGGGGGACCAGTATACCTTCTCCTTCCAGCGGTTCAGGCGTTTCATCGACATCTGCAAGAAAAACGGCATCCGGTATTTCGAGATGGCCCATATGTTCTCCCAGTGGGGAGCGAAGTGCGCGCCTAACATCATGGTGACTGAGAACGGCGTGAAAGGCTATCTGTTCGGCTGGCATGTGGCGGCGGACTCGGAGGAGTATGTGTCCTTCCTGAAGCAGTATATCGAGGCAATCTCAAAGGAACTGGAGGCGGAGGGCATCAGCGAGCAGACGTATTTCCACATCTCGGACGAGCCATCCCAGGATTCCATGGATACTTACAGGACCGCCTCCGACATCATGCGCCCGCTGATCGGGGACAGCAAGAATTTCGACGCGCTGTCCGACTACAGCTTTTATGAGAATGGGCTGGTATCCTGTCCTGTCACCAGTGTGATGCATGTGCATGAATTCCTGGAGCATGACATCCCGAACCAGTGGACCTATTACTGCTGCAACCCGGAAAAGGTCTTTACCAACAGCTTTATGGCCATGCCTTCCGCCAGGACGCGGGTTCTGGGATTTCTGCTTTACAAGTACGACATCAAGGGGTTCCTGCACTGGGGCTTCAATTTCTACAATTCCAGTGTGTCCCGTTACCCGGTCAATCCCTATCTGACCACCTCGGGGGACAGGTCGTATCCTTCCGGCGACCCTTTCATCGTATATCCCGGCAGGGACTGCGTCTATCTTTCCGTCAGGGGGGAGGTCATGTATGATGCCATCCAGGATATGGATATCTGTTTCGCGCTGGAGCGCCATATCGGCAGGGAGGCGGTAGTGGCCATGATCGACCGGGCCGCCGGGAGGAACCTGCGGTTCGACGATTATCCCAGGGGGAAGGAATTCCTGGAAGGCCTGAGGGCAGAGATGGTAGAAAAAATCAGAGAGTGCTGTGCCTGAATGAAAGCACAGGCAGCGAAAGATGGACCCAGGGAGGAAAGCCCGCTCCCAGGGAGGAAAGCCCGCTCCCAGGGAGGAAAGCCCGCTCCCAGGGAGGAAAGTCCGCTCCCAGGGAGGAAGGTCTGCTCCCAGGGAGGAAGGTCTGCTCCCAGAGAGAAAGCCTGCGCCGATGGGGTAATGCCCCGGCGCGGGCTTTCTTTTGGGTTTTAGAAATATTTAATGACAAGTGGACACAAAAATGATATAATTGAAAAATCGCTGGCAGGGTGTCCTTTTATGCCCTGCGGGATGGAAGAATCAGTGACAGAAGTGAGGTTGATCAGGATGGCGGCTTCCGGCGGAAGGAAAACATCTTCTTCCAGTAAAAAGACCACAAGTACCACTACGGGCAGGAAAAGCAGCACTGCCCGGAAAAAGAAGACAAACACCCAGTCCATGCAGGACAGCGCCCTTTTCCATGAGATAGGGCTGATTGTGCTGTTCGTGGCCATGGTGTTTTTGTTCTGCTGCAATTTGGGCCTGATTGGGACTGGGGGCAACGCTGTCAGCGGTGTCCTGTTCGGACTGTTCGGGTGGAGCGCATATATTTTGCCGGTGCTGGTTTTCCTGGCAGCGGCCTTCTGGTTCGCCAATGAGGGGAGCCCCAATGCCGTCAGGAAGCTGGTGGCGGGCATCGTGCTGTTCGTGATGTTCTGCATCCTGTGCGATTTGCTGGCCAAGCAGGCGGGGAGCATGGAAAAGTATGACATCAAGCTTCTGTATGAAGGCTGCAGGGACAATAAGTCCGGCGGCGGCATCCTGGCTGGGAGCATCAGCTTTCTGCTGCAGCAGTATCTGGAGACCATCGGAACCGTGCTGGTGCTGTTGCTGTGCTCTGTGGTGAGCCTGATTCTTCTGACGGAGAAGTCACTGCTCAGCAGCGTTAAGAGGGGCGGCAGCCGTATGCGTGAATTGTCCAGGGAGGACTCCATCCGGCGCAGGGAGCAGAACGCGATTCGCCGCCAGGAGCAGGAGGAGAACACCCAGAGGCGCAGGGAGCAGAATGCAATCCGCCGTCAGGAGCAGGAGGAACAGCGGGCCCGGAAGGCGAGGGAACAGGAAGAGCAGCGCAGCAGGAAAGCCAAGGAGCGCAGGCTGAGGGCTGAGGAAAAGGAGAACGAGAAGATTCTGCGGATGGAGAAGAAAGTTTCCGGCGTCATGCTGGATACTGCCCTGACCAGGCCGGAGGACAAGAGCGGATACGGCGACGACATACATGAAATCATCCTGCCGGAGGAAGAGGCCGGAGAGGGAATGCCTTATGAGGAGACTTATTCGGCGGAACCGATGGAGGCATCGGTGGAGGAGCCGGTGGAGACAGTGACAGAGCCCCAGGCGGAGGAGGAATGGATTGAAGAGCCGGTGAAAGAGACGAAATCCCGAAAACTGGAATTCGATTTTGAGAAGATTCCCATTCGGGGCATGCATCAGGTGATTCTGAATGACGAGGCGGAAGATCCCGGGGACTATGGAGAGGAGAGTTTTGGGATGCCGGATGCATGGGATGCGGAACAGAGTGCCAGCCGAATGGCGCAGGTCGGATGGGGTTCTGGACAGGGCGAAGGCCGGACGGCATCAGATGGCTGGGGCGCGGAGCCTGGAGAGAACCGGATGTCATCTGACGCGGGAAGTCCGGAAGAGAGCGCAGGCGGCATGGAGCCGGGCGCGGGCAGTCCCTATGAAGATTCCCGCAGAAGCGCTGCCTATGAAGATTCCTACAGAACCGCAGCCTATGAGGAGGCCGCAGATTCCTCCCGTCAGAAGGCAGCCTGGGAGGATACCGTCCCAGAGGAGGCACAGCCCTCTCCGTTTGGCAGAAATCAGGCGCCGCCTATGGGCACAGGTTTCGCCCCCAGGCCAGCACCGCCCTCCCAGGGCAGCTCCAGACCTGCAGGCGGGCCGACAGCATCCCTGAACACAGCAGGCGCTGCCGGAAGCCAAATGCCGGAAAACGGTTTCAACGGCCTGGAAAAAGAAATGTCCGAGGCCGAGAAGAGCGTGCCGAAAAAATACATGCTGCCGCCCCTGGACCTGCTGCAGAAAGGCCAGGAAGCCACGGGAGATTCAGCCAGAGAACTGCGTGAGACGGCCATGCGGCTCCAGCAGACCCTGGAGACCTTCGGTGTCAGGGTGACCATCACGGAGATCAGCCAGGGCCCCAGCGTGACCCGTTATGAGCTGCAGCCCGAACAGGGCGTGAAGGTCTCGAAAATCGTAGGGCTGTCAGATGATATCAAAATGCATCTGGCGGCCACGGACATCCGAATCGAAGCGCCTATCCCCGGGAAAGCGGCAATCGGCATAGAAGTGCCCAACAAGGAGACCATGGCCGTGGCGCTGCGCGATCTCCTGGAGAGCAGTGAATTCCAGGATTTTCCTTCCAATATCGCTTTTGCGGTGGGCAAGGACATTGCGGGGAAGGCCGTGGTGTCGGACATCGCCAAGATGCCCCACATGCTTATCGCCGGTGCCACGGGTTCCGGTAAGTCTGTCTGCATCAATACTTTGATCATGAGCATCTTGTATAAAGCGCATCCGGATGACGTGAAGCTGATCATGGTGGATCCGAAGGTGGTGGAGCTGAGCATCTATAACGGCATCCCCCACCTGCTGGTTCCTGTGGTGACGGATCCGAAAAAGGCCTCCGCGGCCCTGCACTGGGGCGTGGCCGAGATGGAGGACAGATATCGGAAGTTCGCGGAGTACAATGTAAGGGATCTGAAGGGATATAACAAAAAAGTGGAGGCCAAGCGGGAAAAGGGCGATCCTGACGCACCGGCGAAGCTGCCGCAGATCGTCATTATCGTGGACGAGCTGGCGGATCTGATGATGGTGTGCCCCGGAGAGGTGGAAGAGTCCATCTGCCGGCTGGCGCAGCTTGCCCGGGCCTGCGGCATCCATCTGATCATAGCGACCCAGCGCCCCAGCGTGGATGTCATCACCGGCCTGATCAAAGCCAACATGCCCAGCCGGGTGGCGTTTTCCGTGTCCAGCGGTGTGGATTCCCGCACGATTCTGGACATGGTGGGGGCAGAGAAGCTTCTGGGGAAGGGGGACATGCTTTTCTATCCCCAGGGATATCCCAAGCCGGCCCGTGTCCAGGGAGCGTTCGTATCGGACCAGGAAGTCTCGGATGTGGTGGATTTCCTGAAGAACCAGGTGTTGGGCAATACATACGCGGTGGATGTGGAAGAGAAAATCATGAATATCGGAAGCACCGGCGGCAAGGGTTCCGGCGGAAGCGATGTGGATGAGCTGTTCGAGAAAGCAGGCCATCTGATCATCGATAAAGACAAAGCTTCCATCGGCATGCTGCAGCGGGCGCTGCAGATTGGCTTCAACAGGGCGGCCAGGATCATGGACCAGCTGTGCCAGTACGGCGTAGTGGGAGAAGAAGAGGGGACTAAGCCCAGAAAGATACTGATGAGCCCGGAGCAATTCGATCAGATGCTGGAAGAAGTAGGGTGAGAAGAGGAGGGTGAACCATGAAGACGGATTTGGAAATCGCACAGGAAGCAAAAATGGAACCGATTGGAAAGGTCGCGGAAAGCCTGGGAATCCGGGAGGACGACCTGGAGCTTTACGGCAAGTATAAAGCGAAGCTTTCCGATGCCTATCTGGCCAGTCTGGAGGGCAGACAGGACGGCAAGCTCATCCTGGTGACGGCCATCAATCCTACGCCCGCTGGGGAGGGCAAGACTACCACCAGCGTAGGATTAGGCCAGGCATTCGGGAAGCTTGGGAAAAAGGCTGTGGTGGCGCTGCGGGAGCCATCGCTGGGTCCCTGCTTCGGCATCAAAGGGGGAGCCGCCGGGGGCGGATATGCCCAGGTGGTGCCCATGGAGGAGCTGAACCTTCACTTCACAGGGGATTTCCACGCAATCACCTCCGCCAACAACCTGCTGGCGGCGCTTTTGGACAACCATATCCAGCAGGGGAACGAGCTGCGGATAGACAGCAGGCAGATTGTCTGGAAGCGCTGCATGGACATGAACGACAGAGTGCTCCGGAATATTGTGGTAGGGCTCGGCAGCAAGATGGACGGCTACGTGCGGGAAGACCACTTTGTCATCACCGTGGCCAGCGAAATCATGGCTATCCTCTGCCTGGCGGAGGATATGGGCGACCTGAAGAAACGTCTGTCCAGGATCATCGTGGCCTATAACGAGGAGGGGGATCCGGTGACGGCAGGGGATCTGCAGGCAGTGGGCGCCATGGCGGCCCTCCTGAAGGATGCCATGAAGCCGAACCTGGTCCAGACCCTGGAGCATACGCCGGTGCTGGTGCACGGGGGGCCCTTTGCCAATATCGCCCACGGGTGCAACTCCGTCCGGGCGACCAGGGCGGCGCTGAAGATGGCGGACTACTGTATCACGGAGGCAGGCTTCGGCGCCGACCTGGGGGCGGAGAAGTTCTTTGACATCAAATGCAGGATTGCGGATTTGAAGCCGGACGCGGCAGTACTTGTTGCAACTATCCGCGCTTTGAAGTATAATGGTGGCATACCCAAAACAGATTTGGGCGTCGAGAACCTGGACGCGCTGGCGAAAGGCATCGCGAACCTGGAAAAGCATATAGAAAATCTACAGAAATACGACGTGCCCGTAGTCGTCACGCTGAACGCTTTCGTGACGGATTCCCAGGCCGAAATCGATTATGTGAGGAAGTTCTGCGAGAGCAGGCATTGTGAGTTCGCCGTATCGGAGGTGTGGGAGAAAGGCGGGGAGGGAGGCATTGCCCTGGCCGGGAAGGTGCTGGAGACTTTGGAGTCGAAGGAAAGCCGCTTCCACGTATTGTATGAGGACGATCTGGCGCTGGAGGAGAAGGTGCGCACCGTGGCCGCGGAAATCTACGGCGCTGGCAGCGTCAGCTTTTCCGCGGCGGCCAGGCGGCAGATACGGAAGCTGACGGAGCTGGGCTTTGGAAAGCTGCCTGTCTGCATGGCGAAGAACCAGTATTCCCTGTCGGACGACCCTAAGCTCCTGGGGCGGCCCCAGGGGTTCGAACTGACTGTGAGGGAAGTATATGTATCTGCAGGGGCCGGGTTCGTGGTGGCGCTGACAGGCGATGTAGTGACCATGCCCGGATTGTCTAAGAAGCCTTCAGCCTACGGGATTGATGTAAATGAAGATGGCGTGATTACAGGCTTGTTCTGAATTGAGGAAGGCAGATATGAATTATGAAATGTCCTAATTGCGGGGAGGAAATGGCTGAGAACAGCCTATACTGTGAGCATTGCGGGGAGGATATCCACATCGTACCTGATTTCGAGCCTGAGCTGGAACAGACCATTCACGACATCTTGGAAGAACTGCATGAGGACATGGGTGATGATCCAAAAGAGGATGAAGAAGAGGATACGGAGGAAGACGGGCAGAAGCCCGTACGGAGAAAGAGAATCTGGCCGAGGGTGCTGCTGACCATCATGGTGCTGGCGCTGGCGGCGGCCGGCTGCGTGATGTGGTACGCCTATGGCTATTATTCCGAGGAGTACCAGCTGAACAGGGCGGCCCAATATGTGGAGATGGGGAAATATGACGAAGCCATCGCCTGCTACAACCGGGCGCTGGAGCTTGACGGCTCCAATGTAGAACTGCTGTTCGAACTGGCAGATATCTATCTGAAGAAGAGCAACAAAGTGGAATATGAGTATCTTCTCAGGGAAATCGTGAAGAGCGGGAACGCTTCCTCAGAACAGCTGGACGGGGCCTACGGAAAGCTCATTGCCATATACCGTGACCGGAAGGACTACCAGACCATCAATGCCCTGCTTCTGGCCAGCGGCAATGAGGCCCTGATTGCCATGTATCCCAACTATATCGCGCAGATGCCGGAGTTCAGCGTCAACGAGGGATACTACACCAGCATCCAGGCATTGAAACTGACCGCGGCGGGCTCCGGCAGGATATATTACACCACGGACGGAAGCGAGCCCACGGAGGAAAGCACCCAGTACACGGCTCCCATCATACTGGAGAACGGAGATTATGTCATCAGCGCCTATTTCGTGAACGACAACGGAATCGTCAGCGATGTGGTGACAAAAGAGTACCACATCGAGAACAACGAAATCCTCCCGCCTGAGGTGAGCGTCATCAGCGGAGAATATTATTTTCCCATAGATATCGAAATCACCAGCGAGGATGAGGATGTCTATTATACCATGGACGGAAGCGACCCTACCTATTCTTCCTCGCCTTATACAGGGCCGATCCACATGCCTCTGGGCAAGTCGAAATTCAAATTTGCCCGAATCGTGGACGGCGTGACGGGGACCATTGCGGAGAGGAGCTATCAGCTGATCATGAATACAGAGATTACGCCGGAGATGGCGGTGAATTCCGTGGTGGAATACTGTCTGGCCAGCGGCAGAATCATTGACCTGGCGGGGCGCTTGGATGGAAGCGAGGACTGCTATCTGTATATCTATCAGTATGTGACCAATATCAATAAGGTGGACGATTTCTATGTGATAGCGGAGTATTACCAGACGGCGGACGGGAAGTCCACCAGGACGGGAACGGACTTCGCTGTGAATGCCTATACCGGTGAGAGGTTCAAGCTCCAGCGGGATGACCGCGGCAGACTGAGCCTGATAGAATTAGATGTGGACGAACAACAATATGCGGAGCATTGAGGCTAGGAAAGGAACGGAGAGGTGGATTATGTACAGGATTGTAAAGAAACAGGAGCTTACCACGAACA
>OFHB01000705.1_pt1 | contig 21075 bp, 18 predicted proteins | sample 1521881 | NCBI WGS metagenome assembly OFHB01 (sample SAMEA3504090, study PRJEB24116) | mouse gut metagenome | biome: mouse gut; feature: mouse-associated habitat; material: faeces | place: Denmark | collected 2011
GAATGGAACAGCAGATTACCAGGTTTGTAGGAAAGTACACCTTTTCCGGTTGGTTTTTTCCGGAGATACGGATTACGGATATTGTGGAGGTATTGATTCTTACGTTCCTGCTTTACCATATCATGGTATGGATTAGGAATACAAAGGCGTGGATGCTGTTAAAGGGCATTGTAGTGCTGGCTGTGTTCATTCTGGTCGCCGCTATTTTCAAGATGCATACCATATTGTATATTACCAAGAATTCTGTGACGGTTATGGCAACGATCGCCATCGTGGTATTTCAGCCAGAGTTACGCAGAGCCTTGGAGAAGCTTGGAGAGAAGCAGTTTTTACCTGCTATGGTGCCCTTTGAGGGAGGACGCGAGAAGGTGCGCTTTAGTGAGGAGACGCGCGAGAGTATGATTGATGCCGCCTATGCCATGGGAAAGGTGAAGACAGGTGCATTGATTGTTGTAGAGCAGGCGATTCGTCTTACGGAATATGAGAGCACTGGAATCCGGATGGATTGTTTGGTGTCCAGCCAGGTTTTAATCAATATTTTTGAGCACAATACGCCTCTGCACGACGGAGCCATCATTGTCAGAGGCAACAGGGTGACTTCCGCCACCTGCTATCTGCCCCTTTCGGACAACATGCGGCTCAGCAAGGATTTGGGAACCAGACACAGGGCCGGCGTGGGAATTTCGGAGGTGACGGATTCCCTGACGGTAATCGTGTCTGAGGAAACAGGCAAGATAAGCGTGGCGTACGAAGGGAATCTGGAGCGGGGGTTAAGCGGCGACGCCCTGAAGGAAAGGTTAAAATTAATACAGAATAAACCGGAGACAGAGAGTCGGAAGAGGATTCTGTGGAAGGGACGGTCAAAAGTTGAAAAATAGATTGTTAAACAATATCGGACTGAAACTGGCGTCTGTTCTTTGCGCTCTGGTGCTCTGGCTGGTAGTCAACAGTATCAATGACCCTACGGTTCCCCAGCCCTATTATAATATACCGGTTAAGCTTTTGAACACCAATCTGATTACGGATTCCAATCAGGTGTACGAAGTCATTGACGACACGGATGTCATCAGCAGGGTAGTGGTGAGAGCACCGCGTTCCATAATCAGCGAACTTAAGGCGGACAATATTATTGCGACAGCGGACGTCAGCGAACTGAGCAGTCTCGATACCATTTCCATAAAGCTGACGACAGACGTTTCCTACAGGGATATCGTCAGCATTACGGGAAGTATTGATACGGTAAGACTGAATATAGAGAATAAGAAGAGCAAGGCTCTTTCGCTGAAAGCTACGGCAGTCGGGAAGCAGGAAGAAGGCTATATCATAGGAGATATCACCACCGACCAGAACCTTGTAAGGATTTCCGGGCCCCAGTCCGTCATTGACAGGATTGCAAGGGCCGCTGTGGAAGTGGATGTCAGCGGGATGACCAGTGATATTCTCACAAATGCGGAAATAAAATTTTATGACGCGGAAGACAACGAGGTGGACGTCAGCGGAGCGACGTTGAATATTAAGTCGGTGAGCGTGAAAGTAAGCATCGCGCAGACAAAGAGCGTTCCCGTAAACTTTACCGTGGAGGGAGAAGCCGCACCGGGCTACCGCTACACCGGCGAGATTGTGGGCAATGGCGAGCATGTTCTGATAGCAGGCAGGGCCAGCGCGATTAAAAACGTCGCCTCCATAGAAATACCGGCAGAAATACTGAATATTGCGGATATGACGGAGGACTGGCAGACGGAAGTGGATATTCGTTCTTACCTTCCCGACAATGTTTTCCTGGCGCGTTCCGAGGATGCCGTACGCACGATTACGGTGCGTATAGAGCAGGAAGCTTCCAAGAGAATGGAAATCAGGAGCGAAAAGGTCAGAATCACGAATCTTCCCGAAGGGTATGACGCCAGCATTTCCGGTCTGGATGAAACCTTTATCATGGAGATTAAGGGACTTTCGAGAGATGTGTCCTCGGTGCAGGCCAGCAATATAAGCGGCACGGTGGATATTGAGAAGTGGATGCAGCAGAGGGGAACCGATACGCCGGAGACAGGATTTTTCACGGTGGCGGTTGATTTCGGGCTGCCTGAGGAAGTGGAACTGGTAAGACAGGTTACCGTAACTTTGCATATTTCAGAACTGGAGGAAGAGGAAAATGAGTAGATTATTCGGTACGGACGGCGTCAGAGGCGTGGCAAACGACGAGCTGACCCTGCAGCTTGCCATGCAGTTAGGGCAGGCCGGAGCATATGTGCTTACGAAAGAAAACATGCATAAACCTACGATTATGGTAGGGTGCGATACCAGAATTTCGGGCGATATGCTTGCAAACGCGCTGATGGCGGGGATTTGCTCCGTGGGAGCCAACGCCGTTTACGTGGGAGTGATTCCCACTCCCGCGGTGGCCTACCTTACCAGAAAATACAAAGTGGACGCAGGCGTTGTGATTTCCGCCTCCCACAATCCGGTGGAATTTAACGGAATCAAGTTTTTCGACGGGGAAGGCTATAAACTGCCGGACGCCCTGGAGGATGAAATCGAGGACGTTATCAAAAATAATATGAACGGCATTAAATTTCCCACGGGGCCCAACGTGGGGAAAATCAAATACCGTACGGACGCGAGGGAGGAGTATATCAATCATTCTATCCGCTCCGTAAACGTAGACTTATCAAAGCTGAAAATCGTTGTGGACTGTGCGGAGGGAGCCGCCCATTATACTTCCGTGGAAGCGCTCAGAGAGCTGGGCGGCAATGTGGTAGCTATCCACAACATGCCAGACGGAACCAACATTAACGCCAACTGCGGCTCCACCCATATGGAAGAGCTGATGGCAAGAGTGGTTTACGAGAAGGCGGATATCGGTCTTGCTTTTGACGGCGACGCCGACAGGCTGATGGCAGTGGACGAACAGGGCAGAGTGGTGGACGGCGACCAAATCATGGCCATTGTGGGCAGCCACATGAAGCAAAACGGGGAACTGACGGATAACACCATTGTGGCGACCGTGATGAGTAACCTGGGATTTTTCCTTATGGCTGAAAAAAACGGCATTCATGTGGAACAGACAAAGGTTGGGGACCGGTATGTACTTGAAAAGATGAAGGAAATTGACGCCAGCCTTGGAGGGGAGCAGTCAGGCCATATTATTTTCCTGGATGAAAACACCACGGGAGACGGCCTGCTCAGCGCACTGCATCTGCTGCAGGTGATAGTGGATACAGGGAAGAGCCTGTCTGAGCTGACCCAAATTATGGAGGTGCTTCCGCAGGCCCTGGTCAATGCAAAGGTGGCTAATCACAAGAAAGAAAAATATATGGAATACCCCGAGATTGCGGAGGCAATCAGGAAGCTGGAAGAGAAATTTGCCGGCGAAGGCAGAGTGCTGATCAGACCTTCCGGCACGGAACCCCTGGTTCGTGTCATGATAGAGGGAAAAGACAGCACGGTAATCCGACAGGATGCGGAAAGACTGGCAAACCTGATTCAGGACATCATGTTTTAATATTTGTTTACATTCTGTTTTGACGTATTTTAAAGCTTGTATTTTGCAGGGACTCATGGTATTCTAAAGAGAGAAGGTACAGCCGTTTTATGGGGAAGGCTGCGGTTCATGGTATCTTGGGCTGCGGCAGTGAAAAACAAATTGGAGGTAGATAAAATGGTAAGTCAGAAAGTTGTGATTAAGAATCCCACTGGCTTGCATCTCAGGCCGGCAGGAATTCTGTGTAAGGAAGCAATGCAGTTTAAGTCTTTGATTACATTTCAATTTCGGGATGGAACGGCTAATGCCAAAAGTGTATTGAGTGTGTTGGGAGCATGTGTGAAAAGCGGTGATGAGATTACGTTTACCTGTGAGGGTGAGGATGAACAGGAAGCCCTGAAGGCACTTGTCACGGCAGTTGAAAACGGACTCGGAGAATGATATAAGGGTATAAAAAACGGTCGGAACGGAGAGGTTCCGGCCGTTTTTTTATGCGCAGGCCCGTGCGCAAAGTGCGACTTTGCGCACTTGGAAATTAACCGCTAAAGCGGCGCACGGATCCCATCTTCCCTGCCGGCTTGACGAAAGGCGTTAATGAAATGTCTGAAGCAGCCGGATGCATATTGTCAGCGGAAGGTGAAGTTATCGCCCTCTTCTACGATACAGATCATGGTTTTGCCCGTATTTAAAACGATTTCATTTCCGTAGTCATCGTAATACTTTGTAGCGCCGTAGTCGCTGTCTTTTTCCCAGGTTACATGGATACCTTTTCCGCTGGTGAAGAACCAGCCGTCACTGGTGGTATCGTGACATTGAAAATTCAGGTATCCCTCCCCCAGGTCTTCATACTTAATATACTGAATGAGAACGTTTTTGAAGGAGAGCTGTTCGCCGGTGGCCGCATCGATATGAGGCCCGTCGGTGCTGCCTGACAGATGCTGGGAACGATAATAGAGTCCGTCGTCCTCGTTGTACTCGAAATAACATCTGGTCAGAGGGTAACAGCCTGACATATCAATATATATGGCACTTTTGGCGTTCTTGTCATACTGGCTCAGCGTATTGGGGTTTTTCTTGGAAGCAAAGCGGAAATGCTCATTGTTCGTCAAGCCCCTGTAATTCAGAGAATAGCCCTTTTGTCTGATAACACCGGCCAGATCTGCTCCGTCCGTATATGCATTGTGGGGCGAAGAACGGTCAGTGGTGCGGAAAAAGGCAGCCGAATCGGATGCCACAAGACCGTCAATATTGTGTGTATCCGGTTTCGCGATCAGGTCATTAATAAAGAAAGGACCGCCCAGATGTACGAGGAAGGCATCCCATTCGAAAGCCCAGTAGGCATAGTAGGTTCTAAGACTCCGGATATTTCCGATTTTGTCCAGAGTCTGCCAGTCCTCACAGATGGCCATCAGCCTGGTCATGCGCCCTTCCACATTCGCTTCATAGAGGACGGAAGCTTTGGACAGATTATAGTGCGGGATAGCGTTGCTCTCATTGGGAATGATAAGCGCTATGGGGCGTGTGTCGGCAATGTCCTTATATACCCATTCGTTGGTCAGCCTGCTGCGCACCATACCTTCCTCGGGCGGCTGTGAGTCGTCTTCCGTGGGAACCTCGGGAGACGCAGAGCCGGAGATGGAGGGCGGCGGCGCGTCAGTGGCAGAGAAAGAAGGCGTAGGGTCAGGAATGACAGGGTCAGGTGTGTCTTCCGCATGGGCACATGCGGTAAACGCCAAAATGACGGCTAAAAGCAATAAAAGTATCTTAATCTGTTTCATAATTACTCTCCTGTCGTACGGATCACATCATTTGGAACAATTATGATGATGATTACATTTTACACTAATGTCAATATTTTACCATAAAAAACATTTTCAGTCATCCGAATGGCGGGAAAATTAAGAATTATTTATAGTTATATCTTTTACATACCTGAAAAAAGCTATACTTATCCCGAAAATAGAATTCAATACTTGCGGATTACATGCGAAGTATGTATACTATAGATAAAGTCGATTCCTGCCGATGCCTTTTCCGTGGTTCACTGTGCAGTGACTATGTATAGGAGACAGATTTACTATGAGCCTGTTAAGTATTGTGGTACCTTGCTATAATGAAGAAGAAAACGTGTCGTACTTCTATGAGGAATTGCTGAAAAATCAGAACTTTTTTGATGAATGTGAGATTTCTCTGGAAATTATCTATGTGGACGACGGCTCCGGGGACGGGACGGTTGCGGAAGTGAAAAAGCTTCGGGAGAAGGACGGGCGTGTACATCTGGTTTCGTTTTCCAGGAATTTCGGGAAGGAAGCGGCCATATTTGCGGGACTGGAAAATGCCGGGGGCGATTATGTTGTGTTAATGGACGCAGATCTTCAGGATCCGCCTTCACTGCTGCCGGAGATGTTTTCCTATATGGAGCAGGGATACGACTCGGTGGCCACCAGGAGGGTTTCCAGGAAGGGAGAACCGCCGGTGAGGAGTTTTTTTGCCAGGATGTTTTATAAATTGATGAAAAAGATATCCAGAACGGAAATCATGGACGGCGCAAGGGACTATCGGCTGATGACAAGGCAGATGGTGGATGCCATCATTGCAATGAAAGAGTATAACAGGTTTACCAAAGGCATCTTCGGATGGGTTGGGTTCCGGACCAGGTGGCTGGAATATGAAAATGTGGAACGGGCCAGAGGAGAGACGAAGTGGAATTTCTGGAAATTGTTTTTGTATTCTCTTGACGGGATAACGGCTTTTTCCACGGTGCCTTTGATGCTGGCATCCGTCATGGGAGTGTTTTTCTGTGTAATTGCGTTCCTGATGATTATTTTTATCATTGTCCGCAAACTGATATTCGGAGATCCGGTATCAGGGTGGCCGTCGTTGGTATGTATTATTCTGATGACCAGCGGCGTACAGTTTTTCTGTACGGGGATTTTAGGACAATATCTCGCAAAAACATATATGGAGGTAAAGAGACGGCCGATATATCTGGTGAGAGAGCAGTTTTGACAGCTATGGTATGAACTTATGGCTTACAGTATCCTGAATACCCGCCAACAGGCGGCAATGGCAAGGCTTTTTGTTTTGACATATATGGTAATATTTATATATGTTCCGCAGTAGAAGCAGGAATCCATCAGAAAGGGGAATTCGCGTGGAGATTACTGCTATTAAGGATTATGAACTTGAGAAATATATTACTGAAATTATGTTAGACGTAGGAGTTCCAGCACATTTGAAGGGATATCATTACTTGAGAGATGCCATTTTATTGACCGGAAGGGATATGGAGGTAGTAACCAGCGTAACTAAGCTTTTGTACCCCACGGTTGCCCGAAGGTTTAAGACGACGGATCAGAAGGTAGAACGGGCCATTCGCAACGCGATTGAAGTGTCGTGGACGAGGGGGAATGAAAAAACTTTTGAAAAGATGTTTGGATACTCAGCGTCATCAGGCAGAACCAGGCCCACAAACAGCGAATACATTGCACGTATCGCGGATAAGGTTCGGCTTGATATCAAGGCTATGTAGAAATATACGAAAGAGGCAACAGGAGACAGACTTGCTTCTAACTGCGGGAATAAAAGCAGCCAGATGAAATCCGGCTGCTTTTATGGACTTAATTGGATAAATATGATAAAATGACTTTATTCTGGAAAAAATGATAGTATAGGGAAAATACAGGCATAATTTGCGAAGGGGCGGCGGACGTGAAAAGAGGATTGTTTGGCGATAACCTGATTGCGGGAGAGATTGTTATCATTGGAGCGGCTGCTGCTGTACATCTGGCCGCCGCGGTTTTTGGATGGAGTTTTGGCAGGTGTGCCATGGTTCTTGGCGGACTTGTGTGTGCCGTGCCGGTATGCGGCGTGCTGTTTTACGGAATCCGTTCGGGAAAGCGTCTTTCGGGGAGCGGGGACGACGCGCCTGCCGGGAAGTTCCGCTTTCAGAGCAGGACAGAATGCTGTCTGTACGCGGTATTTACACTGATATTCCTGTCACAGCTGGCATTTATCTGCATGGGAGATTCGAATTACCGCCAGGGAGATATGACAGTGGAGACAGTGGGAAGCATTCTGGAGACGGATGGGGTTTATCAGGTGAATCCCATGACAGGGCTGCCATATACCGGGGGGATACCGCTCAGACTTAAAGTACTGTGTCTTCCCACGCTTTATGCGGGTCTGTCAAAAATGACAGGAATGTCACCTGCAGATATGGTATGGAAGGTGATTCCCGTGGTGACGCTTATAAGCAGTTATACGGCATTTGCCATGCTGGCTGTTTCCCAAGGCAGGGGAGAAGGCTTACAGGGAAAAGCGAGCCTCCTTTATGACGGTTGTGTCATTGCTGATGTGGGTGGGGGCGTACCAGGCCGGAGTAGACGGATTTCAGCTGCTATGCGGCGGATGGATGGGGGTTACTATCCGGAATTTGGTTCTTCTTCCCTGGCTTCTTTCGCTTTGCATTCGAAAAAAGTGGTTTTGGGCAGTATTGTGCATTCCGGCGGAGGCCTGTATTGTATGGACACTATACGGCTGCGGCGTCTGCCTGCCGTTTCTGCTGGCCTTGGGGATTCTGCAGCGCTGCGGCGGAAAAAGCGGGACGGCTGCCGCAAAAGACAGAAAATCACAGGTGCAGACTCCGGTGTAAACGTATTCCGGCGCATGCGGCGGAATACAATATGAGATTAAGAGGGAAAAATGGCGGAATATCTTTATAATGCATGGTCCGGGTGGACAGGCTATACGGATAAGGGGAAATTACCGGTGCTGCTGATGGCGGTGCTGCTTTTCCTGTGGTTCGGCAGAAAACAAAAGGAGCAGAAGACGCTGCTTGTGTACACTTCCGTCATGGCGGCCTGCTGTATTTTTCCGGTGACGGCAGCCGTGCTGAAGGGATACCAGACGAAGTTTTATAATTATGAGTGGATTTGGAGTCTGGTGCCGGTGACAGCGGTGATTGCCTACGGACTGACGGTGTTCTGGACGGAATATCGTGCCGGGAATGCCGGAGAGTGGAGGAAGGTCCTGACCGTAACCCTGGCTTTGACGGTACTGCTCCTGCTCTGCGGCAGCCTGGGCGGAAGGGCATGGGACAGGGAAGCGCGGAAGGAGGAACGGCTCAGGGCTTATTCCGTGGTGGAACAGCTTTCCGCAGCGCATTCCGGAGAACGGATTTGCCTGTGGGCGCCCAGGGAGATTATGGAATATGCCAGAGAGAAGGATGCGGGTATCCTGCTTCCCTACGGCAGAAATATCTGGGACGGTTTTTTGGACGCGTATTCATATGACTTATATAATGAAGATATCGTTATGATGGAACGGTGGATGGAAGAGCTGAGTATGACGGGAGAGACGGACGCGGAGGCCAGTCCGCCGGAAGAAACAGGCCATGTGATTACCTTGGAAGCATGTGTGCAGGCGGCACTGGAACAGGGGGTTAACTGCATTATGATTACAGGGGAGTCTTCCGACGAACTGGTGGAGCGTATGGAAAAGGTGCTTGGAGTGAGCGCGGAGGCACTGGAAGGCTATTATCTGTTCGCGGTTAGGCAGGAGGGCGCGCCGTGACGGACAGATACGGCTGCTTTGATACAGTTGTTTTGCTACAATGGAGAGATTCTGAAGAGGAGCAGTATGGACGAACTGATCAGCATCATTGTGCCTGTGTACAATGCGGAAAAATATATAGAGGAAACCATTGCGTGCGTAGCTGCCCAGACCTATGAGGACTGGGAACTGCTGTTGGTGGATGACTGCGGAACAGACGGTACATTGAAAGCTATAAAACGGTATATGGACAACACGCGGGACCCCAGGATCTGCCTTATCCGGCAGCCGTCCAATCAGGGGGCAGCCCGGGCAAGGAACCGGGGACTGCAGGAAGCTAAAGGAAGGTATATTGCTTATCTGGACGCGGATGACCTGTGGGTGCCGGAAAAGCTGGAGCGGGAGCTGGCTTATATGAAGGAGAAGGACGCCGCCTTTGTGTTTACGGGATATGAATTTGCGGACGAGCAGGGCAGAGGCAGCGGAAGGGTGGTCCATGTGCCTGAGACACTTCACTACAGACAGGCATTGGGCAATACCACAATTTTTACTACCACGGTAATGTTTGATACGGAGAAAATCAGCAGGAAGCTGCTGGAAATGCCTGCTGTAAAGAGCGAAGACACCGCACTGTGGTTCCGGGTCCTGCGGGAAGGGTATACCGCCTACGGGCTGGATGAGAACCTGGCGAGATACCGCCGTCCGGCGAAGAGCCTTTCTTCCAATAAAATGGAGGCCATCCGCCGCATATGGAATCTGTACCGCAGATCGGAAGGCTTGAGTCTGCCGTGGAGCGTATATCACTTCTGCTTCTGGGCAATCAGGGCAGTGAAACGGCGCATATAAGGAGGGCGTGTGCCGCCGGCGCAGCGATTATAAGGAGGAAGGGCCACGAAGGCGCAGCGATTATGAGAAGGAAGGGTCACGAAGGCGCGGTGATTATGAGAAGGCAGGGTTCACAAAGGCACAGTGGCTATATATAGGAGGAATACAAAATTGAAGTTGAATACCAGCGAAAAAAGGAAGCTGCAGAAGCGGGAAAGCTTTAAGCGGCTGATCAATTTAGGACTGACGGCAATCTGTATTGGGTTGGAAGTGGGCGTGTTTGCATATTGCTGGATGTATCACTTTCGCGGCAGTGTGGTGGAAGGTCTGCAGAGGCTCTGGTTTAAAGGCAATATGCTGGAAATAACCATTTACGGCGTTGTTCTGTTTCTGCTCTCATCTATGTACGGGGGGATGCGGCTGGGATATCTGAAGAATGTGGAAGTGATTTTTTCACAGGTTTTTGCCACATTAATGGCCAATGTATTTATTTACGGAGAACTGTCCGTAATGGCTGCCCAGCTGTTTGTCCCCCATATTTTCATATTTATGACGGTGACGCAGACGATGGCTATTATTATTTACATTAATATTGCCAACCGTATTTACAGGTTTATATTTCCGCCGCGAAAGCTGCTGCTGATTCATGGGGACAGGCCTATTGAAAGAACCTGCGCCAAGTTTGAGAGCCGCAAAGACAAATATGTCATTACCAGAACCATACACGCAGGGGAAGGTTTCGAGACGGTCAGCAATTCCATTCTGAAGCTCTATGAGGAGGGAGAATGCAATGCGGTGCTGATGGGTGATATATCGGTGGAGGAGAGGACGCCGCTGATTAAATTCTGCTACGGCCACTCTATCCGGGTGTACCTGCTGCCGAAGATTACGGATGTCATTCTAATGGGAGCGGAAGAACTCCACGTATTTGACAGTCCCATGCTTCTCACTCGGGAATACAGCCTTTCCGTGGAGCAGCGCTTCATGAAACGGGCAATCGACATTATATGCGCGCTGGTTTTGCTGGTGTGTGCGTTTCCGTTTATGCTGGTTACGGCCGTTCTGATCAAGCTGTATGACGGAGGACCCATATTGTACAAGCAGGTTCGCTGCACGCTGGACCAGCGGGAGTTCCATATCCTGAAGTTCCGCAGCATGAAAACGGACGCGGAGAAAGACGGTGTGGCAAGGCTTGCGGGCAAAAACGACAGCCGCATCACGCCCATCGGTAAATTTATCCGAAAATGCAGGATTGATGAGCTTCCCCAGCTGATTAATATTCTGCGGGGGGATATGTCCTTTATCGGTCCCAGGCCGGAGCGGCCGGAAATCATCCGGCAGTATTTGGAGGACATGCCGGAGTTTGCATTCCGGATGAAAGTAAAGGCGGGGCTTGCCGGATATGCCCAGGTTTACGGAAAATATAACACCACTCCTTATGATAAACTGAAGCTTGACCTGACTTATATCGAAAATTATACTGTGTGGCTGGACCTGAAACTGATGCTCCTTACTTTGAAGATTCTGATCAGGCCAGAGAGCACGGAGGGGATAGACCAGATGCAGGTAACGGCCATGAAGAAGCCAAAGGCAGGGGATGGGGGGCGCACCCTTGGGGAAAATGGGAATGAAAATGGAGAAGAATGAAGAATATTTAAACAGGGGAATGGATTTAAAGAGGATCGTGCTCTATGTGCAGAGGAAGCTGTGGCTGGTAGTCATGCTGTCAGTCCTTGGGGCGACCCTTGGGGGCGTGGTTTACCAGGTGGTGCGTTCCATGAAAATGCCAGTGGCCTATGAGGCAGTATCCAAGCTTTATGTGAGCTTTGGGCATGACGAAAGCGGGGAAGTGTACCAGTATTACAACGGGTATACCTGGAACGACCTGCTGGATACGGATCCCATACTGGATATTGTTATGAGCGTGCTGCCCGGCTATGAGAGGGACGCGGTGCGGGAGGCTACCCGGGCGGAAATTTTGTCAGATATCCGCCTTTTGACCATTACGGTAACAGGGGAGAACGAGAAGTTTGTCCGGGAGGTGAAAAGCGCAGTGGAAAACGGCCTGAAGGAGTACGCCAGGGAGAGCCAGGAACTGGAGCAGATTAAGGTCCTGCGCTCCGGCGTGCCGGAGCGGGTCTTCTGGGATGACAGGACCACCTCTGCCTGTGTTTTGGGGGCGGTGGTCCTGTGCCTGCTGGCCTTTGGGGTGATCAGTTTTCATTATGTGCTGGATGAGGCAGTGTATGTCCAGCAGGACATTGAAGAGCGGTATGGCTATAAGGCGCTGGGAATCCTTACCCGCAACCAGAAAGGCTTACAGCCCTATGCCAGGGAGCTGAAGGCCAACATCCACTATCTGATGGGGGATGTGAGGGAGCTGGTGATACTGGATATGGACAACCACACAGAGCACCGGCGGATGGAACTGGAACGGCTCTTAAACGGAGAAGATACGGACGATGTTTTCGGCGGCACGGTGCATAAGGAAGAAGAAGAGGAATTTGGCTGGCATATCAGGCAGGGGCAAGAAGAACAGGAAAAGGAAGGGCAGTGGAAGGTGACTGCCTATGGGGAGAATATTCTCTCCGGGGAGGAATGCCGCAGCATCAGGCAAAAGGGGGGCGTGGTATTGCTCCTGCCTTTTGGCGTGGACGTTGGGCGCAGGACTTCCCGGGTACTGAGCTTTTTGGGCAACCAGGACTGTAAGGTGCTGGGGATGGTCATTTCCCAGGCGGATGAGGAATTTTTAAACAGGTATTTTGCCTAGCCGCGGGGCCTGCCCTGCCATTGGGCAATGGCTCTTAAGAAAACGGGAGGGATGGAAAGTGAAACTGCAGGTATTGGTGTCGGCGGTGGAGAAGGACGTGGAGAGCCTTCCGGGGAAGATGGGGCTGGAAACGGATGCGGTGGTGGTAAACCAGTGCCAGGGCTATGGCTATTTGGAATACCAACATAAGGGCAGGCGCATCCAGTGTTTTTCCATGGCGGAGCGGGGGGTAGGGCTTAGCAGGAACACTGCCCTTTTCCATGCCAGCGGGGATATTTGTTTATTTTCCGATGAAGATATTGTGCTCTATCCGGGATACGAGAAAGCTGTGCTGGCGGCTTTTGAGGAAAATCCCGATGGGGATATCATTACCTTTAATTTTAAGGTTGACCCTTCCAGGGCAACTTACTATAACAAAGAAAAAAAGAGGATCCGCTGGTATAATTACGGGCGGTATCCCACCTATGCGGTGGCGGCGAGGCTTGAGGCCCTGCGCCGGGCAAACGTAAGCTTTTCCCTGCTTTTTGGCGGCGGAGCCAGATACAGCAACGGGGAGGACAGCCTTTTTCTGCGGGATTGTCTGAAAGCAGGATTGAGAATATATTCGCATACGGTATGCATTGGAGAAGAAAAAGAACGGGAATCGACCTGGTTTACCGGGTATCATGAGAAATTCTTCCGGGACAGAGGCGTGCTCTATCACTATCTGTATGGACGGTTGGCCCTGCCGCTTTCTTTCCGCTTCCTGTGGGTGCACAGACAGGAGATGTGCAGACAGATTCCGCTGCGGAAGGCATTTGGATGGATGAAAGATGGAGTGCGGGAGGCAGGAGGATGATTCTGTATATCACGGTGGCGGCTGTTACGACGCTTCTTGCCGGGATGGTAAATTGCCGGCCGGCGCTACAACCGTATAGAATAACGCGTCAGCAGATGTGCAATCGCGTATGCCTGTCTGCAGTTTTTGTGATATTGTCTGCCCTGTCTGCCTGCCGGCTGAATGTGGGCAATGACTATGCCAGGTATGTGGAATTTATGCATTTGGTCAACTGTGATGCCTATGTGCCGACTGAGATCGGTTTCAACCTGTTGGTGAAGCTGCTTTACGGGCTGTCGGGATTTGAAAATTATCTGCTGGTATTCGCGGTTTATGCGTTTGTTACGGTGGGAATTTTTCTGTTGGCAATGTATGAGCAGAGTGAAGATTTTCCGCTCACCTTTTTCCTTTTTATGGCGCTTGGCTATTATTTCCAGACTTTCAGTACGGTGAGATATTATCTGGCGCTGGCGCTGGCGCTTTATTCCATGAAATTTGTTCTGCGGGGACAATGGGGAAGATTTCTGGTGTTGATTCTGCTGGGATCGGCCTTTCATAAATCGCTGCTGGTGGTGATTCCCTTATATTTTCTTGCGACACTGCCGTGGAAAAAGTGGCAGCTTGCCGTGGGAGCGCTTTTTTGTACCACTTTTTTATTCTGTCAGGACTTTTACCTGAAACTGGTGGTGCTGTTATATCCCACTTATGAGGATACGGAGTATCTGGAAGGCGGTACAAGTTATATCAATATCCTGCGCTGTACGGCGGTGCTTGTGTTTGCTGGGATTGTGTATTGGCAGGAGCGGCATCTGCGTGGTAAAGCAGAGATTTCAAAAGAGGATGCGGAAGTCCGTGACGGCCTTGCTGCAGCGGAACATTTCTATTTCTATTTGAATCTGGGAGCGCTTGTTTTGTATGTATTCTGCTCGTTTTTGCCGATCATATCCCGCATCGGATACTATCTTACGATCAGTCATCTCTTTTATCTGCCGCTGCTGCTTGGGCGGCTCAGGGACGGAAGATGGCGCAGCGTATTTCGAGCGGGAATCCTGCTGGCGGCGATCCTGTATTTTATGATTTATATGAGCAGAGCAGGCAATGACGGTACGCTGATCCTGCCGTACAAGACGTTTCTGTTTCATGATATGGTAAATATCTTATCGGATGTGAATTGAGGATGCCGGGGAGGAGGTGGCGTATGACTTTCAGCATCATAGTGGTCTGCCTGAATGCAGGAGAAAAACTGCGCAGTACCGTGGAAAGCATCCGCAGACAGACGGAAAAGGACTATGAGGTCATTATCAAAGACGGCGGCTCCACGGATGAGGATACGAAAGGACTTTTGGATGCGTTGGAGAGGGCGTGTGAGACTGACAGCCGGATCCGGGTGTACCGCAGGGAAAAGGATAACGGGATTTATGATGGCATGAATCAGGCAGTGCGGTATGCGGCCGGTGATTATATTTTCTTCTTAAACTGTGGAGACAGCTTTTATGACGACCAGGTATTGGCGCTGGTCAGGGACCAGATAGTGCGGTACAGGGATACGGACAAGACGATTCCAGGGGATGGGCAGAGGAACACGCCGTATATTTTCTACGGGAATATTTGTGAGCAGTTGACCGGGACAATGGTGCAGTCCAACCCGGTGCTCGATGATTTTGCCTGTTACCGCAATCTTCCGTGCCACCAGGCATGTTTCTATGCGGCGTCTTTGTTGAAGAGGCGGAAATTTGACACGCAGTACCGGGTGCGTGCGGACTATGAGCATTTTCTATGGTGTTGTTATAGAGGCGGTGCGAGGGCTGTATATATGCCTGTGATGGTGGCATTCTATGAAGGCGGCGGATTCTCGGAGACAAAAGTCAGCAGAAAAGTATCGAAGGAGGAACACAGAGAAATCGTGGCGAAGTATTTGCCGCCGGCCAGGGTGTTTGGCTATCGGCTCATCATGTTCCTGACGCTTGCGCCGCTTCGTACCTGGATTGCGGGAAATCCGGCTCTGGCCGGATTGTATCAGAGCGTGAAGAGAAAAGTATACCGTTGTTGAGCGGGACAGAAAAACGAAAGGTATAAGGGTAATACGGCGCCAAAGATGGCAGGACATTGAAATGTCCGGAAAAGGGGAAAACATGAAGGTATTGTGGATATGTAATATTATGCTTCCTACAATTGCCAGACAGCTGGGAGTTTCCTACAGTAACAGGGAAGGCTGGCTGAGCGGGCTGTTGGAGCGGGTGGTTCTGGAAAGGGGAAGGAATCGAATTGAATTGGGGATAGCATTTCCGGTGGAGGAAGATATGGGCGACTTCCAGCGGAATATGCAGTTGGGAGAGAGCATGTCCTGCAGGTGTTATGGGTTTGTAGAGAATCTGGACACGCCGGAAATCTATGATGCCGCGCTGGAAACGCGTTTTCAACGTATTCTGCAGGATTTCGAGCCGGATATCGTGCATATCTTCGGAACGGAATTTCCGCATACGCTGGCTTGTGTCAGAGTGTTCGGACAGCCGGAGAAAACGCTGATCAGTATTCAGGGGCTGTGCGGCTGCATCGCGGAGGAGTATATGGCTGACCTGCCGATCAAAGTGCAGAGGCAGGTGACACTGCGGGACAGGATCAGAAAGGACAGTCTCAGGCAGCAGCAGAAGAAATTCAAAAAGCGTGGAGCGCATGAGAAGGAAGCCCTGGGGATGACCGGGCATGTGGCGGGCAGAACGGATTTTGATCGGACCCAGTCGGCAAAGCTTAATCCGGCCGCCGAATACCACTATTTAAATGAGACGCTGCGGGCAATTTTCTATCGTGACAGATGGAAAAGAACGGACTGTCAGACTTACAGTATCTTTTTGAGTCAGGGGGATTATCCGCTGAAGGGATTCCACTACCTTCTGCAGGCCTTGCCGAAAGTGTTGGAGCAGTTTCCCGAGACACATGTTTATGTGGCGGGCAGCAATATTATAGATACGCAGACATGGCAGGACAGGATGAAGCTGTCCGCTTATGGCAAATATTTGAGGAAGCTGATTAAGGAGAATCATCTGACCGATAAGATAACGATGCTGGGCAGACTGTCTGCGGAGGATATGAAAGCGCAGTTCTTAAAGAGTCATCTGTTCGTACTGCCATCGGCGTTGGAAAATTCGCCCAATTCGCTGGGAGAGGCGATGCTGCTGGGAGTTCCCTGCGTGGCGGCTGACGTGGGCGGCGTACATAATCTGTTGACGGACGGCGGAGACGGTATGCTGTATCCTGCGGGAGATGTGGAAGCGCTGGCGGACAGGATCATAGAGACTTTTACCAAAGAAGCTATTGTGGAGCGGTTTTCCGACAATGCCAGGAAACATGCGCGGGTGAATCATGATGCGGAGCAGAATTATTACCGGTTGATCCGTATCTATCGGGAGATGCTTTCATGACTTTTACGTTTGTGTCAAACTATATTAACCATCATCAGATCCCGCTGTGCGAGGCCCTCTGGCGGGAACTGGGGGATGATTTCACTTTTATCCAGACCATGCCCATGGAGGAAGAACGGGTTGCCATGGGGTGGGGCGTGGATGTGCGGCAGCTGCCTTATGTGAAGTGTCTGTACCAGGACGAGTATGCGTGCAGGAGGACGATCGCCGAGAGTGATGTAGTGCTGTTTGGCTGGTCGCAGCGGGAGGATATCGCGGCTGAGAGGCTTGCTTCCGGCAGGGTGACGATGCGCGTGAGCGAGCGGCTTTACAGAGAAGGCCAGTGGAAGGCGGTCTCTCCGCGCGGGCTGGCGGCGAAATATCAGGAGCATATCAAGTACCGGAAAAAGAATGTCTGTATGCTGTGTGCCGGCGCTTACACGGCGTCGGATTTTCATCTGATCGGGGCCTATCCGGGGAAGCTGTTCCGGTGGGGGTATTTTACGAGGCTGCGGACTTACAGTGAGGAGCAGTTTAACACCATGAAGGTGCAGGACGGCAGACTGCATATCGTGTGGGCGGGGCGGTTTATTCCGCTGAAACATCCGGAGTATGTGGTGCGTCTGGCGGGGACGCTGCGGGACAAAGGCTGTCCGTTTTTCATACATATGCTGGGAGACGGGGAACTGGAGCCGCAGATCAGGCAGGACGTGGAGCGGGCAGGGCTGGCGGAGTCATTCCGGTTCTATGGCTACACGGAGCCGGAGCGGGTGCGGGACGTGATGGAGCAGTGCCATATCCACCTTTTTACCAGCAATCATCTGGAAGGCTGGGGGGCCGTGGTGAATGAAGGGATGAACAGCGGCTGTGTGGAAGTGGTGAATGAACAGGTGGGGGCGGCTCCTTATCTGATCCGGCATGGGGAGAACGGGCTGATGTATCCGAAGGACAGATATGAGAAGATGGAGGCGCTGGTGCTGGATCTGTTTGAAAACTGGGAGACGCGCAGGCGTATGGGACGCGCGGCCTACGAGACGATCCGGGATGTGTGGAATGCGGAGTATGCGGCGAAAGAGCTGCTGCGGTTTGCGGAAGGACTGCTGCGCGGGGAAATCGTGCCGGGCAAAGAGGGGCCGCTTACTGCGGCGCCGATTCTGCGGCCGCGGTAAAAGGAAAGACGGGGTGGAAACCTGGAAGATATGGATGAGAAGATTAGTGTGATCATACCGGTATACAATTCGATAGACTGTCTGGAGCGATGTGTGCGGTCGATCTGTGCACAGACGTATCAGGAGCTGGAGATTCTGCTGATCGATGACGGGTCTACGGACGGAACGGGAGCATTGTGCGAACGGCTGGCGCGGGAGGATGAACGCATCCTTGTCCGGCATAAGGAAAACGGCGGGGCTTCCTCGGCGCGGAATCTGGGCATCGGGCTGGCGACGGGAGCCTGTCTGGGATTTGTGGACAGCGACGATTATATCGAGCCGGATATGTATGCGCTGATGATGCATGCCATGTGCGAACGGAAAGGGGATATCGTACAGATCTCCCGGGACGAGGTGGATGAGCAGGGACGGCGTCTGCCGGATGTGTGTATTCCGCCGGAGCAGATCTGCTTCTGCAGTGCGGAGGATTTTCTGCGGGAACTGCTTCTGCACAGGGGGGATTGTTCGTTCTGTACGAAGCTGGTCAGGCGGGAACTGTTTGAGAGACACAGATTTCCGGAAGGTTTGTTGAACGAGGATTTCCGGCTTCTGGTGGATATTCTGCAGGAGGTACGGGGAATCACGATTCTGCCAGGACAGTATTATCATGTGGTGTGCCGGCAGGAGAGTACCACCCGCAGGAAAACGAAGGACAGCTTTTCCAGGGTTTTTATCGATATCGTGGACAATGCGGACAGGATGCAGGAGCTTGTGGACCGGGCGTATCCGGAACTGCATGTGTATGCGATACGGTTTAACCTGTACCAGCGGCTGGATTACCTGCTGCATGTGCCCATCGTGCAGATGACGAAGGATAATGTTTTCTATGTGAAGGTGAAACGGTATTTGAGACGGCATGTTCAGGATACGGTGCGTAACCCGTATCTGACAGGGAAAAATAAAGTGTATCTGCTGCTTCTGACCGTGGCACCGAAGACCGTACGGCGGGTACATGCTTTTCTGCGGCGTTCTGTGTCAGGGTAAAGGGGACAGGTATTCAATACCGGAAACTGATTGTGGCGGGAGAGAACGGACAACAAAAATGAGAGTGTGTTTTGAACAGGAGAAGATGATAAAGAGAAACTATATCGTTATATTCCTGATAATCTGGGCGGTGCAGATGGCGGCCGCCTTCTATTTCTGTGTGCAGAAACAGGGATTTCATGAGGATGAATATTATACGTACTATTCCACGGCACGCACCAACGGCTTCTATGTGGAGGACGGGCAGTGGATGGAGCGGGATACTTACCGCAATGAGTTCGTGGTGCTGCCGGGGCAGGGGTTCCAGTACGGGCTGGTGAAGCTGGTACAGTCCTGGGATGTGCACCCGCCGGTGTATTATTGGGTCTTCCATACGGCAGCCTCATTGGTGCCGGGGGTGTTTTCGAAGTGGATCGGACTGGTGGTGAACCTGGTGCTGTGGGGGATCAATATTGTACTTTTGGCGTATCTGGCATATCGGGTGAGCGGCCGCAGTGAGAGAATGGCACTGCTGGTGACGTTATTTTACGGACTGACTCCGGCGGCCATGAGCGGTGTGGTTTTTATCAGAATGTACGAGATGCTGACGACGTTTGTCCTGCTGTGCGCGATCCTGCATGTGCGGGCAGTGGAACATATGCTTGCAGGAAAGTGGGTGAAGCTGCCGGTGCTGCGGTGTCTTGTGCCGATGGCTGCGGTAACTTATCTGGGGTTTTTGACGCAGTATTATTATTTTATTTTTCTGTTTTATCTGGCGGCGGCGTTTGGGGTGTGGATGCTGTGGCGGGAGCGGAAGCTGTGGAACTGTGTGCGGTACGGCGTGAGCCAGGCAGTCGCGTTTGTGCTGGCTTATCTGACCTATCCGGCCTGTCTGGGACAGATGTTCCGGGGGCAGAGAGGTGCGCAGGCCACGGAGAATTTCTTTGATCTGTCGAATACGCTGGAACGGCTGGAGGTTTTCTTCGGGCTGCTGGATGAGTATGTTTTTGGAAAAATGCTTCCGGCGCTGCTGCTGGTGATTCTGGTGCTGGCGGTGACGGCTCATAGACAGAGAAGTCTGCGGAAGCTCAGGCAGGGGCTGGAGAACGGGAAGGCCGATGCGGCGGCTGTGATGCTGTCTTTTTCTGTGCTGGGATATTTTCTGACAGTGTCGAAGACGGCGCTTTTGCTGGGGGATACCTCGAACCGGTATCAGCTGCCTATCTATGGGATGATCGTACTGCTGCTGTTTCGGGCGGTGTGGGTGCTGTGGAAACGGGTGATGCCGGAGAAAAAATTCCGGCGCAGAGAGACTCTCTGTATAGCATTGGGGGCGGCCTGCCTGCTGCTTGATCTGGCGGGTCTGCTGTCTGGAAAAGTGGTGTTTCTTTATCCGGAGGACAGGGAACAGCTGGAGTTCGCGAGGGAGAGGGAGCAGGAGAACACGCCGGTACTCTATCTGTATGAGCCGGGGGCGGAATGGTGTATCTGGGATGTGGCGAATGAACTGTTCGTCTATCCGGAGGTTTATTTTGCCGCTGCGGACAGCGTGGAGAAAATAACGGAGGAACGGATCGAAGAGGCGGAAGCGCTGGTGGTCTATGTTGCGGACGGAGCAGACGCGGAGGCGCAGATCGGCAGGGTGAGCGGCAGCAGTACGATGAAGTATGCCGGAGCGGAGCCTGTCTTTGAGGAGAAGTACTGCAGGGTGTATTATCTGCGGTAAGATTTATTGTAAATCATAAAAGTGTTAAACCAATGGAGAAGTTGTTTCCGTTGATTTAACACTTTTTTCGTAAACGGGCTCAGCTCGTTTTTTTTTATTGTAGTTCTTTCACAAAATATCTCATTTTACGAAAGAAAAAAATGTCATGTTGCTTATCCCATTCCGTATATTACTACATTTCTACAAAAAAAGCAACCGAAAAATTTGGTCAATGAATGCAGAAATTGATTTGAACTATAGTAAACGAAATTTCTAATGTCGTTTACTATAGAAATATGGCTGATGACCGTCAATAATTCCGTCAAAGAAAGGAGAAGTAAAATGCCAAAAAGAGGAG
>OFHB01000709.1_pt1 | contig 21002 bp, 17 predicted proteins | sample 1521881 | NCBI WGS metagenome assembly OFHB01 (sample SAMEA3504090, study PRJEB24116) | mouse gut metagenome | biome: mouse gut; feature: mouse-associated habitat; material: faeces | place: Denmark | collected 2011
TATCTTAAAGTGCTTTACGCTTGCGAAGGATGATTTTTTCAATATTGCGGAAGTACATAAAATGTTTGACCTGTCTTAAAAGACCAGTTGTGGGGGCGTATTGATGAAGCAGATTGGAGAAGATATTTTTCCCATGGAAGATGCTTTGGAAATGATCATAGTATTTGACCGGGGCGGGAATATCTCTTATGTAAATGCATCGGCCAGAGAAAAGCTTGAATATGGGCAGGACTTATGTGGCAGACATATCAGCGAAGTTTTCCCCAACACGTTTTTGCCGGGGAAGGATGCGGATGCGGCAGAGGAAATGCTTGGAAACGACTTATGCAGTTTGGTGGCATACCGCAGGAATCATACCTGTTTCCCTGTGGAAGCAAGGATTATCAAGAAAAGAACAGATTTAGAAGAATACATATGCATGGCCAATGATATATTGGAAAAAGAGTTTCTTAGCAGGGAGGTTGAGCGGATCCGGGAGGAAGCAGATCAGGCTGCCAAAGTGAGGTCAGAGTTTGTGGCTAATGTTACCCATGAGCTTCGCACGCCGGTAAACGGTGTGCTTGGGAATGTGAGGGAGCTTTTGGGCAGGCCATTAGACGAAGCAACGCAAAAATCGCTGCATCTGGTGGAGCGCTGCTGTGATGACATGAATAAGATCATCAACAGTATCCTTGATTTTTCCAAGCTGGAAGCCGGTAAGTTTACGCTTGAGCCGCGAAGGTTCCATTTCCGTAATATGATGGATTATGTGAAAGCCAATCATATGAATAAGATTACGGAAAAAGGTTTGAATTTTTTCATGACGGTATCGCCTCAGATACCGGAATATATTATAGGTGATGAACTCAGAATAGTTCAGATTTTGAACAACCTGATCTCCAATGCGCAGAAATTTACTTCCATTGGCAAGATTTCCGTGGAAGCGGTAAAGACGGCGCAGGTAAATAATCAGATTGAACTGTATTTCATCGTGTCAGATACGGGGATAGGGATTGATCAGGATGATATGGATAAATTGTTTCAGAGTTTTTCACAGGTGGACGCATCCATTTCTAGGAAATATGGTGGCACCGGGCTTGGGCTGAATATCTGCAAACAGCTTGCGGAGCTTATGGGCGGAAGGGTTGAAGTGGAGAGTGAAAAAAACCGGGGAAGTACATTTTCCTTTTCCATCTGGGTGGAAAGGGCAGAAGAAGAACCGGAAACACAGCAATCCTATAGCGTGAAGGATCTGGCGGCCAATGCGGCGCTGGAAGCGTCTTTGGAGAATGACCGGGAAGCGATAGAGAACATCCGGACTTTTGGGACGGATGAAAATAAGAAGAATCTGGAAAGAAATCTGTCAAAGCTGATTCTTTGTGTGGAAATGGAAAACTGGGAAAAGGCTGAGATGTTTATGGAAATCATAAGGCAGCTTACGGCCGAGGCACCGCCGGAGGTAAAGCGTATTGCCTTAAGGCTGAAGATGGCGATCCAGAAGGAAGATTATGAGAAAGTATGTACAGCTTTTGAAAGTATAAATGAGTTCCTTTGAATTGAAGGGAGATTGTTATATGTCTGAAAAAGACAGGGACATAAGCAAAGCAAAAATTCTGATAGTGGATGACCTGGAGATGAACCGGGAAATCTTGGAAGAGATGATCAAGGATATGGGTGGGGAGCCGCTTTTAGCTGAAAGTGGTGAAGAAGCCTTGGAAGTGATAGGCAGGCAGTGCCCGGAATTGATTCTGACAGATATCTCTATGCCGGGAATGAATGGATATGAGCTTTGCAAGATTTTAAAAAGAAAGAAAGAAACACGGAATGTTCCTGTTATTTTTATTTCGGCATATGATGAACCGCAGGATATTGTAGAGGGATTGACTTTAGGGGGAGAGGATTATATCACGAAGCCTTTTATCCCTGAGGTGGTCAAGGCCCGGGTTGGGGTTCACTTAAGACTTTACGAGGCAAAACGCGAACTGTTAGAGATGAACAGACGGCTCCAGATTTCAGTGAAAGAGCAGCTGAAACAGATGGAACAGGAAAAGAAAAATATCCTGTATGCCATGGCCAATATTGCGGCACAGAATTCTGACTACGAAAAGGGATACATAGACCGGATGGGAAGGAATTGCAGGATATTGGCGCAGGGAATGCAATTATCACCATTTTTTGAGAATCAGGTTTCCGATTCGTTTATAGATATGATAGAACTTGCAGCCCCGCTTTGTGATATTGGAAATATTGGGGTGCCTAACGATGTGTTACAAAAAAAGGGAGAGCTGACGAAAGAGGAGGAGACAGTCCTCCGAAACCATACGTGTATTGGGGCGAAGCTGTTAATGGATTTGCATGTCAATACAGATTATAATGATTTTATCAGCACGGCTGTTGATATAGCGAAATATCATCATGAGAACTGGGATGGAAGCGGGTATCCAGACAGGCTGAGAGGGGAGCAGATTCCTCTTGCTGCACAGATTGTATCAGTTGCGGGAAAATATTGTACCCTGACTAGCTGCGGGGCGCTTTCCAGGGAAGAAGCCCTAGAAGTAATGGGCGGGGAAGCAAGTATCAAATTCAATCCCATGATTTATGAAATATTTTGTAAAATATCACGTCAATTATGCTGATAAATATATAGTTTTTTGACGGGAGGAATGAAGCTTGATTACAGATGAGGAATTTAAACGAATCTCAGAGCACATGAAGCAGCGGTATGGCATTGACCTAAGTCAAAAAAAGGTCATTGTAAATGGGCGTCTGGAGAATTATATCAAGAGGCGGAACTGGAAAAGTTTTCATGAATTTATGAATGCGGTAGAGAGTGACAAAAGCGGAAACGAAGAAAGGATGCTGGTCAATTTCCTGACAACGAACCATACTTATTTTATGAGGGAATTTGAGCATTTTGATTTCTTTAAGGGAACGGTGCTTCCCTGGCTTAGGGAAAAAGAAGGAAGAAGTAAGGATCTGCACATCTGGTGCGGTGCGTCCTCTACCGGTGAAGAACCTTACATGATTGCCATGGTTTTGGCAGATTTCTTCGGCGTAGAAAAGGAGAAGTGGGATACAAAAGTGCTTGCCACGGACATTTCCACGAAGGCGCTTAAGCAGGCGATGGCAGGAATCTACAGTGCAGAGCAGATGAAGAAAATTCCCGAACAGTGGAGAAGGCATTTTTTCAAGTCGATTCCCGGAGGTCAGTTCCAGGTAAAAGACGAATTAAAGAAGGAAGTGATCTTCCGGCAGTTTAATTTGATGGATCCTTTTCCGTTTAAGAAAAAAATGCATGTTGTATTTTTACGTAATGTAATGATATATTTTGATGAACCGACAAAACAGGAAGTGGTCCAAAAGGTGTACAATTCTCTAGTTCCGGGCGGCTATCTGTTTATAGGAACGACAGAAACAATTGACAGGGGCACAACACCTTTTCAAATTGTCCAGCCGTCAATTTTCCGAAAGAGAGAAGGGAATGTTTAAGGTATGATGCCAATCAAGGTTTTAATTGTAGAAGACTCTATTGTATTTAGGGAGTTGTTAGTTCAGAATTTGGGCAAGGATCCGGCAATACAGATTGTTGCAACGGCAAGGGACCCTTTTGAAGCAAGAGACCTTATCCTCAAACATCACCCGGATGTCATGACGCTGGATGTGGAATTGCCGAGGATGAGCGGGATTGATTTCTTAAAAAGGTTGATACCACAGTATCCTCTTCCGGTGGTAGTGATCAGCTCTTTAAGTGACAAGGTATTTGATGCAATGAATGCGGGGGCTGTGGATTTTGTTGTAAAGCCAGCAGTATCCAGCAGGTCGCAGCTTGAAGATTTTATTAGAAATGAACTTTTAGTCAAGCTGAAGATTGCGTCCACCGCAAGGATCAGCAGCATCAAAAAGACGGTGCTCATGCAGCAGGATCAGCAACAGCACTTAGCTCCCATCAGAAATAATCTGATCGTTGCGATCGGGGCGTCCACAGGCGGAACAGAAGCAATATTTTCTGTTGTAAAAGACTACGGAACGGATATTCCGGGGATTGTCTGTGTACAGCATATGCCTCCTAAATTTACGGAAATGTACGCAAAAAGGCTTAATGACCAGTGCCGTATCCAGGTAAAGGAGGCAGAGACCGGGGACAGGGTGTTACCCGGACATATGCTGATTGCGCCAGGAGGTGACAGGCATATGAGGATCGTTAAGGTAAACAACGCTTATCAGGTTGAGGTAAAGGCAGGGCCTAAGGTGAACGGCCATTGCCCGTCAGTAGATGTTTTATTTGATTCTGTTGCGCAGGTCGCAAAAGCCGATGCTGTCGGAATCATTTTGACCGGCATGGGCGGTGACGGTGCAAAAGGGCTTTTAAATATGAGAAAGGCCGGTGCAAGGACAATCGGGCAGGATGAATCCACCTGTGTGGTTTATGGAATGCCCAAGGTTGCTTATGATTTGGGTGCAGTGCAGTATCAGGATAAGTTAGGCGATATTGCAAAAAGAACATATGCATTGCTAAATAAAATGTAAAGGAGAAAGAACATGAAGATTCTATTGGCGGAAGACGACTTCGCGACAAGGAAATTTATGGCCGGCTTTCTCTCCAAGTATGGTGAATGTGACATCACCGTGGACGGAATGGAAGCGGTGGACGCGTTTATGATGGCTTTGGAGGACGGCGAACCGTATGATCTGGTATGCCTTGACATCATGATGCCGGTTATGGACGGATATCAGGCTCTTATGGGTATCCGGAATCTGGAGAAACAGAGGAACATACCTGAGGACAAGGCTGTAAAGGTGATTATGACCACGGCCCTGAATGAAGAAAAAAATGTCAAGATGGCATTTGAACTGGGATGTACCATTTATTCGGGCAAACCTATCGACCAGGAGCGGTTTGAGCAGGCAATGAAGAAACTGAATCTTATTTAAAACAGGATATGAAAGGAGATAAACATGGCTGACGATTTTAATACCGAAAGCATGTTGGATATGTATCTGTTTGAGAACGGCCAGTTGCTGGAACAGCTTCAGGAGACGGTTTTGGAACAGAAGGATGCAGAATGCTTTGATGAAGACAGCATCAACGAAATATTCCGAACCATGCATACCATCAAGGGATCTTCCGGTATCATGATGTTCGACAATATCACAGCTGTGTCCCATAAGCTGGAAGATATATTCTATTACCTGAGAGAATCACATCCTGACAATGTTCCCCATGTAGAGTTGGTGGAGCATGTGTTGGAAGTGGAAGATTTCATCTCCAACGAGATGGAAAAGATCCGAAGCGGCGACCCGGTGGACGGGGATGCCAGCAATATTATCGCGGATCTCGACAAATTTTTGAATATGATCAAAAACGGTGGCGCTGCGGCAGGCGATGCGGCGGAGAATGTACATGAGGAACCGAAGCATTTCTATATCGCGCCGGTGGCTACAAGCGCAAGCCGTTTCTACAAGATATTTATTACCTTTTTTCCGGAGACGGAAATGGCCAATGTCCATGCGTACAAGACCGTGTACGCGCTGAAGGAGATTGCTGAGGATATTCTGTATTCTCCGGAAGATATCCTGACGGATGAGAAGAGCGGGGAAACCATTATAAAAGACGGCTTCCGGATACTCCTCCAGGCCCAGTGTACGGAGCAGGAGGTACGTGACCTTATCGGCGTGGGATATGATATTGAAAAGGTTGAGGTCTACGAGTGTGATGCGAACCAGTTCCTGCTGGGCTTTGACTTCGGCGATCAGCCGGTAATGCCTCAGATTGACCTGGAATCCAGCGTGGAGACGATTGAGGCAAGGCAGGAAGAAGCGGATCAGGAGAAGGCAGAGGAGAAGAAGCCTGAAAAGCCGCAGATTGTGCCCGGTGATTTCGTTATCCAGTCCAAGGAACCCGGAAAGCAGAAGAAGCTGGCGAAAGATAAGCCCAAGGGAGAGAAGGCTGCTTTTATCAGCGTCAATATCAGCAAGATGGATCAGCTGATGGACCTGATAGGAGAACTTGTTATCTCGGAGTCCGTGGTGCTGCAGAGTTCCGATTTGAAGGTGCCGGGGCTGAACCTGGACAATTTCAACAAGGCCGCAGCACAACTGGCATCTATTTCCACGGATTTGCAGAATGTTATCATGTCCATGCGTATGGTGCCGCTGACGAATACGTTCCAGAAGATGAACCGTATCGTGTTCGATGTGTCCAGGAAGCTGGGAAAAGATATTGAGTTTGTGATGGTGGGAGAGACCACCGAGGTGGATAAGAATATTATCGAGCATATTTCCGACCCGCTTATGCATCTGGTGAGGAATTCCGTGGATCATGGGATAGAGAGCAATGAGGAGCGGAAGGCCAAGGGGAAGATGGAGAAGGGGAAGGTTACGCTGTCTGCCAGAACCGAGGCCGGTAAGGTATGGATCTGTGTGGAGGATAACGGTACGGGTCTGGACAGGGAGAAAATCCTTGCAAAGGCCAGGCGGCAGGGCATACTGGATCCCCAGAAGCCGGATGCGGCCTACACGGATAAGGAAGTATACCAGTTCATCACGCTTCCGGGATTTTCCACCAACGAACAGGTGACGGAATATTCCGGCCGAGGCGTAGGCATGGACGTGGTGGTGCAGAATATCCAGGCCATCGGCGGCGCGCTGGAGATAGAGAGTACTCCGGGCTTCGGCAGTACCATGAGCCTGAAGATTCCCCTGACCCTTGCCATTATTGACGGCATCGTCATGGAAGTGGGCACCTCCTCCTTCGTTATGGAGACCGGCGTTATCAAGCAGTTTATCCGGGTGAAAGAGGACATGATGGTGCATGAACCCAATGGAGACGAGTTTGTGATGATCCGTGGGGAGTGCTATCCGGTGATCCGCCTGGGCAGGTGGTATGGCCTGGAGAATTATCAGGAATCTGTGGAAGAAGGCGTCATGTTGGTCCTGGAAGTGGAGGAGAGAAAGGTGTGCCTCCTGGTTGACAGGCTGGTAGGGCAGCAGGAAATTGTGGTAAAACCGATTCCTTCTTACATTAAGAAGGTCAAGGGTCTGTCCGGCTGCACGCAGCTGGGCGACGGCAGTATCGCCCTGATATTGGACGCCCCCGGACTTGTAGAATAAATCTGAGGAAAGGAACGGTAAGCTTATGGACGAGACGAGCAGATTGTTAGGAATACAGGACGGTGAGCAGAATGGCCTGGACAGCCATGATACACAGAAGGGTAAGTACATGACCTTCAAGTCCGGTGTGGAATATTTCGGCCTGGAAATCCAGTATGTGCAGCAGATTATCCAGTATCAGGAAGTCACCAGAGTGCCTGAGACGGAGGATTATATTAAGGGACTGATTAACCTGAGAGGGCGGATTATTCCCGTGGTGGATGTCAGACTGAGATTTAAGCAGGGAGCATGTGAGTACAATGACAAGACATGCATCCTTGTCATCAACGTGAAGTCTGCAACAGTGGGACTGGTAGTGGAGCAGATTGCGGAGGTAGTGGAGATTAAGGAGGAGAATATCCTGCCGCCGCCTACTATAGGGCGGGGCGATAAGTCCCATCACAAATATGTCTATGGCATCGGTAAGGTGGGGAATACAGTGAGGCTGTTGCTGGATCCGGAGAAGCTGCTCTATGATGAGGACCCGGCAGATATGGAGCAGGCGAAAAACAGCGAAGAATGAGAGGTATGGAACGATGAAAAATATGTCAATTAAGAAGAGATTAATTGGGGGATTCTTTATTCCTATTATACTGACAACAATCAATGTGATATTTGGTATGCTGTCCATGCAGCGGATTATGAAGGCCAGCGGAGAACAGGCGGCAATCGCAGCCAGGAATTCCATGATTTTTTCCGTAGGTGCGCTGATCGTATCAATAGCCATTACCGTATTTGTGGCATATGACCTGACTAAAAGTATTCTGAAGTCCATTATACTGCTTTCCAACGCGGCAAAGGATATCGCGGTGGGACATGTAAATATCCATCTGGAGAAGTATAATAACGATGAATTCGGAGACCTGGTAGATGAGTATGTCAAGGTGATAGAGAACATTAAGTCTCAGGCTGAAGTTGCGGAGGAAGTATCCAACGGTAATCTGACGGTAACGGTTACGCCCAAGTCCGCGGATGATATGCTGGGCAACTCGCTGAAGAAGCTGGTGGAAGATAACCATAATGTACTTAGCAATATCAGTGACGCGGGATCCCAGGTGACGGTCAGCTCATCCCAGGTGGCAAGCGCCAGCCAGGCCCTGGCACAGGGATCTACGGAGCAGGCAAGCGCTATCCAGCAGATTTCGGCTTCCATCGATGAGATTGCGGAGAAGACAAGGCAGAATGCGGAACAGGCAAATTCCGCTACTAATCTGGTGCTGCGTGCAATCGGGGATGTAAAGCAGGGAAATGTACGGATGCAGAGCATGGTGTCTGCAATGGAAGATATCAACAAGGCTTCCGAGAGTATATCCAAAATTATCAAGACTATCGAAGATATCGCATTTCAGACCAATATTCTGGCATTGAATGCTGCGGTTGAGGCAGCAAGGGCAGGTGAGGCAGGTAAGGGATTTGCAGTGGTGGCAGAGGAAGTGAGAAGCCTTGCAGCGAAGAGCTCAGAGGCGGCAAGAGAGACGTCGGCGCTGATTGAGGATTCCATCGATAAGGTAAATGCCGGTTCCAAGATTGCGTATGAAACCGCCAAGGCAATGGAAGAAATTACAAAAGTGGTTCAGGAGAGTGAACATATCATCAATGGTATTGCAGAATCCTCCAATTATCAGGCGACTGCAGTAGCACAGATTGAACAGGCCATCACACAGGTATCCCAGGTGGTACAGACAAATTCCGCCACCAGTGAGGAGTGCGCGGCCGCCAGCGAAGAATTGTCCAACCAGGCATCCAGAATGCGCGAGATGCTGTCCATCTACAACTTGGGCAAGGGACAGGGCGGACCTTCCAGAAGTTCCTCTGGATATAACGCTGCTGTTTCCAATGCAAATGAGCAGGTAATTTCTCTTGGGGATGGCTTTGGCAAGTATTAATCCGAAACTGGTACAGGAACCAGGGGTTTCTGTGCCAGTTTTACTGCCGGGGTGGGGGGAATGCGCCCTGCCGTGACATATGAGCGTCACGGGCACTGTGTCGATCTGATTACTTTCAGATAAGCGATACAGAACGAAATGAATCTCAGAGCCGGTTTTGCCGGATAAGGGATAATAGAAGAGGAGTGTCGATATGAATTTGCTGGATGAATTGAGAGCTTTGGGCGTGGATGTAGACGACGGGCTGAAGCGCGTGATGGGAAATGAAAAATTGTATACAAGACTTTTGGGTTCCTTTGTGAAGATGATAAAGGGAAGCGAAGTAGCCGCAGATTTTGACGCTTCCGACTGCACGGAAACAATCGAAAAGGTACATGCGATTAAGGGGACATCAGGAAATCTTTCTCTTACTCCCATATACAAGGCCTACAACGAGATGCTGGGCCTGCTGCGCGGCGGGCAGCCGGAAGAGGCCAGGGAAATTCTGAAGAAGGTTATTCCTGTGCAGAATGAAATTGTTGCATGTATAGAGAAAAATATGAATCAGTGATGCAGACGGAATTGGTAAGGCGTGCCCAGGGTATATTCGGTGATTAAACGCTGTGGGAAGTAGTTGTTCCTGCAGCGTTTATTGTCTTACAGAATATGGGGACATGAAGGCGGGTACACTATATCCGCAATGTTATGGCGGAATAACCGTTGCAGACGGCCGCGCAGCGATTTGAAACAAGCGCAGCGATTTAAATTAGGAGGAAAGACGATGGATTTTGTGGACCATAGGCCGCAGAGGGGGATCAAATTACAGCCTCTGGATGAAATCAATGGCTTTAAGGTACGGCCGGGATTTTACAACAGGGACGGTGCTACAGCCGCATCGAATGGGGTCAGCTTTACAGTGCATTCCCATGGCGCTACAAGCTGTGCGCTGCTGCTGTTTCGGCCTCAGGAGAAGGAACCTTATGCGAGGCTGGAATATCCGGAATCATATCACATAGGAAACACATATTCCATGTTGGTATTCGGATTAAAGATTGAGGAATTTGAATATGCCTTTCAGCTGGACGGACCCTACGACAAAGAGAAGGGGCTGCTTTTTGATAAAAACAATATTTTGCTGGATCCTTATGCAAGGGCTGTAACCGGGCAGCGAAACTGGGGAGAGCGCCCGGAGGACGGTGAAGCCTTTGTCTACCATGCCAGGGTAGTTGAAAATAACTTTGACTGGGGAAAACACAGGCAGCTGGAGTTTCCGCTGGAGGACCTGGTTATTTATGAGATGCATGTGAGGGGCTTTACAAAGCATGAATCTTCAGGCGTGACGGCAAGGGGAACCTATGAGGGACTTCGGCAGAAGATTCCCTATTTGAGGGATCTGGGCATTAACGCGGTGGAACTGATGCCGATTTTTGAATTTGACGAGATGGAAAACGCAAGAATTGTGGACGGCGTACAGCTCTACAATTATTGGGGATATAATACAGTATGTTTTTTTGCACCCAACACGGGGTACTCTTCCGTAGTGGAGCATAACCATGAAGGCGATGAGCTGAAGCAGCTGATTTATGAACTGAAGGAAAACGGCATCGAGGTTATTCTGGATGTGGTGTTTAATCATACGGCGGAGGGGAATGAGGACGGACCCAGCTTTTCTTTCAAGGGAATCGACAACAATATCTATTATATCCTGACGCCGGACGGGCAGTATTACAATTTCAGCGGGTGCGGGAACGCTCTGAACTGTAACCATCCCATGACACGCCGTTTTATAATCGACTGTTTGAGGTATTGGGTAACGGAATATCGTGTAGATGGTTTTCGTTTTGATTTGGCGTCCATCCTTGCCCGTGACCAGAACGGGGAGCCTATGGCGAACCCGCCGATTCTCCAGGAAATTGCCTGTGATTCCATTCTGGGGAAGGTAAAACTGATTGCGGAGGCGTGGGACGCGGCAGGGCTTTATCAGGTAGGGCATTTCCCGGCATACAACAGGTGGTCCGAATGGAACGGAAAATACCGCGATGACCTGAGACGTTTCCTGAAGGGAGACGAGGGCATGGCCGGAGCTGCCATCACCAGGATTACCGGTTCCAGAGATATGTATGATTCCCTGAAGAGGGGGCAGAGTGCGTCCGTTAATTTTCTGACATGCCACGACGGCTTTACCCTATATGATCTGTATTCCTATAATGTCAAGCACAATGAGAAGCACGGCTGGAACAACACGGACGGCGATAACAACGGCAACAGCTGGAACTGCGGTGTAGAGGGCGTGTCGGACGATCCCGAAATCGAAAAGCTGCGCCGCCGCATGGTGAAAAACGCGTTTGTTACGCTGATGTGCAGCAGGGGACCGGCGATGTTTTTCGCGGGAGACGAGTTCTGCAATACCCAGTTTGGCAACAATAATGCGTATTGCCAGGATAACTATATCTCATGGCTGGACTGGGGCAGATTGGAAGAATATAAGGAGATACATGACTTTTTCCGCTATATGATTGCTTTCCGCAAAAAGCATGCGATTGTGAGAAAACCTACGAAGGTTGCATCCTGCGGTTTCCCTGACATCAGTATCCACAATGATTACCCGTGGAATGCCAGAATCAACCATACAAGCAGGCTTATCGGCATTATGTATGCAGGCAGGAATGAGGAGGATACGGAAGACGACATTGTCTTCTACGGGATGAATGCTTACTGGAAGCCCTTGGAAATACAGCTGCCCAGCCTTCCGGACAATCTAAGATGGCGGGTTCTGGTGAATACCTTCGTGGATTATGAGGACGGAAAGGATATAGAGGGGGAAACGGAGTTTCAATACGGAAGCAGGCTGAAGGTGCCTCCGCGCACGGCAGTGGTGCTGGTGGCAGAGGAAGCCTGGGTGTGAGCAGGCCGGCGGCAGCTGAGTCGGAAGGAAACGTGTGCGGCCGGAAGTGCAGCGCGGATGTATGAGAGCAGGCCGGCGGCAATTGAGGCGGAAACGGAAAGCGTGCAGGTGCATGGATCCGGTGTATGACCGGAAGAAATAAGCGCAGTCACTGGGAGGAACCCGGGGGCTGCGTTTTGCATATGATAATGTGACTGTGTCAGATTGTGAAGGAGAGCCTGATATGGATTGCAGGGATAAAATTCTCTCTAATGACTACTATGATGTAATCACAGAATTTCCGGTACAGCTTCTGGATTCGGATGCTCTGGACCTGTGTCGGCTGAATATTGATAACCTGTACAATATTGTATATATCGATAAGGCAAATATACCAAATACAGACGATTATGTCTATACCTACAAGGGAGTACCCAAACTGTACGGCCTTATGCAGGAGCCTGGCAGGGAACGGGGATTTGATCCCAACAGCCTGATTGCCAGCGGCATCACCCAGGTACAGAGGGCACCCCTGAGCCTGACAGGGCGGGGGGCAGTGATATGCTTTATCGATACGGGAATTGATTATGTGAATGCGGCGTTTCGGGACAGCGAGGGAAACAGCCGCATTCTGGCTATCTGGGACCAGACCGTGCAGGCCGGGGAACCTCCGGAGGGACTCTACTATGGTACAGAGTACTCCAGGGAGGACATTAACCGCGCCCTGGAGGCGGAGGACCCCTACAGTGTAGTGCCGAGCAGGGATGAAATCGGTCATGGGAGCGCCATGGCGGGCGTGGCGGCGGGGAGCAGGCTGGGAAACGGTATCAGCTATCTGGGAGCGGCTCCGGATGCAGACATTGTGGTGGTAAAGTTGAAGCAGGCCAAGGATTATCTGCGGGATTTCTATCTGGTGCCCCCAGGTGTGCTGGCATATCAGGAGACGGATATTATGCTGGGAGTCCAGTATGCGGACAGGTTTGCGGAGCAGTTTAAAAGGCCGGTGGTTATCTGTCTGGGACTGGGTACCAGCTATGGGGATCACGCAGGCAGCGCTCCCCTGCCCAGTTATCTGGACGCCGTGGCATCCAGGCGCAGCCGGGCGGTGGTGGTCTGCGGGGGCAACGAGGGCAACGCCGGGCACCATTTTGAGGGGAAGATGACGCCGCCCCAGAGATCCGGCAGCACCGGCGGCGTGCCTGTGGAGATACGGGTGGGGGAGAATTGCGAGGGGTTTCTGCTGGAGCTCTGGGGGAATGTACCGGATGTGTTCACGGTGTCCGTGCGTTCTCCCGGAGGAGAGACCATCCCTGCCATCCGTCTGGGCATACGGGACAGCATCACATACAGCTTTGTCTATGAGAGGACCAGGATCACCATAGCCGGAACCCTGGTGGAGCCGGCCTCCGGAGAAGAGGTTGTACTGCTGCGGGTGGTTCTGCCCACGGCAGGAATCTGGACTTTTACGGTGGAGGCGGTGGGAAGCGTCCACAACGGAAGCTTTCACATGTGGCTCCCCATCACCCAGTTTATGAACGCAACGGCATTTTTTCTGGAGGCTTCCCCTTATGTTACTCTGACAGAACCTGCCATGGCCAGGGATGTGGTGAGCGTGTCCACCTACAATGCCGCCAACAACAGCTTTTACGCCGACTCCGGCAGAGGATTTACCAGGACGGGGATGGTGAATCCGGACTTTGCGGCGCCTGGAGTCAATATCCCTACCATCCGGGGCCGGGAGACGGGAAGCTCCCTGGCGGCCGCCATCACAGCCGGGGCTGTGGCCCAGTTTCTGCAGTGGGCTGTGGTGGAGGGAAATAATCCCACGGTGGCCACCAGGGAGATCAAAAATTACTTTATCCGAGGGGCATCCAGAGGGTATGATGTGATGTATCCCAACAGGGAATGGGGATATGGAAGGCTGAATATAGTCGGAACATTTGACGCATTAATCGGAGTTTGATGTAAAAACAATTTTATATTCTCGTTAAAAAAAGCATGAGGAGAATCTTCCTGGAAACTGGAAAATATTATTATTCTAAAAGGCAGAAAGTACCGTGATTTTGAGTAGACAGCCTGCGGATAAAGTGTTATAATCGGTAGAGAGAGCATTATTATTCTATCCAGCGGGCAGTGCTGACGGCAAGGTCGGCTTCGCAGGGTGGAGTGCTGTTGGCGGGCAGCATGGAGCGGGGTTGGCAGGGGCCGGGACACTAGGAGGAGGGAAATGAAAAATCTAAAGATCAGAGCGAAACTATTGGTGACATTCATGATTATCATTGTGCTGTTTCTTATTACGGTGGCAAGCGCCATTTCGGGGTTGCAGCAGAATGAGGAGAAGTACACTGAATTTTACCAGGTGGGGTACCAGATTACCAACAGAATCATGAGCATGAGACGCGGACTCCAGGTTATGCTGAAGAACGTGGGATTTCTCACCATTGAGGCGGACAGAGACCAGTGCGATTTGTATGCGGCTGAGATTGAAAATGAGCTGGTGCTGCTGGACGAAAATTCCAAGTGGCTTTTTCAGAATCTGGAAGGCAACTCGGATCTGCTGAACAAATTTGCCAATGAGGCACAGAAGGCGCTGGCTCTCCAGGAGGAGCTGATCCAGCTCACCTATACGGACATGGAGAGGGCAAGGGAAGTGCTGCTTGACGAGTACCGGCCGCTGATTGGGGAGGCTGTGAATACGCTGATTTTGATCAGTCAGGCGGCGGAAGACAATGCGGAAATGGATTATGAGAGTACCATAGAAATGCAGCAGCAGCTTGTTGTTCTGCAGTTATCTTTGGCAGGCGCTGCTTTAATTATGACGATCGTTCTTTCCCTCTATCTGACAAGATCTATCACCAGGCCTATCAGGGAACTGGAGGCAGCTGCCCATAAGATTGTCAAGGGAGAGTTTGATATCAATGTTACATATGAGTCCAGGGATGAGATGGGCAGCCTGGCGGGGTCTTTTAAGAACATGACCACGATCCTGGCCTCTGTGGTTTCCGACGCATCCAGGCTTTTGAAGGAGATGGCTGACGGCAATTTCGATGTGCGTACCCATGCGGAAGAGGCTTATGTGGGAGGATTCCGCGGTTTGCTGTTGTCCATCCGCAAACTGAACCGTGATCTTAGCTCTACTCTGGGCCAGATCAATCACAGTGCGGATATGGTGGCTTCAGGGTCCGGCCAGGTGTCCAACGGAGCACAGGCTCTGGCTCAGGGCGCTACCCAGCAGGCTGCCTCCGTCCAGGAGCTTGCCGCCACCATTACAAATATTTCCCACCAGGTGAAGAGCACCGCGGAAAATGCCAACGAGGCGAAAGAACAGTCCAACACAGCTGGAGACAAGGTGGAAGAGTGCAATACCCAAATGCAGGACATGATGACGGCCATGGAGGAGATCACTCGTACTTCCAACGAGATCGGCAAGATCATCAAGACCATAGAGGATATTGCTTTCCAGACGAACATTCTGGCGCTGAACGCAGCCGTGGAGGCCTCCAGGGCGGGCGTGGCAGGTAAGGGTTTTGCTGTGGTTGCAGATGAGGTGCGGAGCCTGGCAGGGAAGAGCTCCGAGGCTTCCAAGAATACAGCCGAACTGATTGAGAGTTCCATCAAGGCGGTGGAGAGAGGAACCCAGATTGCAGATTCCACGGCTCACTCCCTGCTGCAGGTGGTGGACCAGGTGCGCAATGTCTCCACAAAGGTGGATATGATCGCCGATGCGGCGGAGGAGCAGTCCGGCGCAATCCAGCAGGTGACTTTGGGGGTGGACCAGATCTCCAGTGTGGTGCAGACCAATTCCGCTACCTCCGAGCAGAGCGCGGCGGCAAGCCAGGAACTGTCCGATCAGGCGGAGAAGCTCAAGAGTCTTGTGGCGAAGTTTATCCTTCGGGCAGAATATGCAGGGGCTCAGGCGGCCAGCACGGCAAAACCTACAAAAGGATATATTGACTTGGATTAAGTGAAACTTAAATCCAATTGTCATAGTGTGGATGAGCATTGTAAAAACCAGGCATGAAAATGTCTGGTTTTTTATTTCTCGAGTAGATCAAATTTATGGAAAAATTCATTTAGATAGCAATATTATTGCTTCTAACATATAAAAATTCGTATGAAATGCAGGATTGTATACAATATATCTCATTTTTTATGGACAGATTGCACAGAAAATGATATAATATGCCCAGTGAAAAAATATATTTACATTGGATGGGCGGTACATGGGCATCAAAATGGCTTGGATGACTGCACCCCAGAGCACATGAGGAGGTTTGCGAGAGATGAAAAATTTGAAAATCAGAGCGAAGTTGTTGATTACATTTATGATTGTGATTTTCCTGTTTCTTATTACGGTGATAGGAGCCATTTCAGGTCTGCAGCAGAACGAGGAGCGTTACTCGGAATTCTATCATGTTGGGTATAGGATTACAAATAAAATTATGAGCATGAGGCGTGGACTGCAGGTTATTGGTAAGAATCTGGGATACATTACCATTGAGCATAATTCTGCAGAGGCAGAAGAGTATCTGGCAGACATTCAGGAGGAGATAGCTCTGTTGAACGAGAATGCAACCTGGCTTGCTGAGAATCTGGAAGGGAACAGGGAGCAGCTCCTGACCTTTGGGGACGAGGCAGAGCGGGCGCTGGCGGTGAAGAATCAAGTGCTTGAGATGGCAGCTGTGGATGTGGCAAAGGCTCAGGAGATGCTGTTGAATGAATACCAGCCCTTGGTGGAAGAGGCTGTGAAGACCCTGGAGCAGATCAGCAATGCAGCCGAGGCAGATGCCGAAAATGACTATCAAAACACAGTGAAACTGCAGAGCTCTCTGATTGTACTGCAGCTGTCCATGGCAGGAGTGGCGTTCCTGTGTACAATTCTTTTGTGTATTTACCTGACAAATTCCATTACCAAACCGGCAAAGGAGCTGGAAGTGGCTGCAAAGAAAATTGTCCAGGGAGATTTCAATATTGCTGTCACCTATGAGTCCAGGGATGAATTAGGCAGCCTGGCCAAGACTTTCAAGAACATGACGGTGATGCTGGACGGTGTGATCTCCGATGCGTCCAGGCTTTTGAAAGAGATGGCCGACGGCAATTTTAATGTACACACCCAGAAGGAAGAGTATTACCTTGGAAATTTCCGTGGACTGTTGATGTCCATCCGTAAGCTGAACCTGGATCTGAGCACCACATTGAGCCAGATTAACCACAGCGCGGATATGGTGGCTTCAGGATCCGGGCAGGTGTCCAACGGAGCCCAGGCTCTGGCCCAGGGCGCTACCCAGCAGGCGGCTTCTGTCCAGGAGCTTGCCGCCACCATTACAAATATCTCTCATCAGGTGAAAAATACTGCGGATAATGCCCTTGAGGCCAGGGATCAGTCCAATACAGCCGGGGGCAAGGTGGAAGAGTGCAATGGACAGATGCAGGATATGATGACGGCCATGGAGGAGATCACCCGTACTTCCAACGAGATTGGCAAGATTATCAAGACCATAGAAGATATCGCTTTCCAGACAAACATTCTGGCTCTGAACGCGGCCGTGGAGGCCTCCAGGGCAGGTGTGGCAGGCAAGGGCTTTGCGGTGGTTGCGGATGAGGTGCGGAGCCTGGCGGGGAAGAGTTCCGAGGCTTCCAAGAATACGGCCGAGCTCATTGAGAGCTCCATCAAGGCGGTGGCAAGGGGAACTCAGATTGCAGATTCCACAGCCCAGTCCCTGCTGCAGGTGGTAGATCAGGTGCGCACTGTCTCCGCAAAGGTGGATATGATCGCTGATGCAGCGGAGGAGCAGTCCAGTGCTATCGAACAGGTGACTTTGGGTGTGGATCAGATCTCCAGTGTGGTGCAGACCAATTCCGCTACCTCCGAGCAGAGCGCGGCGGCAAGCCAGGAACTTTCCGACCAGGCAGAGAAGCTCAAAGGGCTTGTGGCGAAGTTCATTCTCCGGGCAGAAAATGTGGGGACGGCAGGAAGTGCAGGCCAGGCATCTGCGGGATATATCAATCTGGACTGAGAAACAGGAGTTTTATTTTATAGATGGCGGCAGAGGCCGCTGGCAGGAAAAGAGCTGTGGCATGAAGAGAGCTTGGGCCACGGCTCTTTTTTGCCTGCAGGGGCGGTATGGGGATATGATGGCACTGGTCAGGGCATAATAGGAGTATGAATGAAAAAAAGTTATCTCATGAGTTTGATTATTATGTGCTGCTGTTTTTTGCCGTGGCGTTTATCGGCTGGATCTGGGAGGTGGCGCTGCTTTTTGCCACATCGCACGCTTTTATCAACAGGGGGGTTTACAGGGGGCCATATCTTCCTGTGTACGGTGTGGGGGGAATCCTTCTGTGCTTCTTTTTCCGGTCCCTCCGCAGGCATCCGGTGGCAGTGTTTTTTCTCTCGGCGGCTATATGTACCATATTGGAGTATCTGACCGGCTATTTTCTGGAGGTAAAGTGGGGTACCAGGTGGTGGGATTACAGCGATCATTTTATGAATCTGAACGGGCGGGTCTGTCTGCTGGGGGCAGTGATGTTCGGACTGGGAGGAGTGGCCCTGGTCTGTCTGCTCCTGCCAATCTATGAGAGGGTGTATTTGAGGATGGCGAAGAGATGGCGTTTGTGTCTTTGCCTGGTGCTTCTGGCGGTGTTTGTGGCGGATGCCACTTACTGTGCCGTGCGTCCCAATACCGGGAGGGGGATTTCATCCCAGGTCTGATAAGCGGGAGATGGCATCGCTGTTTGGCCTCCTGCAATAATTTGACGGCATGGCCGATTGTTCTGAAAAAAATAAATCCTGTTCTTTACAATGGGGTGCCTCGGAGGTTATAATAAGCAGGAAAAATGGCGTATTCCGGCGGGAATTCTGTCGGGTATGTCCTGCAAAAAAGAATGGGAGGCATGAAGATGGACGTAAAGGAACAGATCACAAAAATGGTGGAGAAAATAACCAAGGACAAGGGCCTGAGGGAACAGTTTCAGAGAGAACCGGTAAAGGCCCTGGAGAGCGTGCTTGGCGTGGATCTGCCGGATGAAATTGTGGAGAAGGTGATTCAGGGAGTAAAGGCGAAGCTGACAGCGGATACGGTTTCAGACGCAGTGGACTCTCTGAAAGGTTTGTTTAACAAATAGGTGTCCTGGAGAAGGCCGTGCTTTCCTTATTTAGATGGGAGGGCGCGGCTTTTGACGTTCCCGGAGGGGCAGGAGTTTTTGGAGTGGGTAAAAAGGGCAGGGAAAGTAATGTGGCAAAGCTGTCTCCACATATATTGTAGGGATATGGGAAAAGTAGTAAGGAGACGGGCGGGATAATGAAAACAATCTATGTAAAGGATGCTTTCCGCAGGGCTGTGGACAGCACCTGGATCAACTGGAGGAGGGCGCTTCCCACATTGGCGTTTCTATGCGCCATGTTTTTTCTGGGGCGGGCTGCGGCCGGGAGTCTGGGGGAGCCGCGGCAGGCCTCCGGAGGAAAGGTGCTGGAAAACGAAAACTGGGGGCTGGGATTCGGCGGCCAGGGGCAGAAACCCACAGGAAATGCCTCGGCACAGGAACTGAAGGGATACAATGCGTATTTCTGCGGGGAGGGCGAAGAGAAGGTCATATATCTGACATTTGACTGCGGGTATGAAAATGGCAACACGGAGCCTATTCTGGACGCACTGAAAAAACATAATGCTCCCGCAACTTTTTTTGTGGTGGGGCATTTTCTGGAGTCTGCGCCGGATATCGTCAGGCGGATGGTGGCCGACGGGCACACGGTGGGAAATCATACATATCATCATCCTGACATGTCCAAGATCTCGGATAAGAAATCCTTTCAGAAGGAAATGGAGGATGTGGCGGCACTTTTTAAAGAGGTGACAGGGGAGGAGCTGGCCATGTACTACAGGCCGCCCCAGGGCAAGTACAGCACGGAGAATCTTAAGATGGCTAAGGAGCTGGGGTATTCTACTTTTTTCTGGAGTCTGGCCTATGTGGACTGGAGCCAGGAGGACCAGCCCACCCATGAGGAGGCGTTTGAGAAGCTTATGGGACGCATTCATCCCGGCGCAGTGGTGCTGCTGCACAGCACATCCAAGACCAATGGGGAGATTATGGATGAGCTGTTGACGAAATGGGAGGAGATGGGGTATAGCTTTAAGCCGCTTTCAGATTTGGTAGAAGGGGGAAGCGGGAAAGGAGCCCTGGGTGGTGGAACAGGCAACGGTGAAGGAGCCCAGGGCAGCGGAACAGGAAACGGTGAAGGTGCTTAGATTTCCTTGGTCATTTCCAGATAGGGCAGGGGTTGAAATCCGTTTTTCAGATACGCATCTACGGCAGATCTGTTCTCCTGGGTGACTTCCAGGCGGTAACGGACTGCCCTGCCCTTGTACTGGGCCTCCAGGTAATTGAAAAACAGTGAGCCCAGTCCCTGGTGTCGGAAAGGTTCTTTAAAATACAGATCTTCAATCCAGATGCAGAGTCCGCCATATTCTGTGGAGTAGCTTTTCGCCACCATGGCATATCCGGCGGTCTCATCACCTGCAACGGCAATATATCCTTCGATAAAGGGCATGTCACCAACACAATCTTCTATATCTCTCTTTAGAACTACTATGGGTGTTTTGTGTAATACGGCCGGTGAATCATAAAATACTTTCATCATCTCAAGAACAGTAACTTCATCATCTTTTGTCATTGATCGAAAAGAGAACATTCTTTCTACCTCCTTGTTTGCTGGCTGTGGTTTTGGTGCTGGTCCCGAAGCATGTTTGAAAGAAAGCAGTTTATCACATGCTGTAAAATGCCTTTGAGAAATGTCTTCCGGGAGAGATGGCTTGTGGATATTAGAGATTGTAACATGGACTGGGGGTTATTTCCAGCTTTTTATGGCGTTGATCATGATTGAAGAAGATTTGATTTTTTCCTGAAGGATTTATTTGCATAATCTGGTTCAAAGTACATTCAAATTGTTAGGTATATTTGTAAGGTATATTTGTAAGGTACATTTGTTAAGTACATTTGTAAAGTATGTTCGTATTTGGCAGAATGCTTATTTTAGAAATACCCTGGGGCATGCAGAGGAGTTGCAGTACAACAGGGTTGTTTCACGAAGAAAAAATCAACGTAGGAAAAAGGCCGTTATGCCGAGA
>OFHB01000710.1_pt1 | contig 20990 bp, 21 predicted proteins | sample 1521881 | NCBI WGS metagenome assembly OFHB01 (sample SAMEA3504090, study PRJEB24116) | mouse gut metagenome | biome: mouse gut; feature: mouse-associated habitat; material: faeces | place: Denmark | collected 2011
TTCTGCATAGGATTGTTCCTTCCCGGGAAATGTCCCTGATATTATTATAGTGCAGTTTCTTGATTCTGACAACAATAAAAATAAGGGACTCCATATCATTATTGCCTTTATTATTGCCTTTATTATTGCCTTTCCGTCTGCGTTGGTGGCGGAAATGTACAGTTTTTTAGCTTGTTTTCAGGGAGTCGGCGCAATAGTTCCCACCCTGGAAGTCAAATTTTTTAACCGACAGTTAAGCCCCGTGAACCGTCCGGACATTGTGGAAATGGGGAATATAATTTATAATAAATCCAGAAACACCGGTGGCTTCAAATAATCCAGAGAGGTGAAAAGTATGGAATCGTATATTGGCGAAAATATCAAAAGACTGCGCCGCCAAAAGGACATCACACAGGAAACCCTTGCGGAGCGGATGCATGTCTCTGCCGCTGCCGTCTCCAAATGGGAACGCGGGTTGTCCCCTTTTTTCTTCATAAGGGCGAAAAGGCGCAGAAACTCCTGGTCTTCATACTCCTGAAAGGACGGTTGATGGAAGCCATGGTTTCAGGCCTTTCTGTTTTGGGAGGTGGCTTCCGTCAGCGTCCAAACAGCTTAAGGATTGCAAGGGAATTGCACAGTTGTTCTTCCGGGATTCCGTTATTCAATAATGCGGTCTTGCATTTTTCGTAAATAGTCTTATTATCCATGGCAAGCTGAAGCAATTTTTCATCGCCAATCCTGGAAATGGCATTTTCGTCCAACGCAAGGCCTGGAAGCACCTTTGTCCCAAGTGCATAATGACAGGGCGTAAAGCCGTAATATGCGGCAATTTCCTTCCCATCCATTTTATTTTCAGCTAATCCGTATTTATAATCCGTGTGAGAATCAAGGTCAATAAACTGAAAGCCCTCGGTATCGTCATAGAAAAAATTGCTCTTCCCATTGAAATCGATTAATATATCGTTATTTAATAGAACGATGATGTCATTTATGAATTTGTCAAAGTGAGTTTGCGGTGCCCTGGATATTAAATTCGTTCTGGAAATAACATATTCTTTCGCATCCGTATCGCTTGAAAGATATGCGAGATGAGGTTTACCGACATAGAATTCTTTCATGACCGAATCGTCATAAAGCTCCGCACCCTTTGCCCGTGATTGAATGATATAGCCATTTCCGTTTTCGCTGTCTGGCTCGACACAATACCCAAGTATAGGGACGACCCCGATGCCCTGTTCTTTTAAATCCATAAGAGTTTTGATTAATTCGTCAAAATAAGCAAGGTCATCATCGCGCGTCGTAACATTCCTAAGTTTGATTTTGGATGCCGTCAATACCGCATATTCGTCAATCAAGTATGCATGCTTATCAATGCCGCGTTTTGCGGCTTTCATTTCTTTCATTTGAGATAACAGCGCCCTTGCTGTTTCGGGCTCGATATAAAAATATTTTTCTTCCATTTCAAAACTGCCCCTTTCTTTAAATGACCCACTGTGCCATGTTGTATATCAAATTTGCTCATTCATAGTATATACAAAAGCGTCCGCCAGGTCAAGCGGCCTGCCCGGCAGAGAATGGTTCTGTAACGTTCTCGGTCAGCGCAGTTCCATGCTTTTCTTTCGGTGAAAAGTCTGTTATACTGTAGCCAGGGGGCTGTTTATCATGAAGACGATCAGAAACAATCTGCACATGATAGGTTATGTATACAAGGCGGCGCCGATGTACCTGGTGTCCCTGTTTCTGTGCAGCGGGATACAGGCGTTGGTGGCTGTAGGCGGGCTGTGGGTGGACAAAATGGTCATCGCCCGGCTGGTGGGCGGCAGAGGTCTGGCGGCGGGGCTGTTCCTGTTCTATGGGTTCTATATCGCGCTGGACTATGTGTTCCAACAGGCGAGACTTCTCCTAATGAACCGGTTCAACAGTCTCCTGAACGTGGACTTCTCCATCTATATGCGGAGGATTCTCTACGATAAAGTGAGGGATTTTGACATTTCCTGTTACGAGGATCAGGAATTCTATAATGACTATGAGCGTGCGGTGGGGGAGATAGACACCAGGCCGATACAGGTGGCCGACACCCTCGCCAGGGGCTTCTACTATGTCCTGACCATGCTGCTCATCACGGTGGTGGTCTTTGAGCCGGTGTTCATAGCGGCGGCGATTGTGGTCTTGATAAAGCAGCTGGTCTACCTGAACCGGCTGAACAAGATCAATTACCGTATCAATATGGAGACCACCGTGCATGACAGGCGGGCGGGATATGTGAAGCAGTTGTTCCAGAACAGCGCTTTCATCATGCAGTCCCGTGTCATGGGGGCCACGCCGTATTTTGTTGGGCAGAATGAGCGTGCCATGGAGAGCCGCCGCGCCGTGTCGGGAAAGTATTACAGGAAGAGCATAGTCCCGTCTGCGCTGTCGTATTTCACAGGGGAGCTGGCAGTGGCGGCGATGGGCTTTTATCTCTGTGCCCAGATGCTGCATGGGCGGTATTCCGCCAGCGACTTTGTGTATCTGTTCCAGGCGTTCTTCGTGTTTTCCGCGAACCTGATCTATCTGTTCCAGATTTTCCCTGAGATGGCAGACCACAGCAGATACATAGACAATATCCGGAAGGTAATGGACTACAAAACGATAGTCAAAGATGCGGGCGAGGGAACGGAGTCGGTGGGAGCCTTTGAAAGTCTGGAAGTGAGGAATCTCTGTTTCGCCTATCAGAAGGACAGGGAGGTGCTGAAAGGAATCACTTTCCGGCTCAGGAAAGGCGAGAAAATCGCCATCGTAGGGGAGAACGGAAGCGGGAAGAGCACCCTGGTAAAGCTCCTGTTGGACATGTATCCGGCCGGGGGCGGGGAGATACGGTACAATGGCGTGGACTACCGGCGCTGCGGCGCATCGGAGATCAGGGCGGCTTTCGGCGTGGTCTTCCAGGATTTCCAGACCTATGCCTTCACGGTGGCCGAGAACGTGCTGATGCGCAAGGCGGAGTCGGAAGAGGACAGGGAGAAAGTCGTCTCGGCTCTGCGGTTCGCGGGATTATGGGAAAAGGTGCGGACGCTGGAGGACGGGATATTCACGGTGCTGACGAAGGAATTCGACGAGAAGGGGGTATATTTTTCCGGCGGGGAATATCAGAAGCTGGCCATTGCCAGGGCCTATGCCAGGGATGCGGAGATCCTCGTTTTCGATGAGCCAAACAGCGCCCTTGACCCGGTCTCGGAATATGAAATCTTCCAGAAGATAATGCTGCTGGGAAAGGACAGGACGGTCATCTATATCTCCCACCGCCTGTTCTCCACGGTCTCTGCCGACTGCATCTATCTGCTGGCGGAGGGGCGGGTCTGTGAAAAGGGAACCCATGACAGCCTGATGGCGCAGAAAGGGAAGTATTATGAGATGTATACTGCCCAGATAGAGGGGTACCGGGAATCATGAAAGAACATCTGTTTATTTTGAAATGCATGCACAAGGCGTCTCCGTTCTATCTGTTCGTAAACTTGTCGGAGGTGGTGGTCTCTTACCTGTCGTTCGCTCTGCTGTTGCCTTTTAACCGGTATATCGTTAATAAATTTTTGGATGGAGAAGCGGACTGGCATATGATAGCCGTTGCCTTTTCGTTTTTCCTGGCAGTGAGAGCCAGTGGGTTCTTCACTTATTGGGTGACTCAGGTATACAACCAGCTGCAGTATAAGCGGATTGAGAAATATATGAATGGGCTGGTCTACGGGAAATGCCAGTGGATTGACGTCGCCTGTTATGAGGATACGGATTTTTACAATCAGTATGTGAGGGCGCTGGAGGACGGGCCCCAGAGAGTGACGAAGACGGCAGGGATTCTATGCACCTTTGTCTCGTCGCTGCTTCGGATCGGTACCGTGGTGGGGCTGTTCGCGTCCCTGGACATGGTGTTCTGCGTCGTGGCCGCGCTGTACTGTGTCCAGGGGCTGGCCGGGACGAAACGGAACAACCAGATCTTCTACCGGGCGAATCTGGAGGAGACGCCGGTGCACAGAAAGAGCAGCTATATCAACCGTATCTTTGGCAGCCGACAGTACGCAGAAGAAGTGAAGCTGTATCGGCTGCATGATTTCCTCACGGAGAAGTTCACGGCGGCTAAGCTTCAGCTGAGGGAACTGAAGAAACAGAGGATAACGGAGCTGCTGCGATTCCTTTTTACGGTGAATCTCACTGGGAGCCTGTTGCATCTGGCCGTAAATTTCCTGGTGATATACCGTATAATAGAGGGGAGATTCACAGTGGGGGACTTCACTGTCGTGTTCGTGGCGGTAAACGCCATGGCGGATTCCCTGACAGGGATATTCAACGTAGTGCCGGATACGAAGCATAATCAGCGCATGATTGCGTTGTTCAGGAAGCTCCTGGACTATGAACCTACGGTGTATGTAAGGGCAGAGGGCGTCCGGGGAGAAGAGGTCAGGGGCGGGGTGTGCCTTTCGGTGGACGGGGTATCCTTCGCGTATCCCAACCGCCCGGAAGCGGTGGTGCTACAGGACGTCTCCGTGCGGATAGCCCAGGGGGAGAAGGTTGCCATCGTGGGCCGGAACGGTTCGGGGAAGTCCACGTTCCTAAAGCTCTTGCTGGGCTTCTATGAGCCCGGGGCGGGGGAAGTGACCCTGAACGGGCGAAGGGTTTCCGCCTATGACAGGGATTCGTTCTATGGGGCCTTCGGCGTAGTCTTCCAGGATGTCCAGATTTACTGCACCACGGTTGCGGAGAATGTGCTGTTCCGGAACGAATGGTCCAAAGAGGATGAGAAGCGGGTCTGGGCGGCCCTGGAATTCAGCGGCCTGGGGCAGAAGGTGCGCTCCCTGGAGAAGGGGATTCATACCGCGGTGACGAAAGAGTTCGACCAGGGGGGCGTCTATTTCTCCGGGGGAGAGTACCAGCGGTTGGCCATTGCCAGGGCCTATGCCAGGGATCCGAAGGTCTTGCTGTTCGATGAGCCCGCCAGCGCGCTGGACGCCATCGCCGAAAGGGAAATCATGGACAGGCTCTATGAGCTGGGCAGAGGGAAGACCGTCATCTGCGTGTCCCACAGGCTGTCTTCCACCATAGGGGCGGACAGGATACTGGTGTTCGACGAGGGGAGGATTGTGGAAAGCGGCAGCCACAGGGAGCTGATGGACAGGCAAGGGGTGTATTACGACATGTTCCTGAAGCAGACGGAAGGGTACCGGCTGTGAATGGGGCAGCAGCTTTCCGCGGTGGAGGAACAGCCCTCGCCAGGGAGGAGGGGCATTGCGGCTCGATAGAAAAATGTGTTGCCGGATATGATATCTGATGTTATGATTAGCTTAGGAAAACTGAGGGAAATATGTCCATGATGGATATTGATAAATCGATTGAGGGAGGTTTTATATGATAATGCAAGATGACAAATATTATACCTGGCCTGAGCTCGTTGAGAAATTTCCCGATAAATGGGTAATCGTAGAAGAACCGGAATTAACAGAAGGCGGATTTATAAGATCAGGTAAGCTGATTGGCGTATGCGATGATACAGAAATCGATGAATTTGTTGTTTCCTGCTACAGAGAAAATAAAAAAATCAGTTATGAGAGAACGACAGAGGAAAGCGGGGTTGGGATTGTAAATGTCGAAGATTTTAAGTTTGCAGTTAAGTAATAGAAGCGCAAAACCTATCTTTACGACAATAACCTTGGCCGATAAGCAGATCAAATGTATGCTGGATACAGGTGCTGATATGCCTGTATGGTGCGGAAGCGAGGGGTTGCTGAAAATCGTTTTCCCAAAAGTAGAGTTGGTTGATAAAAAGTTTTTATTAAGTGGTTTTGGCAGAAAGCCGGAAGTCGCAGACATTTATAAAATACCTGAGTTTATTATACAGGCTGAAAAGGAAAAGCTGACTTTTAAAAACTTGTATATGGCTTCTTCATTTGGGAGGAACTTTGGATGCGATCTGATATTAAGTGCCACGATGTTTAAGCATATGGATTATGCAATATTAAACAGAAAGAGGGGTACATCTGTTTTGGAGATAACGTATGATAGGGATATATACTATACACAATTGATTCCAAATCAGAGACGGTCAGATTTTATTGACAAGATTTTTAGTTTTTCATCAGAAAATTCCTAAAACAAAGGGGCGTGGTCGGATGGCTGATATAATAGATACATCCGATTATTAGACGCAGGGGAGGATGAGCACGATGGCTTCAAAAAAGAAAGTGCTGCTGATAGACAGGCTCTTGAATGAGGGATGGTTCGAGAATGCGAAACAGGCGGAAGCCTGGATCATGGAACGCAAGGTATTGGTGAAAAATGACCTGGCATACAGCGGAAAGATACTGGTCAGCCCCACGGATCCGATCCGCGTGAAAGATTATGAGAAGAGCAAGTACGCCAGCCGGGGCGGCTACAAACTGGAAGGGGCCTTGAAGGCGTTCCATATCGACACGGAGGGAAAAGTAGTTCTGGACTGCGGCGCTTCCACGGGAGGGTTCTCCGACTGCCTGCTGCAGAACGGCGCGGCGTGCGTATATGCGGTTGACGTGGGATACGGCCAGATCGCGGGCAAGGTATCCACCAACCCCCGTGTGGTGAATATGGAAAAGACCAACCTCTCGGACGAGCGTCTGCTGACATTGGATCCCCGGCCGGAGATGATTACTCTGGACCTGTCCTATCTGTCTTTGAAAAAAGCCCTTCCTATCTGCCGGAATATTTTGCACGAAGACGGAAAGGTAGTCGCATTGGTGAAGCCGCTGTTCGAAGTGGAGTCCTCCGATATACGCAGAACCGGCGAAATCAATGACAGGGAGACGTTAAAGAGTCTGCTGCTGGATCTGTGCGAATATTTTGACCGGATGGATTTCGGCATCCTGGGAGTGACCTGCAGCCCCATCCGCGGAAACAACGGAACCATAGAATATTTCCTGTATTTAGACTGCGGAAAGAAGGCATGTGAAGGGCTTAGGAACGGCTATCAGGAGGAGGTTGAGAAGATAGTGGAAGCTTCTTTTGCTGTTGATATGGATTGTGGGAAAGCGGATTGAGGTGGCTGGCGGAGCACACCGTCAACCAGCCCATGGCAGAGAATCTGGAGGACCCCTATGCCAGGAAATCCGGAAAAGGTCAGAAAGGAGCGTGTCGGAACCGTGGGCAGAATCTTTAACGTAAGCGCGGACTGCAAGCCTGAGCTCCACTACATGGCTGATATTTCTGAAAAACTGAGACAGATAAAGGCAATGGTTGACGAAGGGCAGTACTTCACAATCAACCGCGCAAGACAATACGGCAAGACGACCACGCTGAACGCCTTGGAGCGCATATTGGAAGATGATTACGTAGTGATCCATCTGGATTTTCAGCTGCATAGTGGTTTCCAACAGGATTTTTGAAACAAGGCTGTACAATTATTTCCTGGCAACCAGCGAGACCCAGGACAGCCCGCTGTTTTTGGCTGCCACTGATAACGGGCATCAGTTTATCAGCAAGGGGCGCCTGGACATGGACATGGTGATAAGGAAGTATGTGGAGTCTTTTGATGATATTTACGGAGACCAGAATCAGAAATTCGATGAAGCGGAGGGGCGCAGGCGGTTTTTGCTGTATCTTCGGCCTATCATAAACGGAAGCGGCAATTACCACATTGAGGAACAGACCCGGAACACCCGGCGCATGGATGTGGTAGTTGACTATCTGGGGGAGCGTTTTGTCATAGAACTCAAGATATGGAGAGGGATTGCCTATCACAGACAAGGGGAAAAACAACTGTCGGATTACCTTGACAGTCTCCATCTGGGCAAGGGATATCTGCTTACCTACAATTTCAACAAAAAGAAAGAAATCGGGGTGAGGGAGGTCCCGGTCGGGGACAAGCTTTTGGTGGAAGCGGTTGTATAGAGTGGAGGGACTGCGGCTCCTTTTTGTCTGCCGGGAAGCAAGAGGGCGAATATGAAGATATGCCTGTTAGGACGGGCTGCCGTGGGAAATATTATGAAATGATCAGCGGGCAATTTTTCTGATTTGGAAGATATTCCATAGGATTCTAGAACATAGATCACATTGACATACATATAATGGGACTATATAATAAAGGTACGATAAAACATACGATTTTTGGTGAGGTGATACTATGTTGGCAGTTAAAAGCATGGACGTAAGAGACAATTTTAAGGAATGGTGCAATAAAGTAATAAACGGTGAAACATTGATAGTGTCAAGGCCGAAGAATGAAAATGTGGTAATTGTATCAGAGGAAGAATATAACAATTTGCTGAAAGCAAAAAGAAATGAAGAGTATCTGAAAAAATTAAACCATAGTTTTGCCCAGCTGGATAGTGGGGAGGTAGTTCATAAATCGCTGGAAGAATTGAGGGCTATGATTGATGAATGACTTCACTTTTACCCACGATGCAATGGCTGAATTTATGGATTGGATTGCAAAAGACAAAAAGACAGCAAATAAAATCTATTCCTTGATTGAAGATATAAGAAGAAACGGAGCGATGCAGGGGATTGGAAAGCCAGAACCATTGAAACACCGTTCTGGATATTCCAGACGTATTGATGATGCTAATCGTCTTGTCTATGAAATTGATGAATTGCAGAATATCAAGATTGTATCATGTAGAGGGCACTATGATGATTAGTTTTCAATTATTCATTCCAATTCTGCCATATTCAGTCTGCGGGCTTAGGCGGGAGAGGAACTGCGGCAATATGTGAGGTTGGCTGGGTGTACAATCCCCCTTTTCGACAAAAAGAAAGAGTTTGGGGTGAGGGAGGTTCCGGTCGGGGACAGGCTTTTGGTGGAAGCGGTTGTGTAAAGTGGAGGGACGGTCTTGGATTTTCAGTTTTTGCTGGTGGCGGTGAACGCGAAGTATATTCATTCCAATCCCGCTATTTACAGCCTGCGGGCATATGCGGGAGAGGAACTGCGGCAATATGTGGGGCTGGCGGAGTATACCATCAACCAGCCCATGGCGGAGATCCTGGCGGATATCTATGCCAGGAAGCCGGACGCAATCGGCTTTTCCTGCTATATCTGGAACTGGCGGCTGGTACAGGAGCTGCTGGGGGAGATTCCTAAGGTGCTGCCGGGGGCGCGAATCTGGCTGGGCGGCCCGGAAGTGACATATGACGCAGATGTCATTTTGCGCCGGTATCCCTGGCTGTCCGGCATCATGGTGGGAGAGGGGGAGGCTACTTTCCGGGAGCTTCTGGCTTATTACGTGAAAGGGCCAGGCGGCACAGGGACGGGACTTGCGGCGCGGGAGAGGGCCCGGGAAGGCATATGTGGAGCCGGGGAATTGCCTGAGAAGAGGCAGAACAGGGAAGCGACAGAGGATGGAGGGCGGCGGGGAGGATGTTTGCCGGAAAGCGTCTTGCCGGAAAGGGCTTCACAGGAAGAAGCGGCATGTGTGCCTGGGGAATCCGCAGAACTTGCGCCCGGGGAATCCGCAGAACTTGTGCCCGGGGAATCCGCAGAACTCGTGCCCGGGGAATCCGCAGAACTCGTGCCTGGGGAATCCGAGGGTCTACAGAAAATCCCCGGTCTCTGCCTGTCTACAGGCTATACCCCCTGCCGTCCCCTGACGGACATGGACAGCATCCCCTTCCTCTACGATGATCTGAAGCCCTTCGAGAACAAGATTCTCTATTACGAGACCAGCAGAGGCTGTCCCTATCAGTGCAGCTACTGCCTGTCCTCCATAGAAAGACAAGTGCGCCTGCGGGACATCAGAATCATTGAGAGGGAACTGCAGTTTTTCTTAGACCACAATGTCAAACAGGTGAAGTTCGTTGACAGAACCTTCAACTGCGACCATAAGCACACCATGGCCATCTGGGAATACCTTCAGAAACATGACAATGGTGTCACAAACTTCCATTTTGAAATCTCAGCCGACATCCTGCGGGAGGAGGAAATCGCTCTGCTGAACAGTCTCCGCCCGGGCCTGGCGCAGCTGGAAATCGGCGTCCAGTCGGTGAACCCGGAGACCTTAAAGGCGGTCAGGCGCTTGATGGACGTGGAGCGGCTGGAGCGGATAGTGGCCGCCATCCACCGGGGCAACAATGTCCATCTGCATCTGGATCTGATTGTGGGGCTCCCCTATGAGGGCTATGAAAGCTTCGGCAAGTCCTTCGACCGGGTCTACAGGATGCGCCCGGAGCAGCTGCAGCTGGGCTTTCTGAAGGTCCTGAAAGGCTCCGAGATGTGGGAGCGTGCCGGGGAATACGGCATCTGCTATCTGGAGCAGCCCCCATACGAGGTGCTGTACACGAAATGGCTGTCCTATGAGGAGGTGCTGCGGCTGAAAGGAATCGAAGAGATGGTGGAGCTGTACTATAACAGCTGCCAGTTCACCCACACCCTGCCTTTCCTGGAGAAAGCATTTCCAAGCCCCTTCGCCCTGTACGAGGCCCTGGCGGATTTTTACAGAGAAAAAAAGTATTTTACGGCCAGCCCGGCCAGAAGCTATCGGTATCATGTGCTGCTGGAATTTGCGGCGGCATATGACGGCGGACGGCTGGGGGCATACAGAGAGCTCCTCACCTATGACATGTATCTGCGGGAAAATGTGAAGAGCAGGCCGGATTTTGCCCCGGACATAAAAGATTACAAAGATAAAATTAAAAGGTTTTTCCAAAAAGAAGAAAGAGAACGGGAATATCTTCCGGATTATGAGGGATACGACTGGAAACAGCTCAGCAAGATGGCCCATCTGGAACCTTTTGCCTGGCCGGTATGGGACATCGGGAAAATGACGGAGAGCTACAGCGGGGTGGATTTGGGAGCAGCGAATCAGAGGGAGGAGGGGCAGGGGAATCCGGACGGGGATGCCACAGCCAAAGGCTTTGTCCTTTTCGACTACCGGAGACGAAATCCCCTGACCTATGAGGCGACGGTGCAGACAGTAAATCTGACATAAGACAATGGATGTATGCCTGGTTCTGCCCGGAGCGTTGTCAGCATAAAATAGTCCAAGAGCAGTCTGTTTTTGGCGGCCTTGTCCGAAGCATTGTTCGCTAAAAAAGTCCAAGAGTGGTTCGCTTTGACGGCCCTGCCCGGGCATCGGTCGGCCACAAAAAGCCGTCACCGGACACGGACGCGGCCCGCTGGGGCTGTCATGCCTGCCGCGTCAATACAACACGCCCACAATGGAATCCAGGCTCTTCTTCAGATGGCGCAGGATAGCGTCCTTATTGGAGGAGCGCAGGCCCTGGGCAGTGCGCATCATCTGCTCGATCTTATCTCCTCTGCCCCGGGCGGCCCAGTATTCCGCCAGCAGATAGTAAGTGCGGCTGATGTCCGTATTGGTGCTGACGGCGAACTCCATAAGGATGACGGCTTCGTCCATATGTCCGGCCGCCGCCAGCGCGTCCGCCCATTTCTGCAGGGTGCGGACTAAGAGGGTATAGTTCTGGTCGTACTCGGACAGCGCCGTGATGTTGGCCGCGCCGTACTCCAGCTTCAGATCTGTGTTGCTCCACCCGGTGAGATTGAGGATTTTCTCGGAGGTGAGGGATTCGATGACCTCGATACATTCCAAGACAGTAGCGTCTTCGTTCAGCAGATGGGTGGGAAAGCTTTCCAGGGGTATCTTGATGTAGGGCAGGCCGTCAAGGGGCTTGCGGCGGACAGAGTTTGCCTCCGATTCCCGGGCCCAGAAGCTTTTTTCCTGTTTGCGGCCGTTCCGGGCCTGCTTTTTGATATTGTGGGTAACTATCAGGCAAAAGGTAATAAAACTTGCCAAAAATCCGATATTCATATATAATATCCTTTCGTAAGGAGTTGTCTGCAAATTACAGGAACCGCTTCGTTCCCAGGACGCAAAAGCGCCCGTTGCGACAGTCTTAAACAATGGTTTCGCCGGGGGCGGCTGCGGATTGCATGCCGGCCGGGCAGATAGGAGTACGCTATGTTCAATATGAACCGCAGGAAGACGACCCAGCGCATATCAGCGGCAATCGTCATACTACTGGTAATCGCGATGGTTGCTTCCACTGTAACATATTTGATTTATTAATTCAATAGGTCGAATGGGAGAGGATGTAAATGATGAAGAAATGGATGAAAAGAGGATGCTTCCCTGTCCTCGTGTTTGCCTGCCTGCTGATGCTGGGCCTGCAGGCCAAGGCGGAAAGCAACGATGTAATCAAAAAAGGGATTTTCGCCGGTGATGTGGAGCTGTCCGGCATGGATGCCGCCCAGGCGGAAGCAGCCGTGGAAGCCTATGTGGAGAGCCTGCGGGATGTGGAAATCACGCTGCTGGCCGCCGGGGACGCCCAGGTGCCCGTGACCGCCGGGCAACTGGGCGTCGCCTGGGCGAACCGGGAGATTGTCAGCCAGGCGCTGGAGGTGGGCATCCACGGGAACGTGATTGAGCGCTATAAGATGCTGAAGGATCTGGAGAGGGAGAACCTGGTGTATCCCATTGAGCTTTCCTTCGACCTGCAGGCAGTCACCGATATCCTCACGGGGGAATGCGTCCCCCATGACGTGAAGGCGGAGGACGCCACGCTGGTCCGGGAGAACGGAAGCTTCCAGGTGATAGGAGGCAATACGGGATATGTGCTGGATGTGGAGGCCTCTTTTGACAAAATCAATGAATTTCTGTCCAATGAGTGGACGGGAGAGGCTTGCAGCATCCCGCTGGTGGTGGAAGTGGAGGAGCCCAGGGGGAGCGCGGAGGAACTGGCCAAGGTGAAGGATGTGCTGGGCACGTTCACCACCTCCTACAGTTCGTCGAACAGCAACAGGAGCGCCAATGTGGCCAATGGCTGCGAGCTGATCAACGGCACGCTTCTGTACCCCGGGGACGAGTTCTCCACCTATGAGGCCGTGGCGCCTTTTTCCGTGGCAAATGGCTATTTCATGGCGGGCTCCTACCTGAACGGCAAGGTGGTGGACAGCCTGGGAGGCGGCATCTGCCAGGTGTCCACTACGCTGTACAACACGGTCCTGCTGGCGGAGCTGGAGGTCACGGAGCGCCATAACCATTCCATGATCGTCACCTATGTGGACCCTTCGGCGGACGCGGCCATTGCGGAGAGCTCCGGGAAGGATTTCAAGTTCGTGAACAATCTGGATTATCCTATCTACATCGAAGGATATACGGAGAACAAGAAAATCACATTCACCATCTACGGTGTGGAGACCAGGGACGCAGGGCGGGAGGTTCGGTATGAGAGCGAGGTGCTGGAGGTCATCAATCCGCCTTCGGACACTCTCTATCCGGATCCCGGCCAGCCGATTGGCTACGTGGTGAAGTCCGGCGCCCATATTGGCTATAAGGCCAGGCTGTGGAAGGTGGTGACGGAGAACGGCACAGAGGTGGAGCGCACCCAGGTGAACAGCAGCAGCTACAAGATGGTGCCCAGGAGCGCCACCATAGGGACGGCCACCGCCGACCCTGTGGCCTATGAGGAAATCATGGCCGCAATCGGTACCGGCAGTCTGGACCATGTGATGAATGTGATCGCGTTGCTGACCCAGCCCCCTCAGCCGGAACAGCCGGAAGTGCCAGTGCAATGATTCGGCGCTGCACCGCCAAAAGGAAGATTCCGGTCATTTGAGGGACAGCCTGTTTTCCGGGCGGATATCCGGGGCTTTGACAGGGAAAACGCGTTAGTGCCAAGGATATGCCGCGCGGAAACGGGCGGATGGGAGCTGGTATGCAGATTGGGAAAATGCCGGAGAATGCGCTTAGGCGTTCTGTCTTAAGGCAGATTCAGACAAAGAGAGAGGAAGTGTTGCATGGCGCAGGGATAGGGGAAGACTGCGCCATCTTCTCTTTTGGGGAAGAAACCGGGATGGCAGTGTGCACACAGGAAGCCGTGGTGGCTGCTGGCCGGGAGACGGCCCATATGGAGACGGGAGATGCCGTGGAAGAGCCGGCTGCAGATAGCGGTTCAGCGGGAGGAGCCGTGGAAAAGGCGCCTGCCGGTGGGCAGGCAGCAGGCGGTTTCGGGGCAGCGGAGCGGTTCCTGACCATGGCAGATCTGATTCAGAAGTGCGCCAACAATCTGGCGGCAGGCGGGGCCCGGCCCGTGGCGGCCACCATCGCGCTGCTTTTGCCGGTACATATGGAGGAAACGCAGGTGCGCGCCCTGATGGCTGCCGCCCAGGAGAAGTGCCGGGAACTGTCCATGGAGATAGCAGGGGGCCAGACAAGGGTCACCGCGGGAGTCCTGCAGCCTATGGCGGTGGTGACGGCCTATGGCAGGGTTCTGCAGGGGAAGGGCTGCAGCATCAAAGCCGCCAGACCGGGACAGGACGTGGTGCTCAGCAAGTGGATTGGTCTCCAGGGCACGGCCCTGATAGCCAGGCGGCACCGCGGAAAGCTCCGGGAGCGCTATCCGGCCTATCTGGTGGAGGAGGCAGCAGGATTCCACCGGTATTTTTCCGTTCTCCCGGAGGCGGAGGTGGCTTTGGCCAATGGCGTCTGTGCCATGCATGACGCTTCGGAGGGCGGCATTCTGGCCGGGCTCTGGGAGCTGGCGGAGGGCGCGGGCACAGGGCTGACCATCGACATGAGGAAGCTTCCCCTGCGCCAGGAGACGGTGGAGGTGTGCGAGTGCTGCGGCGTGAACCCCTATGAGCTTTTGGCAGGGGGATGCCTGATTATGACCGCGCAGGACGGGCCGGGTCTTGCGGCGGCGCTGGAGCGGGAAGGGATTCCTGCGGCTCTGGTGGGGAAGGTCACGGACAGCCGCGACAGAATCCTGGTCAACGGAGAGGAAATCCGCTACTTGGACAGGCCCAGGACAGACAGCATCTACGCGGCCATGGCATAGGGAGAAAACCGTGGGGGAGCGGAAGACGTAGTTCCTGCCGCAGAAAGGATACGCCGCACTGCGGAAGGCAATTTGCCATAATGTTCATGCGCCGGGAATGTGTTTTGCCAGAACAGCAAAGGTGCAGGAAATGCGCCATGCCAGAACAGCAGCGGTGCGTGGATAGCGGACTGTACATCATCAGGTAGGCGCTGCAGGGACATGGAATAAGATATATTTGTAATCTTGATTACAGGAAAAGAGAGGTTGATAAAAAATGAGAGAAGAACTGTTGGCGATTATCGAGAAGAACAGCCGAATGGGTTTAAAGGAGCTGGCGATCCTCCTTGGGGTGGAGGAAGTGCAGGTGGCCAATGAGCTGGCCGCCATGGAAGCGGAGGGGATCATCTGCGGATACCATACCCTGATCGACTGGGAGAAGACCTCCAAGGACAAGGTCACCGCCCTGATCGAAGTGCGCGTGACGCCCCAGAGAGGGCAGGGCTTCGACAGCATCGCGGAGCGCATCTACCAGTACCCGGAAGTCCAGAGCGTGTACCTGATTTCCGGCAGCTACGACCTGATGGTCATATTGGAGGGCAAGACCCTGCGGGAAGTATCCGCCTTCGTGTCGGATAAGCTGTCCACCCTGGACTCCGTGCTCAGCGCCGCCACCCATTTCATCCTGAAGAAATACAAGGACCACGGCACAGTGCTTTCCAAGAAAAAAGAAGATGAAAGGGAGATGATCACCCCATGAGAAATCCGTTAGCAGAAAAAATCGTGGCAATCAAGCCGTCGGGCATCCGGAAATTCTTCGACATTGCCCAGGAGATGAAGGATGCCATTTCCCTGGGCGTAGGCGAGCCCGATTTCGACACCCCCTGGCATATCAGGGACGAGGGCATCTACTCCCTGGAAAAAGGGAAGACCTTCTACACCTCCAACGCAGGCCTGAAGGAGCTGAGGGAGGAAATCAGCAGATACACCTACAGGAAGCAGGGAATCCTCTATGAGCATCCCACCAGGGAAATCCTGGTGACAGTGGGCGGCTCGGAGGCCATCGACATCGGATTTCGAGCCATGGTGAATCCCGGGGACGAAGTGCTCATCCCCCAGCCCAGCTTCGTTTCCTATGAGCCCTGCGCGGTGATGGCGGGGGCGAAGCCGGTAATCATCAACCTGAAGGCGGAGAATGAGTTCCGCCTCACGGCACAGGAGCTGGAGGAGGCTATCACGGACAGGACGAAAATCCTGGTGCTCCCCTTCCCCAACAATCCCACCGGAGCCATCATGGAGCGAAAGGACCTGGAGGCCATCGCGGAAGTGATCCTGAAACATGACATATATGTCATGTCGGATGAAATCTATTCTGAGCTGTCCTATAAGGGCAAGCATGTGTCCATAGCGGAACTGCCCGGCATGAAGGAACGGACGATCCTGATTAATGGTTTCTCCAAGGCCTTTGCTATGACCGGCTGGCGTCTGGGCTACGCTTGCGGGCCGGAGAACATCATAGAGCAGATGACCAAGATTCATCAGTTCGCCATCATGTGCGCCCCCACCACCAGCCAGTACGCGGCGGTGGAAGCCCTGAAGAACGGGGACGAGGATGTGGCGGAGATGCGCACCGCCTACAACCAGAGACGGCGGTACCTGGTGCACGCCTTCCGGGAGATGGGCCTGGAGTGCTTCGAGCCTTACGGGGCATTCTACATCTTTCCCTGCATCCGGGAATTCGGTATGACCAGCGAGGAGTTCGCCATGCGTTTCCTGAAGGAAGAGAAGGTGGCCGTGGTGCCGGGGACAGCCTTCGGCGACTGCGGGGAGGGCTATCTGCGCATCTCCTATGCCGCTTCCCTGGAGAACCTCCAGATTGCCATGGACAGGCTGAAAGGTTTCGTGGAGAAGCTGCGTGAGGAAAAGAAAGAAAAGGCATAGGTAGAAAACCCGCAGAAAGCCACACGCCTGAAAGATGGATAGTGCAGAGACAGGAAAAGATTCTTTGTCTGAGCAGAACGTTCATTTAGAAAGGGCGGAAACGGAAAAAGAACGGAAACGGATAGGAAGAAGCGAAATGCACATCATATTGCATCAGCCGGAGATACCAGGAAACACGGGAAATATCGGGCGTACCTGTGTGGCTACAGGCACGCCCCTGCATCTGATAGAGCCGCTGGGCTTCCGCCTGGACGAAAAGTCCATCAAGCGTGCCGGGATGGACTACTGGGAGAAACTGGATGTGACGACTTACATTAATTATGAAGATTTTCTGGAACGCAATCCCAGGGCGAAAATCTATATGGCTACCACGAAGGCGCCAAAAATTTATACAGAAGTCCGTTATGAGCCGGACTGCTATATCATGTTCGGTAAGGAAAGCGCAGGAATACCGGAAGAAATTCTGGTGAATCATAAAGAGGACTGTATCCGCATACCCATGTTAGGGGACGTTCGTTCCCTGAACCTTGGCAATTCTGTGGCGGTCATACTGTACGAGGCGCTCAGGCAGAATGGATTTGCGGGGATGGGGCTTTCGGGACAGCTTCACGAGTTGTCATGGGATTGACAGTTAATTAGGGTACTATTGTAAGAAAATAGATAAATAATTTTTCTTTTATGGGCTATATATGGAAAAATGACCAGAAAAAGCCATAATATTGTGGACTTTTGGAAAATATTATATTATAATTTTTTATGATAATAATATTTAAACTAGTGAAAGTATAACTAGTAAGGATTTAGGGAGAGGTGGTGAACAGATGGTAGAAGAAACCATTAGGACCATCAAGGAGACGGAGAATGAGGCAGAAGGAATCATAAAAAAAGCAGATGCGGCATGTACCGAGATCCTTGAGAAGGCTAAAGCCGAAGCTGCCGAGATGGTGGGGCGAGCCGAGGCAGAGGCGAAGTCTGAAGCGGCAGCGGCCCTTGAAGCGGCGAAAGAAGCCGGAAGAAAGTCAGAGCAGGAGGCAATGGACAGCGTAGAGAAAGAGATTGCGACATTGAAGAAGGATGCGCTGGCGAAAGAGTCTGAAGTGGTATCAGCAGTCATTGCAGAGCTGGTATAGTTTTCACAGCCAGACGCACAAGAGAATGATAGTAAAGGAGGGATGTGGCTATGGCTGTATTGCAGATGCAAAGAATTAGTATCTGCGCGCTGAAAAAAGACCGTAAGGCTATCTTAGAGAAGGTTCAGGCCATGGGCGTAATCGAGATGAATCAGATCGCCGAGGACGAAGACGGATTCGAGAAGATGGATACCCAGGGCGCCAGACAGAGCTTTGAGAAGCAGGCGCAGGTTTCCGAACAGGCGTTGGCTGTGCTGGATGCATACGTGCCGGAGAAGCGGTCTATGCTGGCAAGCTTAGAAGGCAAGAAGCTGGTTGACAAGAAGAAGTTCGACGAAATCGCCAACGGCAAGGGTGAATTAATCTCGAAGGCAAACAGGCTTGTGTCGTTGAACAAAGAGATAGCTGAGAACAAGGCAAATATTCTAAAATTGGAGAATCAGATTGAGTCGCTTCGTCCGTGGCTTGCATTGGATGTGCCGATGAACTTTAAGGGCACAGACAAAGTGTCAATGTTGTTAGGGACAATGCCGGGAGAGACAACGCTTGAGTCTGTGTACGGACTGGTTGCAAAGCGGGAACCTCAGGTAGAGGCTATTGATGTGAAGATCATCAACAGCGATAAGGACGCGGCCTATCTGAGCGTTTTTTGTCTTAGGGAGGAAGAAGCGAAGGTTGAAGACGCCTTAAGGTCAGGAGGTTTTGCCAGACCTTCACAAGTGACAGGTAAGATTCCTTCCGTAAAGAAGGAAAAGCTTGAGGCAAAGATTAGAGAACTGAATAATGAGATCACAAAGATTGAAGAAGAGATCAAGGGATATTCTTCCGCAAGGGAAGAATTGAAGATTGTCGGAGATTATTTCCGTATGAGGGCTGACAAATACGAAGTCCTTGGAACTCTTCCGCAGTCACAGCGGACGTTCGTGCTCAGCGGATATGCCGCGGCAAAGGCGGTTCCGGCAGTGCAGAAAGCTATCGGAGAGTCTTTTGACTGTGTCATTGATGTGGAGGAACTGAAAGAGGATGAGGAACCGCCGGTAATCCTTGAGAACAATAAATTTTCGGCAAGCGTGGAAGGCGTGCTTGGTTCTTACGGACTGCCCCACAAGGGAGAATTTGATCCGACGACGATTATGTCGTTCTTCTATGTGTTCTTCTTCGGGATGATGTTATCTGACGCCGCATACGGCGCAATCATAGCGATTGCATGCTTTGTGGTGTTGAAGAAGTTCCCGCGTATGGAAGCGGGGCTCAAGAAGTCGATGAGAATGTTCATGTACTGCGGCGTATCTACGCTGGTATGGGGAATCTTGTTCGGCGGATATTTTGGAAATGTTGTAGATATTGTGTCGGGAGTCTTCTTCGGCAAGACGGTCACTGTACCGGCTCTGTGGTTCATTCCACTGAATGACCCGATGCGCCTTCTGGTATATTCTCTTGCATTTGGAGTCGTCCACCTGTTCGTGGGACTTGGAATCAAGGGGTATATGGAACTGAAAGACGGCAAGGTGCTGGATTTCTTCTGCGACGTTGTACTGTGGTTTGCATTTCTGATCGGACTGCTCTTACTGCTGATTCCGTCAGATATTTTTGCGTCCATTGCACAGGCGAAGATCGTATTCCCGCCGTTCTTGAATATGCTTGCAAAGGTGCTTGCAATCGGCGGCGCGGTAGGACTGCTTTTGATGTCCGGACGTGAGAGTAAGAATCCGGCGCTTCGGATTGCTCTCGGCGCATATGATATTTATAATATTACAGGATGGCTAAGCGACGTGCTTTCTTACTCACGTCTGCTGGCGCTCGGTCTTGCTACGGGAGTTATCGCATCCGTAGTAAACCAGATGGGAAGTATGTTTGGTAAAGGAATCGTAGGTGTGATTGGGTTCATTGCCGTATTTATCGTTGGGCATGTGCTGAACTTAGCAATCAACCTGCTTGGTGCGTATGTACACACGAACCGTCTGCAGTTCGTAGAATTCTTTGGTAAATTCTATGAAGGTGGCGGAAAACCATTTGAACCATTCAAATCAGATACAAAATATGTAGATATTAAGGAGGAAACTTTATCATGAGTATTTGGAGTAATTTAGGACTTGTTTATGCGTTACTTGGCGCAGCAGTAGCAGTATTTCTCGCAGGAGCAGGCTCAGCAATCGGAGTAGGTATCGCAGGCCAGGCAGCAGCCGGAGTTGTAACGGAAGACCCAAGCAAATTCGCGAAGGTTCTGATCATGCAGCTTCTTCCTGGTACACAGGGTATCTATGGTCTGCTGGTAGGATTTATCACCTTGTCTAAGGTTGGACTTCTTGGCGGCGGCGCAGCTACATTGTCTCCAGAGACAGGACTTCTGATTCTGGCAGCTTGTATGCCAATCGGTATCGTAGGTCTGATTTCAGGTAAATATCAGGGAATGACATCCGCTGCATCTATCGGTATCGTAGCTAAGAAGCCAGATCAGTTCGGTAAAGCTATGCTGTTCCCGGCGATGGTTGAGACATACGCGATCCTTGCACTTCTGATCTCTATCCTGGCTGTAAACGCGGTACAGATTTAAGCATTATATAGGAAGATAGAAAACAGAATGAAATAAGAAAAGGAGAGCTTAAAGCTATGGCTGGATTAGATAAGATGAAAAGTCAGATCCTGAGTGAAGCGAAGGCATCCGCTGACGCAAAGACAGCGAAGGCAAATGCCGAGGCAGAAGATATTCTAAGTACAGCGAAGGCTGAGGCAGAAAAGAGACGAAGCAGCATCTCCCAGAAATCAGCAGCAGAAGTGGCTAATTATAAGGAACGTGTCGTATCCTCTATTGATCTGCAGCACAGGACGAAGATTCTCGGTGCAAAGCAGGAAATGATTGCGGCAGTTCTTGATAAGGCGTATGAGACTGTGACAAGCCTGGATGATAAGGAATATTTTGATCTGATCCTTAAGCTGCTTGGTAAGTATGCCTTGCCTCAGGATGGAGAGATTTTCTTCGGGGCGGCAGACCTTAAGAGAATGCCGACAGGCTTCGAGCAGGATGCACAGCAGAAAGCAAAGGCAAACGGCGGCAGTCTCAAGTTATCCAGAAATGGAAAGAATATCGAGAATGGTTTCGTTCTTGTATATGGCGGTGTTGAAGAAAACTGCACGTTGAGTGCAATATTTGATGCAAAGAGAGATGAATTGTCA
>OFHB01000713.1_pt1 | contig 20940 bp, 20 predicted proteins | sample 1521881 | NCBI WGS metagenome assembly OFHB01 (sample SAMEA3504090, study PRJEB24116) | mouse gut metagenome | biome: mouse gut; feature: mouse-associated habitat; material: faeces | place: Denmark | collected 2011
CGGCTGTAATGACAAAAAAGGTCAATTTGAGTGAGAAAATTTCAGGAAGTTAAGAGTGTATGTAAAAGTTCTTTCCTGTGACAGAAAGGATGCATTTGCCTACAGACATGTCTTGATTACAGGGGGGAGCAGTGGGATAGGTTATGCTATTGCAGAAAAAATCCTTAAGGGGGGAGGTAAAGTCTGTGTAACTGGTCGTGATAGGCTGAAATTAGAGACAGCTCAAAAGCGACTTGGTGAGGGATGCAAAACATTGGTCTTTGACATAGCCGATATTGGAAAGATTCAGCATATGCTCTATCAAGCAATAGAACAGCTTGGAGGAAAATTGGATACGGTTGTTTCTAATGCGGGTATTTTTTACGAAAAATCTTTCTGTGATTATACATCGGAAGACTGGGAGCGGATATGTAACATTAATTTAGCGGGGGGTACTTTTTGGCTCAGGAAGCGATAAGGTACTTTTTGAATAATGAGATACAGGGAAATATCTTGTTTACTTCCTCGGAACGTGGAATAATGAGCGATACTCATATATATGGTATTGCAAAGGCTGGAGTCAATAGTTTGATTAAGGGATTGGCAAGGCAATGTGCGGGAAAGGGAATCAGGATTAATGGTGTCGCCCCTGGCATGACTGCGTCTGGTATAAACTCGATAGATTCAGATTCAAATCTTTATCACCCGTCTGTGGCTGGAAAAAGAGTAATCAGACCTGAAGAAATTGCTGAGGTAGCTGCTTTTTTGATTAGTAATGCGTCTGCTTGCATTAATGGTGAAATCATTGCTTGCGACAATGCGAATTATATCAGATAGGATGTGTATTATGTTTGGAATGAACAAAAACCTAAAAAAGAAAAATGCAGCAATATACAGGGATGTCGGTTCTCAAATGATTATTGATGGTGCGCTGACGTTGGGTGATAAGCATAGAAATAGGTTCAAGCGTTCTACGATTTTGAGGATGGGGCGGGATTCATGTTTCCGTGTTCTTGGTAACTTCAGATTTTATTATGGGTGTGATATCCAACTGTTTGACAACGGTAAGCTTGAAATTGGATCGGGTTTCTGCAATTCCGATTGTAAGATAAGGTGCAAAAAGCATATAGAAATTGGAAACGATGTAGCCATTGCTCATGATGTGCTTATCATGGATTGTGATGGGCATTCGATTGATGGGAAAACAGATGAGGGTATTCCTATTGCTATTGGCAATAACGTATGGATTGGCAGTAAAAGTATAATACTTAAGGGAGTGAAACTGGGAGATAATGTAATTGTAGCAGCAGGATCTGTTGTAACGAAGAGCTTTGCAGGGAACGTTATGATTGGTGGTAATCCAGCTGGAATAATTAAGGAAGGCTGTAGGTGGGAATGACACATGGTAAATCAAGTACGTAAAAGCGAATGTACCGGATGCTCGGCGTGTTTCAATGGATGTCCGACAAAGGCTATAAAAATGGTTCCAGATTGCATGGGGTTTTGTTATCCGGTTATTGGAGATGAATGTATAGGATGTCATAAGTGTGATATAATCTGTAACGCAAGAATAAATAGAACTAATTTGAACTTGGCAACCCCTAGGACATATGCAGCATGGAGCAAAAATAGTGAGATAAGGTATACAAGTACATCGGGAGGAGCTTTTTCTGAGATTGCTGCAGTAGTGCTGGATAAAGGGGGATATGTTATTGGTGCACAATATGGGAAGCATAATTCAGTTGAACATGCTGTTGTCAGCAAAGCAAATGATTTATTGAAAATAAGGCAGTCAAAATATGTTCAAAGCAATATAGAAGATAGCTTTACTCACATAAGGGACTTATTGGTAGAACACAAACATGTATTGTTTTGTGGGACACCATGTCAGGTTGCCGGTTTGTATGCTTTTTTAGGAAAAGATTTTGACAACTTGGTCACAATCGACTTTATATGCCGGGGTGTAAATTCTCCGAAGGCATTTCAGGCATGGATTTCAGAAATTGAGGCGAAGAATAGAAAACAGGTTAAGAATATCTGGTTTAAATATAAGGCTGACGGATGGAAGAAATCTCCAAGATGTACGAAAGTGACTTTTGAAGATGGCACAGAAATAGTTTATAGCCAAGAAAAAAATTTATACATGGAGGGCTATCTCACTTATAATTTGTATATGCGGCCATCATGTGGAGAATGTAAATTCAAGGGGACACCAAGACAGGCTGATATTACCTTGGCAGATTTTTGGAAAGTAGATAGAGAGCTGGATGATGATTGTGGAACATCAATGGTGCTGCTAAACAATGAAAAAGGACAGAAATTATTTGATAAGGTAGTGCCGAGGCTAAATATACATAAAAAATCTTTTGAAGATATATATCAGGGGAATCTATATTTTGATAAGTCAGTCGTATTGTACCAAGATAGTGAAAGATTTTTTAAACTACTGGATTCCAAGCCATTTAGTGAAGCTTTAAAGATAGTTGTGCATAAGCCATTTCTTGAACGTATTAATATAAAAATAAAAAAATATCAAACAAGATTATACCGCTTTTTGAAACATTTCGTCAGAAAAAATTGTTAGGAGAATCCCTGCTCAATTAATCAAAACGTTTAATAAAGGATTGGGGATCTATTACTTTGTCCTTACAAAGGATTATTGGGTATTGCATTCTAGCAGTATACATTTTACAATATCCTTAAAAAGAGGATAATCTGTTTATGGAACACTACAGCGCGGGAGATAAAACCACCATGATTCAACCCGAATCCCAATGGGACAAATTTCTGAAAATAAAGACCACAGGACGTGACGACTCACGCTCAGACCGCTACAGATACCCCTATGGGCCGACACTCTATCCTGTCCTGGAAAGGCTGGCGGACAGCGGCTATATCGGGAAGAGGCATACGCTGCTTGACTATGGAACCGGAAAAGGCCGCGTATGCTTCTACCTGTCCGACCAGACCGGATGCAGATCCATTGGGGTCGAATGTGATGAGCGCATTTATGCCAGCGCGGCCGCAAACCGGCTGTCGGCTGTCTCAGGTGGACGGACCAGCTTCGCCATGGAAAGTGCGGAACAGTACAGGATTCCGGCAGAGGCGGACCGATGCTATTTCTTCAACCCGTTTTCCGTGGAAATCCTGAGGACTGTTCTTTCAAAAATCAGCGCTTCCTATTATCAGAAGCCCCGCGAGCTTCAGCTCTTTTTCTATTATCCGTCAGATGAGTATATAGGATTTCTGATGACGCAGGACGCGCTGCAGTTTACGGACGAGATAGACTGCCGTGATTTATTTCCTGGCAATCATCCACGGGAGAGAATCCTGATATTCGAGGTGGGTTAGAACATGGAATATCATGCTATCCCCCCAATTGTCCGTATGCAGCAGAGGAATATTGTCAGCCAGAATATTCGGCGGATACATCGGAAAGTCTGCGCAATCAGAAAATCTGAGAAAGCGGGGATGAGATATATGCAGAGATGGGAAGAGATAGCGTATGCGAGGGCTGAGGGAAAAGCCGGCCTCTATCTTGGAGCTGTTGGAGGACATAGAGCCGGTTCCGTCGTCTCTGCGAAAGGAAATCATGGCAGAGAGCAACCAGGAAACCTTGACGAAGTGGCTGCGCATGGCAGCCCGGGCAGAGAGCATTGAGGAGTTTATAAAAGGAAAGAATCTATAAGACAGCCCCCCAATGAGTACCCCGCACCCCCGCAAAACAGCCAACAATCCCGTTGGCTGTTCCACGTCTGTCCCGGGCAATTCTCTCAGATCTCCAAATCCTTCAATTCCAAATCCCTGATTCCGAATCCCCTCACCCCGGCTCCGAAATCCGCGAAACCCCCACATAAATCTCCGACACCTCATACCAGGTAGGATAATCCGTAATCCCGGTCTGGGGCAGGTTGAATATCCCCTGGAAGACCCGCACCGCATTGGCCGTGGCAGGCCCGTAGATGCCGTCGGCGGTAATGGTGGGGATGGCGGGATAGTTCCTGGCGATCCGGTTCAACTGGGTCTGGAGCTGCCTGACCTTGTCGCCGGAGGAGCCTATGGTCAGGTCATACCCGGGCCAGGAGGAGGGCACGCCGGAGATGAGCTGGGCGGTGTTGATATACATATCGTTTCCATAATAATACCGTATGATCTCAATGGCCGAATACCCTTCCTCGCCCAGGTACATGGAGCCCCACTGGCTCAAGCCGTTGCAGGTGACCCTGCGCCCGTCGCAGTAGGCGGTGAAAATGGGCTGGCGCACCCCGGGCCTTGAAAGGTAGTTGGCGAATACCGAATCCACCAGGTAATCGATATTCTTGAAGATGTTCCTGCCGTACACCCATTTCTGGTCGTAGGCCGTGGAGGAGGTGATGGTGAAGTTGTAGCCCTGGTTTCTGTACCACAGTACCGATAGTTTCCAGTAAAATCGGACTTGAATTTGCATTTTCGTTGAGTTTCTGGTACAATGTAATCATCAATTGATTGGGGTGAAGCCATAGTGATAAGTATCATATCAATGGGAAACAGGTATAATAATGAATGCAGCAAAAACAAGAAATACATTGAGTTTATAGATGAGACGGTGTACAATTCCAGCAAAAATCTGTTCAAAATAGGTGAGTATCCCGAGATAGAGAAGATAATAAGGGAAGTGGAGGGGTGCGAACCAATATCAGAGGGAATGTTCAAGAGCAAGTTCAATGAAAGTCCGTTAGGGTATGACGCGCTGTCTTCTGGGAGCAAAGTGATAATTGGAATATATAATTTGATTAAGACGGACAGGTTTCAGGATAAGGTAATAGATATAACTGACTGTGGCTTTAATGCCATCAGATATATAATTGACAACTACAGCGATTATGACTTGACCCTGTATTTAGGTCATATGAACTTATCGCCTGATTTTACGGCGAAGGAGGCGTTTTTATTAGATGGAGTGGCTGTAAACAAGTTTTTTGGTGAATGATGGGGATATGTCATGGATAAGAAAGCCATAAAAATCGTTTATAATGGGTACAGCATAGATATAGTGCTGAATACGAGGATAACATACCTATGTAGCGATTCAGCGACGGGAAAGACAATGCTGTTCAGCTTATTGAAGGATTACGCATTGATAGAAGAGCTTCCGGGACTTATATTGTTTTCCTGCCATAGCGGCACCAGCTACAAAGAGCTGGCGGATGTCTTAAAGGAAGCGGAAGACAAGATAATATTCATAGACAATGCGGATCACGCGTTGGTGAAAAGCGAGGTTTATGACGCGATAGACAGCGATCTGTGCGATGAGGACAGCAACAATTATTATGTCTTGATAGGCAGGGACACCAGATTGGCTAATCTTGTGACCAGCTTGGCGAAGCCGGTAATCAGTGGGGACAATGTATCGATAAGGTACTTATTTGGGGGATGATAGATGATATACATCTTAACTGAAGATTCAAAGGATGGATTCGATTTATGCAGCATGATAGCAAGGATATATCATGGTGATTCTGGTATAAAAACAGAATCTTACAAGGGCATCATAAATCTAAAGGCATTTTTAGCGGAGTTCTGTAATACGATTCAGGATAACGATACAGTATTGCTGACATATGACAATATCATCGAGAATCCGCTTGTAGTAAGATGCTATAGCGAAGCATATGAGTATCTGGAAAGCACGGGAAAGCTGGGACAGTTCACTTTTTTCCCTGTGCTTTCCTTTGAGTTTGAGATACTTATGATAAAGGGCATAGAATATTTTACTGATATTGGGGCTTATATGGAGTATGTATGTGATATCAGGGACATATTTGAAGATAATCATAGAATCCATAGCTCCATAAGGATATTGACTAAATATACAAAAGAAAATGCGCTTTACAGCAGCATGTACAGTATCATACGCAGGGATATGAGGAAGAAGGGGACATACAGGAATATGCCAGATATCTTATTCGAATCCTGCGTGACGATAGAATCCCTGTCCAAAAAATTAATGAGTAAAGTGTTCGCTGATAGATACATTGAAAGGCCAATGCGGAACTGCTGGAAGGCCCCTTGCTGCTGGAAGAAGAACAGATGCCCCAAAAGGCTGATAGACATCAGCAAAATTGAGGAGCAGCAAGATAAAGACCCATATGTAAAAGCAAACATTTTAATCTGCAATACATCCTATGGAAAATTAGCCGAATCGTTAGCCGATGGCAAAGAGATACTGCATTATGACGTAGCAGACTTTTTGATAGATGATATGGACATTAATGGATGATACATATGCATTCAACGCCTGATATAGCGCAAAATAACGGGACTCCTCAGGGAGTCCCGAACCTGTTGAAGGGGACAGGTTTTCATCTTGAATATTACGGTAAAAGGCCTCATAGTGTTATAAATAAGAAGCCAAAAAGGATGGAAACAGCATGATGGAAAGTGCGCCGTCCATACATATCGCCATTACTTATGAAGGAAAAAGTGTAAATGTCCACCTCATATTTTCTGAGGGACAGGACGATAGAGCTGCCCGGGATTTCTATGAAAGCCTAAAGAAAATTTATATGGAAAAAGAGGAATTCAGGGCTATGATTCCGGGAGCGCCAGAGCTGAAATCAATGACTCCATCGCATTTGGGAGGACAGGGACATGGCAGATAAGAAAAGGGTCAGGACATTATTGCGGGTTTCGTCAAGGCAGCAATTACATGATGACGATATCCCCATACAGAGAGCGGAAACTGCTGATTTCATCGCCGGGCATCCGGACTGGGAGCTTGACAAGGAGTATGTGGAAAAGGCTGTCTCCGCCTACAAGAACAGCGTGGAGGACAGAGAAATGCTTTTACAGATTATGGAGGACGCCAGGAACCATGAATTCGACGTGCTTCTTGCCTATATGTCCGACCGTATCGGACGGCGGGAAGAATATACCTTTTATATCAGTACCCTGAACAGCCTGGGCGTGGATGTCTGGACGGTCAAGGACGGCAGATTGAAGAGCGAAGAGCATGTTGATAAGCTCCTGAATTACATTCGGTTCTGGCAGAATGAGGGCGAGAGCAGGAAGACGAGCATGCGGGTCAAGGATGCACAATTGGAGATGGTCCGGGCCGGGAAGTTTGTTGGCGGCAAAGCTCCATACGGCTATCGGCTGGTTGATTCCGGCATGGTGAGCAACCACGGGAGGCTTTTGAAAAAGCTGGAAATCAACGGGACAGAGGCGGCAGTCGTGAGGAAGATATACGGCCTTTACATCCATAAAGGCTATGGATATGAGAAAATCGCAAAGGAGCTGAATGCCGGGGGGATACCGGCGGCAACGGCGGATAAATGGAAGAACGGGACAGTCTGCAGCATCCTGCAGAATCCGGTCTACATGGGCTATTTCGCCATCCATCGCAGGGAGAAGGGCAAGCATTCCAAAAGGCTTGACAGAAAGGAATGGATATTCTCCGAGGTCCAAAATAAAGACATAGTAATCATCCCGCAGCCGGAGTGGGAAAAGGCCCAGGAAATCAGGGAATCCCGAAGGGCGCATCTGGAGGAGAGCAGAGCGAAATCGGCTTCCATATATGAAAAGCATTATAATGCGCCATTCAGCCCCAGGGGAAAGCTTGCATTATTGGGGATTGCGCACTGCGGGTACTGCGGCAGACGCTTAAAGAGCTCGGGATATGGCAACCATTGGGTGACAAAGGATGGGACGGAAAAGGTATCCTGCGTGGGCAGATACGGCTGCCCTGGGAGATGTGAGGAAAGAAGCTATTACTCCCAGGACTTTCTGGAGGGGACGGTATTCAGGGTGGTGAGAGACTATCTGGGCAGGCTGAAGGAAATAGATGTGGCGGAAGAGCTGCGGAAGATGGGACGGCAGCAGAGGGCGGGATATATGAGGGAAGAAAAGGAGACGGCAAGGCAGATAGACAAACTGACGGAAGATATCCACACCTTGGAGGATAAAATCCCGGAGGCGATTAGGGGCGGCTACTGCTTTTCCGCAGAAGCCTTGGCGAGGATGATTCAGGAGAAAGGGGAGCAGCTTAAGGCCTTGCGCAAGGATAGGGCAAAGCTGCGCAGCCAAATGGAGCAGACAGAGATTACAGACGGAGACCTGGCGAGGCTGGGCAGCCTGGTCCCGGACTGGGAAGAGGTATTTGAGGCTGCGGGCACCCCGGAGAAGAAAATGCTCCTGGCTTCTTTGATAGAGCGGGTAGATGTCAGGGATGATGGCATCAGGATCAAATTCAGGATAAGGATTGACGATTTTTACGGAAATGCAGATGAAAAAGTGCGAAGAACCACCCACTCCCCTACCACTCCGTATACACCCTGTTCAACGTAAACGACTGTATAGCCAGTATATTCGCATAAATCGCGCTCTCCGGCCATGTGGAATAGATTTCGCAGGAAGCCACGTTCTTGATGTAATCCTTATACCGTACCCAGTAATTGGGCGCGGAGGGGTCGTTCGGCACCCCATCATGGACAATGACGAACTCCGGAATCACCACGCGGCTCAGGACGATTTCCCCGGTCTCCGCCATGGGCTTGATTTCATCTTCCGGTATCTTAGGAGGGAAATCCCCGTACAGGGTGTGGTCCGGTATCACGACGATCTTCTCTTCCTCTTCCGTGGCGGCCAGGGGATTCATCTGCACGGGCTGGAGCGAGAGCTCCCCTGCCAGGATCTCCGAGCCGGATATCAGCACAGGCTCATAGTCCGGGGCGGTGACGGTGATGTTGTACTCGGAATAGGGCTGTATCTCGTTTTCCGGCTGCAGGGACAGGGCCAGGGGCGGTGCGGGCAGCTCTGTCTCCGGGGTCTGGCCGGAGCTGTCGGTGGTCAGCACCTTCAATGGCGTGTCTGGCTCTCTGGTATAGGCTATGGTGACTGTAGCGCCTTCTACGGGGACCAGTCCGATGGAAGAGACCACGCTGATTTTGATGGTGCCGGCATAAGAGGCGGCATCGCTTTCAGGCTCCTGCATTTCGATTACATTGGTGTCGGGCATAAGCTTCCTTTTGCGCCGGAGGGCGCGTATGATTCGTTACGGTATAGTATGCACCCGCGGGGAAAATGTTACGGAAAGCTATTGACGGAGGGGCCTGTTTGGCATATTATTGTATTATGAGGTTGATACAACCCGGGCCGGCCGGAAGCGGAGGAGCCGGCGGCGGGACAGGGCAGGTTACGACAGAAGAGAGGAGGATGGCTTTTGGCTTGGGTTTTAGAGGATGGCAGACCTATATACGCGCAATTGGTGGAGAGGCTGCAGGTACAGATCGTCTCCGGTGCTTATCCGCCGGGCGGGAAGCTTCCCAGCGTCAGGGAGCTCGCGGCGGTGGCGGAGGTGAATCCGAATACCATGCAGAAAGCATTTGCGGAACTGGAGAAGAGCGGGCTGATCATCACGCAGGGGACCAACGGCAGAGTGGTGACGGAAGACGAGAGGCTGATACAGGGCAGTAAGCGCCAGCTTGCGAAGCGGCATGCGGATGCCTATTTCGCCGGGATGGAGGGGCTGGGGTACACCAGGGCCCAGGCGGCAGAGTTCCTGCGGGCTGCGGAGGGGAAAGGAGAGGCGGAGGATGAATGAGCTGATTGAGATAACGGGGCTGACCAAGGCCTATGACGCGAACCATGTCGCGGTGAACAACGTGAGCCTGACGCTGCCCCGGGGGAAGATCGTCGGGCTGCTGGGCCCCAACGGAAGCGGCAAGACCACGCTGATCAAGATGCTGAACGGGCTCCTGACCCCGACCCAGGGCAGCATCCGGATCGGAGGACAGCCTGTGGGCGTGGAGACCAAGGCGCATGTGGCCTATCTGCCGGACCGGACGTATCTGTCCGGCAATAAGAAGGTGACCCAGATTCTGGACTTCTTCTGTGATTTCTACGCGGATTTCTCCAGGGAGCGGGCGGTGGGGATGCTGCAGAGCCTGGGGGTGGATCCGAATGCCAGGATGGGCACGCTCTCCAAGGGGACCAAGGAGAAGGTGCAGCTGATACTGGTCATGAGCCGGCAGGCGGATCTCTACATTTTGGATGAGCCCATCGCAGGTGTGGATCCCGCGGCCAGGGACTATATCCTGCGGACCATCCTGAACAATTACGATCCCAACGCCACGGTGCTGATCTCCACCCATCTGATCGGGGACGTGGAGCAGGTGCTGGACGAGGTGATCTTCATGCGCTACGGACATCTGGTGCTGTATACCTCCGTGGACAATATCAGGGAGCGGCACGGGAAGTCGGTAGACGCTTATTTCAGGGAGGTGTTCGCATGTTAGGGAAGCTGATCAAGCATGAGTGGAAGGGCACTTACAGGATGGGCTGCCTGATGCTGGGGGCCATGGCGGTGGTCACCTTTTTGGGCTGGCTCTCGTTCCAGGCGCCCGTGTGGAAATCCATGAACGGCGGCAGCCAGGCCTCTTTCGGCTGGCTGGACATCTTCAGCATGTTCACGGTGATGATCTATGCCATGCTGCTGGTATGCGTCACCTTTGGCATCAAGGTCTATCTGGGCGTGCGCTTCTACAGGACCATGTACACGGACGAGGGGTATCTGACCCATACGCTGCCTGCCACGAAGAACCAGATACTGGCCAGCAAGATACTGGTCAGCGGGCTGTGGACGCTGTTCATCCTGCTCTCCGTGTACCTTTCGCTGCTCCTGCTGGTGTGCTCCATGGTATGGACGGTGGTGCCGGAGGGATATCTGCCGGCCGACTTTTTCTCCGCTGTGTGGGAGATGATAGGGGAAATGGAAGCCGTGTTCAGTTTCAACGCTTCCCACTTCGTGGGGATATGGATCATAGCGTCCGTGGTGGGGGCCTTTACATCCAACGCGATCCTCTTCGGCGCCATCTCCCTGGGGCAGTTGGTGTCCAGGGCAAGGCTCTTTGTGGGCATCCTGTACTATATCCTCATCCTGGTGGCGGAGCAGATGCTGGTCTCCCTGTTCCGCAGCTTTGCCACCAATATCGGCATCTATCTGAACATAAACACGGACATACGGTTCCTGATCGACCTGCTGACGGCGGCCGCGCTGTATGGGGCGATGTACTTCATCACGAGCAGGAAACTGAATCTGGCGTAAAGATGTGTTGCCCTATGGCTGAGGATTTGATACAATAGAATCGAAGGGCAGATTCTATTGTCAAAATGCTATAATAGAATCCAAGGGCAGATTCTATTGTCAAAATGCTATAATAGAATCCAAGGGTCATAGGGATTTTCATGTCCGGGACAGCTGTAGGGATAGGCAAAAGCGGGTGAGCACAAAATGCAGATGCAGAAGATAATCGATCAGATTCTGGCGGGGGACTTTGACTATGAGAGCGGTTCCCTGGATTTTTCCTGTACAAAAATAGAATTCGCCGTGCCAAAGGGCGGGCAATATGAGGACTCCTTCCGGATATATGCCCCGGAGGGGGCGGCGGGCATGGTGCTTTCCTCGGACTGGAGGATGGAATGCCTGACAGAGGAGTTCTCCGGCGAGCAGGATCAGGTCGCCTTCCGGTTCCACGGGGAGAAGCTGGAGGAAGGGGACGTGGTGAAGGGCACCTTCGACATCATCAGCGACAGGGGAGAGTATTACCTCCCTTTCGTGGCCTCCGTGGAGCACGTCATGCCGGAATCCTCCGTGGGCACGGTCAAGAATCTGTTCCACTTCGCGAACCTGGCGAAAAGCGACTGGAAGGAGGCCGTGAAGCTGTTCTATTCCCCGGAGTTCCTGCGGATCTTCTCGGGCAGCGACGCCAGGTATCTGGAGGATTACAGGGCCCTGTCGGCCTACCGGGGCCAGGAGCAGAACGTGGAGGAATTCCTGATCCAGGTGAACAAGAAGCAGCCCCAGGAATTCACGGTGGAGGAGGCGGCGCTGGACGTGGAGCTGCCGGCTTACGGCCCGGACGCGGTGACGGAGCATGCATTGACGGTCCTGCGGAGCGGCTGGGGCTTCACGAGGCTCTTCGTGGAGTACGAGGGGGAGTTCCTCTTTACGGAGAAGGAAGTCCTGACGGACGACGACTTCCTGGGCAACCGGTTCCGGCTGCCTGTGTTCATCGACAGCGACCGCTGCAGAAGGGGCAGGAACTTCGGGCGGATCCGCCTGTACAATTCCTTTGTGGACCTGACGGTTCCCGTGACGGTGGCGCGGGGCGGGACCCCGGGGACCGGGGAGGCGGAGCGGATGCGCTGCACAGTCCGCCTGATGGAATTCTATCAGGCGTTCCGGCTGCGCAGGCTTTCCACCGCCGTCTGGCTGAAGGAGACGGGGAAGCTGGTGGAGCGGATGGTGGCCATGGACGAGGGGGACATTTCCGCCAGACTGCTGCAGGCCCAGCTGCTGATCACGGAGGAGCGCTACAACGAGGCCGGGTGGATCCTGGACCATGTGGCCGAGGTGCTGGAAAAGAGCGACTGCGGCCATACGCTGACGGCGTACTATCTCTATCTGACCACGCTGATCCACGGTGAGGAGGACTATGTGGAGCGGGTGGCGGGAGAGGTGGAGCGGCTCTTTAAGAGGGACGATTCCAATTGGCGGGTGGGGTGGCTTCTGATGTACCTGTCGGAGGAATACTGCCGGTCGGACAGGGAGAGATGGGCTTTCTGGGAGGATCTGTTCCGGAAGGGCTGTACCAGTCCGGTGCTGTACATCGAGGCGCTTTCGCTGGTGAACGGCAACCCCGCGCTGCTCCACAGGCTGGGCAGGTTCGAGCAGCAGGTCATCTGGTACGGGGCCAGGCAGGGGGCGCTGAAGCGGGAGGCGGTGGAGCAGGCGCTGTACCTGACCGGCAGGATGAAGGAGTGTTCGGGGCCAATCTTTGCCGCCTTGACGAAGCTGTACGGGAAAAAGAAGGATGTACAGATTCTGCAGGAAATCTGTACGCTGCTGATCAAGGGCGGAAAGGTGGGGCCCGCCTGTTTCGGCTGGTACAAGGCCGGGGTGGACGCCCAGCTCCGGATCACGAACCTGTACGAGCATTTCATGATGTCCCTGAACCTGGAGCGGCCCCAGGAGATCCCCAAAGCGGTGCTGAAATATTTTTCCTATCAGAACAATCTGGACTATGCCCATACCGCGTATCTGTACGACTATATCTGCCAGCGCCAGGAGAAGCTGGGGGATGTGTATGAGGCTTACAGGTTCAAGATAGAGTATTTCGTGAAGGAGCAGATGAAGAAGGGGCGCATCAACCGGAACCTGGCGAGTCTCTATAACAGGCTCCTGCGCCCCGACATGGTGGACGAGCAGACGGCCGCCCCGCTCTCCAGGCTGCTGTTCGCCCATCTGATCCAGGTGGAGGACGACAGGCTCAGGAAGGTGTATGTATACCAGCCCGGGAATCTGCGACCCAGCGAATACATTCTGTCGGACAGACGTACATGGGTAGCCCTGTACGGCAGCAGGTACACCATCGTCTTTGAGGACGGGGAGAAGAACCGCTTCCTGAAGAACGTGGAGTACACCATGGAGAAGCTGATGATACCGGGGAAGTTCCTGCGCTTCCTCCTGCCCATGGGGCCTCTGGGCCTGGAGCTGGATTTCTATCTGTGCGACAGCGACAGCGGGTGCAGGGAGGAGCCCTCGGAGCGGATTGTGAGGGAGCTTCGGATCGCGGCCTCACGGGACGCGGATCCGGAGGTGAAGCGGGAGCTGCATCTGCGGATTCTGCAGTATTACTTCGACATGGACGATATGCAGGCCCTGGACAGGTATCTGAAAGAGATCCCGCCGGAAGGGCTCCTGGCGCAGGAGCGGGCCAGCGTGGTCCGGTTCATGGTGCTGCGGGGCAATTATAAGCTGGCGTGGGAGTGGCTGGAGAGCTACGGGCCCTATTTCGTGGACGTGAAGATTCTGGTGCGGCTGGTGGGGGCCATGATCGAGAAGTACGATATGGCGGAGAATCCCCTGCTGACTGCCGCCGCCACCCACATCTTCCGGAGGGGAAAGTATGACAGTACGGTGCTGGACTATCTGATCCGGCACTACCGGGGCATGACGCGGAACATGCGGGACATCTGGAAGGCGGCAAAATCCTTCGGCGCGGACTGCTACATGCTCAGCGAGAGGATGCTGGTGCAGATGCTGTATTCAGGCGCTTTCGTGGGGGAGAAGCTGGAGATTTTCCGCTACTATGTCTCCCAGGGGGCGAAGCAGGAGGTGGAGGCGGCTTTCCTGACCCAGTGCGCCTACGACTGCTTCGTCAAGGAGCGCCTGATGGAGAAAGAGGTGTTCCATGAGATCAGACAGATGTATCAGCGGGGAGAGCCCTTGCAGTTGGTCTGCAAGCTGGCCTACCTGAAATATTTCGCCGAGAACAGGCAGGAGGCGGAGGCGGACGAAGACGCTGGCTCCATGGTGCGGGAACTGCTGGAGGAGATGCTGGAGAGGGAAATCTACCTGGAATTCTTCCAGGGATTCAGCCAGTGCCCCGGCCTGGAGAGGGAGCTTTCCGACAAGACCATCATAGAATACCGGGCCAGGCCCCGGACGAGGGTGTGCATCCATTACGCAATCCTGGGCGAGGACGGAGAGGCAGAAATGTACCGCAGCGAGTACATGAGGGAGGCCTACGGGGGCGTGTGCTTCAAGGCTTTCATCCTGTTCTTCGGGGAGAGCCTGCAGTATTACATAACGGAGGAACGGGAGGGGACAATCCAGGTGACCGGCAGCGGCACGCTCCCGAGAAGGGACGGCGACGGGGGAGAGGACAGCAGGTATCAGCTGATCGACGACATCGTCACCGCCGATACGATGCAGGACTATGACACCATGGACCAACTGCTGGAGGAGTATTACAGGAAAGATTTCCTGAACGGCAGGCTGTTCACGGTGAAATGACATGGCGCGAAGGGACAACGGAGGAGCTGGCATGGGAATTCTGAACACGGATAGACTGATAGTGGGATACGATTTGGGGAATGAATACTGCCAGATCAGCTTTGCCACCTCCGAGAGCGGCGAGGCCCAGACCCTTTCCCAGGTGGCCGGGGAGGAGGTCTACAATATCCCCACGGCGCTCTACAAGCGGCAGGGCACGAACCAGTGGCTCTACGGCAGGGAGGCGGTGCGGGCGGACGGCAGCGAGGGGATTCTGGTGGAGAACCTGCTGTCCATGGCGCTGGGCAGGGAGCCGGTGGTCATAGACGGGGAGAGCTTCGACCCGGTGGCGCTGCTTGCGCTGTTCTTTAAGCGGTCTTTGGGCCTGCTCTCCCAGGTTGGGTCCAGGCTGGCGGCGCTGACGATCACCTGCGCCTCCCTGGACCGGGGGATCGTGGATGTGTTGCTGGGGATGGTGGAGGGCGCGCAGCTGAAGGCGGAGCGGATTGCCGTCCAGAGCCATGAGGAGAGCTTTTACAGCTATATGCTGCGCCAGCCCGGGGACTTCTGGACCAGCGACGCGATGCTGTTCCACTACGGGAGGGGCGGAATGCGCATGATGCGCATGGGGTGCAACAGGCGGACGACTCCCATCGTCACCTTCGTGAAGGAGAGGACATACGCCTTTCCGGAGGACGCGCTTCCCGCCTGGGGAGAGGAGCCCGTCCCCTGGGAACCGGATTCCGAGAGGGGGCAGGAGCTGGACAGGGCCTTTTTGGAGATAGCGCAGGAGTGCTGCGGGGAGGAACCCGTGGGCAGCGTATTCCTGATCGGCGACGGTTTCTCCCAGGACTGGATGAAGGAGTCCCTGCGCTTCCTCTGTAGGGGCAGGCGGGTGTTCCAGGGGAACAATCTGTTCAGCAAGGGGGCCTGCTGCGGGATGCAGGAGAGGATTGCACCGGGGGAGACGGGAAAGGCCCATGTGTTCCTGGGCAACGACAAGCTGAAGGCCAATGTGGGCATGCGGCTGCTGCGGCAGGGGGAGGAATCCTATTACGCCCTGCTGGACGCCGGGGAGAACTGGTATGAGGCGGAGCATGCCATGGAACTGTACCTGCAGGAGGGGAATGAGCTGGCGCTGACGGTGACCCCCCTTGCGGAGAGCGGGGCGGCCGGAAGGAGCAGACAGGTGCGCATCGTGCTGGAGGGGCTTCCGGGCCAGGTGTCAAGGCTGGGGGCGCGTTTCTTCCTGAAGGAGGAGAACCGCCTGTCCGTGGAGGTGAAGGATCTGGGCTTCGGGGAATTCCGCAGCTCCTCCGGGCGGGTGTGGAAAGAAGAAATCGATTTGGACTAGTCGGAAGAGGGAGTGGGCTGGATGCGGGTCAGTGTCTGTGTGGGGAATTACGCGAAAACACCATATTGTGTGCCGGGGCTTGAAATGAATGTCTACAGCATGGAGGAGCTTTGCCATTGCATGAAGGAGAACGCCTTTTTTCTGGATACTGCCCTCATGGAGGACGGGCTGCTGGGCTGGATAGAGAGGGAATGCGGGCTGCGGGAGCTGGCGAAGGCGCTCCATCCCCTTGTGCACAGGCAGGGGTCCCTGAGCGCCTTCGTGCTGGCCATCCTGCGCTATGTGGGCTTTTATGACGAGGCTGTGCTGCAGGAGACGGAAAGCCTGCTGCTGCAGGGGGCGGGATTGACCGGACTGGAGAAGCGCAAGAGCCAGCTGGACTACCTGGTGAAGAAAAAGAGATTCCGACAGGCCCTGCGGGGATATGACGAGCTGTTAAGGTGTCTGGAGGAGGCCCAGGGGACGGAGGCAGGGACGGGAAAAGCCTCCGTAGAAAAAGGCGGCAGCGCAAAGAAAGAGTTTCTTGCGAAAATCTGGCATAATAAGGGTGTGGCCTACGCCGGGCTCATGCTCTACAAAAAGGCGGCGGAATGCTTCCGGCTTGCGCTGGAGTGGGACGGAGGCGAGGAATACCTCCTGGATTACCTGGCGGCAAAGCGTATGGAACTGTCCGAGGAAGCGTATGTAGCCTTCACCTCGGAGCATGGCGAGTGGTATCCCGGCACGCTGGAGCTGGAGAAGAAGCTGGAGAGGGTCATGGGCGAGTGGGAGCAGCAGCCGGATTACCTGCGGCTGTGCAACCGGAAGGACATAAAGAGCAGGGACAGACGGAGGTTCTACGAGGACAACAGGCGCCTGACCCAGGCCCTGAAAGAGAGCTACCGTATGGAATAGATAGGAAATAGCATGTAAAAGGAAAGCGGAAAATGGGATTTTGGTCAAAATTGTTCAGAAAAAGGAAACACCAGGAGAACGGCCCCGAGGACTGGGAGAATCCGGTCTACGACAGGGACGACGTGGACTTCGGCCAGGAGGAGGAGCGGAGCAGATATATCTCCAACTGCCTGGAGCAGATGGGGGAGGCCACGAAGGAAATCGGCCTGCTGACAGGGGAGTATTCCCTGATCACCTCCTACCTGACGGACATGGAGGAGATAGAGGCGCTGCCGGAGACGGAACGGGAGGGCCTGAACAGCATCGCCGGAAGGGTGGTGGCCCTGGAGCAGGAGAGCAAGCGCTACCGGGGCAGGAAGAACCGCATGAAGGACGCGGACTATTACAGGCTCCGGGAGCATGAAGGAGAGATCGCCGAGGGCATCGCCAAGCTGAAGGAATGCGAGGAGTACGGCGGGAAGGTGAAGCAGGATCTCCGGCGGCTGGACAGGGAGCGCCATGCCTATGAGTACCGCAGGGAGGAGCTGAATGTCCTGATGGACAATCTGCGGGGGATGACGCTGATCTTCGTCACGGCTTTCATACTGTGCATGCTGATGCTGGTGATCCTGCAGTTCGTCTTCCATATGGATACCCGGATAGGGTATCTGCTGGCGGTGGCAGCCGTGGCCCTGGCCGTGACGGTGACATGGGTGAAGTACACGGACGACGACAGGGAGCTGCACCAGGTGGAGATAGCGGTGAACAAGCTGATCCTCCTGCAGAACAAGGTGAAGATCCGGTACGTGAACAACAGGAACCTGACGGACTATCTGTATATGAAATACGGCACGGACAGCGCGGAGGCGCTGAACCGGCTGTGGAAGCAGTACCAGAGGGAGAAGGACGAGCGCCGGGAATTCGCGGAGGCCGAGGGGAAGGCGGAGTATTACCGCAGGCAGCTCCTGAACAAGCTGTCCGGCTACCGGATCGCCACGCCCCATCGGTGGATCGGACAGGCGGCGGCCCTGCTGGACAGGCGGGAGATGGTGGAGATGCGCCATGAGTTGATCTCCCGCAGACAGGCCCTGCGCAAGCAGATGGACTACAACCACAATGTGGCGGACACTGCCAGGAAGGAGATCATGGACGTGGCGGCCAAATATCCCGCCTACGCCCCGGAAATCATGGAGATGGTGGCCAGGTACGAGGATTCTGCCTATTGACTTATGGCTTCTTGTAAGATATGATAATTCAGTCGGAAACGAAGGAACGCGAGAGAAAGGCGAGATAAAGGAGAGAGGTAATGGAAAAAGAGCATTCCATGGAAAGAGAGCATTCCATAGAAAAAGAGCATTCCACGGACAAATATGTGAGCCCCCTGTCGGAGCGCTACGCCAGCAGGCAGATGCAGTACATTTTCTCACCGGACATGAAATTCAGCACATGGCGGCGGCTTTGGATAGCCCTGGCGGAGACGGAGAAGGAGCTGGGCCTGAGCCAGGACGGCAGGCCTGTCATCACGGATGAGCAGATCGAGGAGATGAAGGCCCATGTGGACGACATCAACTACGACGTGGCGAAGGCCAGGGAGCGTGAGGTCCGCCATGATGTCATGAGCCATGTGTACGCCTATGGGCAGCAGTGCCCGAAGGCCGCGGGCATCATCCACCTGGGGGCCACCTCCTGCTATGTGGGGGACAATACGGACATCATCGTGATGCGGGAGGGCTTAAGGCTCCTGAAGAAGAAGCTGGTGAATGTCATCAAGGAACTGGCCGATTTCGCGGAAGAGCATAAGGCCCAGCCCACTTTGGCCTTCACCCATTTCCAGCCGGCCCAGCCCACCACGGTGGGGAAGCGGGCCACGCTGTGGATGCAGGAGTTCTACCTGGACCTGGAGGATTTGGACTATGTGCTGGGGAATATGAAGCTTCTGGGCTCCAAGGGCACCACGGGCACCCAGGCTTCCTTCCTGGAGCTGTTCGACGGAGACCAGGAGACCATCGATAAGATAGACCCTATGATCGCTCAGAAGATGGGGTTCGCGGAGTGCTTCCCCGTGTCCGGGCAGACCTATTCCAGAAAGGTGGACACCAGGGTGGCCAACGTGCTGGCAGGCATCGCGGCCTCCGCCCACAAGATGAGCAACGACATCCGTCTGCTCCAGCATCTGAAGGAAGTGGAGGAGCCCTTCGAGAAGAGCCAGATTGGCTCCTCGGCCATGGCCTATAAGCGCAATCCCATGCGCTGCGAGCGGATCGCCTCCCTGTCCAGATATGTGATGATCGATGCGCTGAACCCGGCCATCACCTCGGCCACGCAGTGGTTCGAGAGGACGCTGGACGATTCCGCCAATAAGAGGCTGTCCATCCCGGAGGGGTTCCTTGCGGTGGACGGCATCCTGGATCTGTGCCTGAACGTGGTGGACGGGCTGGTGGTGTACCCCAAGGTCATCGAGAAGCATCTCATGAGCGAGCTGCCCTTCATGGCCACGGAGAACATCATGATGGATGCCGTGAAGCTGGGGGGCAACCGCCAGGAGCTCCACGAGCGCATCAGGGAGCTGTCCATGGAGGCCGGGCGCAACGTGAAGGCGGAGGGGAAGGAGAACAATCTGCTGGAGCTGATTGCGGCGGATCCCGCGTTCCCCATGGGCCTGGAGGAGCTGCAGGCATCCATGGATCCCGCCAGATATGTGGGGCGCTCCAAGGAGCAGGTGGAGGCTTTCTTAAGGGAAGTGATTCGTCCGGTGCTGGAGGAGAACAAGGAGCTGCTGGGCGTGAAAGCGGAAGTCACTGTGTGAAAAAATCACGAAGAATGTTTTGCTTGTGTGTTCGGCCGCGGAATATGAGGATACTTTGGAAGAAAGATAAGAATTCGGGAGGCTTAGAATGGGCGGATTTTTTGGTGTTGCATCCAAGGAGGATTGTGTCTTTGACTTGTTCTTCGGAACGGACTATCATTCCCATCTGGGAACCAGGAGGGCGGGAATGGTGGTCTATGGAAAAGAGAGGGGATTCGACAGGGCCATACATAATATAGAGAACGCGCCTTTTCGGACAAAGTTCGACAAGGATTTCAATGAGATGGAGGGGAACATCGGCATCGGCAGCATCTCGGACTTCGAGCCACAGCCGCTGATGGTCCGTTCCCACCATGGGACATACGCCATCACCACGGTGGGCAAGATCAACAACGCGGCGAAGCTGACGGAGGAGCTGCTCTCCAAGGGCCATGCCCATTTCCTGGAGATGAGCGGAGGGGATATCAATGCCACGGAACTGGTGGCGGCTATCATCAACCAAAAAGATAATCTGATCGAAGGGATTACTTACGCTCAGGAGTTAATCGACGGCTCCATGACACTGGCGCTGCTAACGCCTAAGGGGATTTATGTTGCAAGGGATAAGATGGGAAGGACACCGGTCTCTATTGGGAAAAAGGAGGATGGCTATTGTATCTCCTTTGAAAGCTTTGCCTATTTAAACCTGGGATATACCGAAGAGAGAGAATTAGGACCCGGAGAGATTGCGGTGGTTACACCGGAGGAGGTACGCACGCTGGCAAAACCCGGAAATAAAATGAAGATCTGTACTTTCCTTTGGGTATATTATGGTTATCCTTCCTCGTCATACGAGGGGATCAGCGTGGAAAAAATGCGCTATCGCTGCGGTGAGCTGTTGGCAGAACGGGATAAGACAAAGAATGGTAACGTTTCTCCGGATAATGTGGCAGGGGTTCCGGATTCCGGAATCGCCCATGCGATAGGGTATTCCAATACCTCAGGGGTTCCTTTTTCCAGGCCGTTTATTAAATATACGCCGACCTGGCCCAGATCGTTTATGCCCACGATCCAGAGCAAGAGGAACCTGATCGCCAAGATGAAGCTGATTCCCGTGAAAGACCTGATAGAGGG
>OFHB01000715.1_pt1 | contig 20927 bp, 21 predicted proteins | sample 1521881 | NCBI WGS metagenome assembly OFHB01 (sample SAMEA3504090, study PRJEB24116) | mouse gut metagenome | biome: mouse gut; feature: mouse-associated habitat; material: faeces | place: Denmark | collected 2011
CCCGTCTTTTCATCGAGCGGATATGTCGTTACGACAGATTGAGCGTATTGGCGTTGTATAGATAACGCTTGATGCTGCGCTTGGGCGTCTTCTCGAACTCCTTGGGATAGATCACGATGTTGGCGATACGTTCGTAAGAGGCCACCTGCGAATTGAGCTGTTTGAGGTTATCCTCCATGATCTTTGGCAGGTCGTCGACATCGACGCCCTCAATATTCGAGAGCTCGTAGTCGGGCACCACCAGAGCCGTCAGCTTGCCGTTGTTCTCCACCACCAGCGACTCCAAAACCATATACATGTTGTTGAGCTTGTCCTCGATCTCCTCGGGATAGATATTCTGCCCCGAGCCCGAGAGTATCATCGTCTTGCAGCGGCCGCGGATGTAGAGCGTGCCGTCGGCGTCCATAGTGCACATGTCGCCCGTATGCAGCCAGCCGTCGGCCGTAAGCACGGCCTTGGTCGCCTTATCGTTCTTGTAATAGCCATTCATCACATGTTCGCCGCGCACGAGCAGCTCGCCCGGACGGTTTTCGGGATCGGGCGAGTCGATTTTGGCTTCGAGATAACCTTTGAGGTACTTGCCGCACGAGCCGGGCTTGAAGTCCTGATGATCGCTGAAACTTATCAAGGGGGCGCACTCGGTCATACCGTAGCCCACCGTCAGCGGGAATTTGATCTTGCGCAGGAACGCCTCGGTCTCCTGATTGAGCGCGGCACCGCCGACGATGAACAGATTGAGACACCCGCCGAACTGCTCCATAAGGCGCGAGCGGATCGTGGAGTATATCGCCGTATTGATAAACGGAATCTTCATGGCGATGCTCATAGGCCCCTTCTCCAACAGCGGCAGAATGCTCTTGCGATATACCTTTTCGAGCACCAGCGGCACGCTGCAAATCACGGTCGGACGCGTTATCTGCATCGCCTCGACCAGAATCTTGGGCGAAGGGATGCGTCCCAGAAGCGTGATATGGGCACCGCAGGCCAGCTGCGTCAGAAAGTCGAACGCACAGCCGTAGGCATGTGCCAGCGGCAGAAACGACAGCGTGCGGCCGCCGCGGTGGAGATACTTGTCTCCCGTGAGGGGATTGTCGACGCTGAGTGCGAAAAGGACGTTGCCCGTCAGGTTATTGACCGTCAGCATGACGCCTTTCGAAGAGCCTGTCGTACCCGAGGTATAGTTCAGCAGGCAGACCGCATCGTTCGGAATATCGGGGTATTTGATATCCTCGCTGCCGAAGCCGCGGGGATAGGCCTCGCGATAGTGGCGCACGATATTCGACACATACTTGGTCAGCGTGTGGCCGTCGCGCTCGTGGATCACATGGTAGTCCGTAAGCGAGAATACGGCATCCACATGCGGAATCTGCTCCTCCTCGATATCGTCCCAGAAGTTGTCGCCCAGAAAGAGCAGCTTGCTCTCCGAGTGGTTGATGATATGTATCACGTCGTTGGGCGCGAAGTCCTGCAATATGGGCACTATAACGGCACCGTAGGTTATCGTGGCAATGTAGGTTATGCACCAGCGCGTATTGTTGCGGCCTATAAGCGCAATCTTGTCGCCGCGCTTTATGTCGGCCTTGCGGAACAGCAGATGCAGTTTGGCGATCTCCTTGGCCATTTCGTAATATGAGAACGATTCGCCCTTGAAGTAGTCGGTCAGAGCCGACATCTCGCGGTTGTCGCGAAAGCTCTGCTCGTAGATTTTTATCAGGTTGCGGTCTAACATAAAAATATTGTTTCCAGTGAATGTCGAGACGGGGATATCTTCGACGAAGCCAAAGATACGAAAAATCTTTGGAAAAGACGAATAAAAAGGGACAAATGCCTTCGTAATGCCTGTCAATAAGGCGTTTACGAAGCCAAATGAGGACAGGCGAGAAACCGGGGTAATGCAAAGGAAAGAGGATTTATGAAGCAGAACGGTCTCCAAATCGTTACCCGCCGGATGGTGATTTTTAACACACCGTGTTGTATCTGGCAGCTTGTGGCATAGGTTGGCATATCAAGGTCTAACTCGTTGAGTAATAACTTTGCAAACAAAAAACGAGTATGGCAAGAAGCACATTCAAGGTGCTGTTCTACGTGAACGGCAGCAAGGAGAAAAACGGTATTGTCCCCATTATGGGACGGGTTACAATCAACGGAACTGTGGCGCAGTTCAGTTGCAAGCAGAGCATCCCGAAATCGCTTTGGGACGTGAAAGGCAACAAGGCGAAAGGCAAGAGCCGCGAGGCACGGGACATCAATCTTGCGTTGGACAACATCAAGGCGCAAATCATCAAACATTACCAGCGCATATCAGACCGTGAGGCATTCGTCACGGCTGAAATGGTACGCAACGCCTATCAGGGAATCGGTAGTGAGTATGAAACCCTGCTCAAGGCTTTTGACCGTGAGAACGAGGTGTTCAAGAAGCGTGTGGGAAAAGATCGTACAATGGCTACCTACCGCTCACGTGTAGTGGCAAGGAACTATGTTGCGGCTTTCATCAAGTCATTTTATAAACGTACCGACATGGCTATGCCGGAACTTACTCCCGATTTCATAAAGGAGTTTGCCGCATATCTTTCAACGGAAGCCGGACTGCATAACGGAACGATATGGGAGAAATGTATGTGGCTGAAAGGCGTGGTGATGCGTGCGCACTTCAACGGACTGATACCACGCAACCCTTTCGCACAGTTCCACATCAGTCCCAATGTAAAGGAACGGGAATATCTGACGGAAGATGAACTGAAAGCGGTCATGACACATGAGTTTGCAGACAGCAAGCTCGCATATATCCGTGACATCTTCGTCTTTGCAAGTTTCACCGCCTTGTCTTTCGTGGACATTCAGGAACTGACGAATGACAACATAGTGGAGGTGAATGGCGAGAAGTGGATATTGTCCAAACGCCACAAGACAAAAGTCCCCTTTCAAGTGAAGCTGCTGGATATACCCTTGCAGATAATAGAACGCTACCGACCGATGCAGAAAGACAACCGCATATTCCCCGGCTTGAACTACTGGTCTATCTGTAAACCTCTGAAACGGATGATAAAGGAATGTGGTATAACCAAGTCAATTTCATTTCATTGCAGTCGTCATGGCTTCGCAACGTTAGCTTTGAGCAAGGGTATGCCCATCGAGAGCGTGAGCCGTGTATTGGGACATACGAACATCGTCACAACCCAAATCTACGCAAAGATAACCACGCAGAAACTTGACAACGACCTGACCATGTTCGGCAACAAGCTCAACCAGTCGTTTAACAACATATCAATGGGATGAGTATGGAAAGAAGCACCATAACAATGAGTGAATCCGGCAATATTATCATACCGGATAATGTCGCCAGCATTTGGATGAATGAGCCGGAATTGGTGGAATTGTTCGGGGTAATCGTCCCGACACTCCGTGCAGCTATCCGTGCCGTGTATAAAAGCGGCGTACTGAAAGAATACGAGGTACAGAAGTATGTCCGGCTGGAGAACGGGTATCATGCCGATGTGTTCAGCTTTCCGATAATAGTCGCACTTGCTTTCCACATTGACAGCTTCGGTGCGGAACAGGTGCGCAAAGCTATGTTTGAAAGGCTGTACTTGCGAAAAGAGAAAACAACATTCTTCTTTTCGCTGGGTATAAATGGCAGGGATATGTCTAATTATCAGGCATAAATCCTAATGATATGACGACATGAAGTAGTGAGACCTATGCGTATTCACATTGCCGACAATGTATTTATACGAGTATGTGAATAGGTGTATTGCCATTCATACGTACGATTACGACAAACCCGAAGAAGAATCCATTAGAATGGCATTTCTTCGGGCTTTTGTCGTATGCTTTTAAGCCAAATCCAAGAAAATCTTACGTGAGTCACGTGTGAGTTGTCAATCCGTCTTGTTTGTATTGCAGAATTTTGCGCCAGACAAACATCCGACAATCATAAAATCAAGATGCCGATGAAGAAAGAAAATACAGAAAAGGAGGAGTTTATCCGTGTGGGTACTACCCTCTACAAGTTAGTGAACCAGCCCCGTCTGAACGGTGGCTATGTAAGGAAACGCATTGTGTGGAACAACGAGACGTTGCGACAGGACTACGGCAAGGACTATCTCGCCACCGTGCCGAAGTATGACGGCTTCTGTACCGTCCCCGACCATGTGGACTACCGTCCCGTGGTGGACAAGTTCCTGAACCTCTATGAGCCGATAGGACACCGCCCACAGCAAGGCGAGTTTCCCTGTATCTGGTCATTGGTGCGCCACATCTTTGGTGAACAGTATGAGTTGGGCATGGATTACCTGCAATTGCTCTACCTGCAACCTGTTCAAAAACTGCCTATCCTGTTATTGGTATCGGAAGAACGTAACACAGGCAAAAGCACGTTCCTGAACTTTCTGAAAGCCGTGTTTCAGAACAACGTCACGTTCAACACCAACTAGGATTTCCGCAGTCAGTTCAATTCCGACTGGACGGGTAAACTGCTTATCGTGGTGGACGAGGTACTGCTCAACCGCAGGGAGGACAGCGAGCGGTTGAAGAACCTCAGCACCACACTCTCCTATAAGGTGGAAGCCAAGGGCAAAGACCGTGACGAGATAGCCTTTTTCGCCAAGTTCGTGCTGTGTTCCAACAACGAGTATCTGCCTGTCATCATCGATGCGGGCGAAACACGTTATTGGGTACGCAAGATAAACCGCCTGCAATCTGACGATACCAATTTTCTGCAAAAGTTGAAAGCGGAAATCCCGGCTTTCCTGTATCATTTGCAGCACAGGACGATGGCAACGAAAAAGGAAAGCCGGATGTGGTTTGCCCCGTCATTGCTGCATACCGAAGCCTTGCAGAAGATTATTCGCAGCAACCGTAACCGTCTGGAAATCGAAATGTGCGAGCTTATACTCGACATCATGGACAGTACGGGCATGAACACGTTCTCGTTCTGCTATAACGATATTCTTCTTTTGCTGATACACTCGCAGGTAAAGGTAGAAAAGCACCAAGTCCGAAAGGTATTGCAGGAGTGCTGGAAGCTCACACCAACATCCAACGGATTGACCTATACCACCTACCAGTTCAACTATAATCGGGAATGTCGGTATGAGCCGATAAAAAGAGTCGGTCGTTTCTACACCGTCACAAGGAAACAGCTTGAATTCCTGTAATACCATTCTTTTTTTGTTGAATTGATGAATAAGGATATAACCATGCTGATAATAAACAACATACACTCTCAACAAATACTCAACAATCAAAAAGAGACGTTGAGAGAAAACAGTACCCGTTTATTGGTTTCTCTTTTGTCGAGTGGTTTGTTGAGAAGATGTTGAGCGGTTATAATGCTGTATATAAATATGTTGTACCTATCATTCATCAAATCAACGTTTTTACATCCACTATCAAATCTTCTGTAAAATCATGAACATCCAAGAAGCCAAACAAATCAGAATCGCGGACTATCTGCAAAGTCTGGGCTACACGCCCGTAAAGCAACAGGGGAACAGCCTGTGGTACAAATCCCCGTTCCGACAGGAAACGGAAGCCTCGTTCAAGGTAAACACCGACCGTAACCTGTGGTTCGATTACGGACTGGGCAGAGGCGGCAACATCATTACGTTGGCACAGGAACTTTATGCATCCGATTATGTACCTTACCTGCTTGACAGGATAGTTGAACAGGCTCCACACATCCGTCCTGTGTCTTTTTCTTTTCGCCAGCAGGCATCCGAACCGAGTTTCCAACATCTGGAGGTGGGAGAACTCACCCATCCGGCACTGCTCCGTTACTTGCAGGAACGGGGTATAAACACTTCATTGGCAAGATTGGAATGCAGGGAACTGCACTTCATCCATAACGGCAAGCCTTATTTCGCCATCGGTTTCCCGAACGTGGCGGGAGGGTATGAGGTGCGCAACCGTTTCTTCAAGGGCTGTATCGCTCCAAAGGACATCAGCCATATCCGGCAGCAGGGAGAGCCGAGAGAGAAATGCCTCGTGTTCGAAGGCATGACTGACTATCTTTCCTTCCTCACGTTACGGATGAAGAACTGCCCGACCATGCCCAACCTTGACAGGCAGGATTATGTCGTCCTCAATTCCGTTTCCAATGTTTCCAAAGCCATAGATGTGCTGCACGGGTACGGGCGCATTCACTGCCTGCTCGACAATGACGAGGCAGGAAGAAACGCATACCGAGAATTGGAAAGGGAGTTCGCCGGACGCATCCGCGACTTCTCCGACAACTACAAAGGACACAAAGACCTGAACGATTACCTGTGTGGGAAACGGCAAAATTTGACCGTCAATCCACCGCCACGAACCATCGTAAAACCGAAAAAGAAAGGATTGGGATTGTGACATTCCGAATGAGAAAAACGGAAGCTGCCCGAAACTCATTCTTCGAGGATTGGGAGGTAGCAAGTTTGTGTTTCGGGTGTACCGAAACCGCTTGCTGTCCACCATCCAAGTTACAGGAGGTGGCATCCCGTTGGTCTATACAGTATAATCAGTAACAGCATTGAAAGTAGAAAATGGAGCATAAGGAATATAAGAAACGTAACAAGGGCGGTCGCCCGAAAAAGGAAACGGCGGAAAAGCTGAGCTATCGCATTGGCGTGAAAATGGCGGCAGCCGACTACTTCCGCCTGCTGACACGGGCGCATGAGGCAGGCGTATCGCCGAGCGAGTACATGAGGGAATGTTTCCGCAACGGTCATGTGAAGGAACGGTTGTCGGAGGAACACACCGGATACATCCGCCAGCTCTGCGGCATGGCGAACAATCTCAACCAGCTTGCGCATAAGGCTAACGCCGGAGGCTTCCACGACGCGCGGTGGGACTGTAAGGTGGCTGTGGCACGGATTCACGAACTCTTGACCAAGATAGGGATATGATGGCGAAAATTACAAAGGGAAGCGACTTTAAGGGTGTGGTGGACTACATCCTTGATAAAGACAAGGGGACACAGGTGGTGGCATATGACGGCTTGTTCATGGAAAATAAAGATACCATCGCCATAAGTTTCAATGCACAGTCGCAAATGAATGGCAAAGTTTCAAAACCAGTCGGACACATTGCATTGAGTTTTTCCAAAGAGGATGAGCCATGTCTGACGAACCGTGTCATGGCGAACATCGCACTTGAATACATGGAGCGGATGGACATCCGTGATACACAGTTCTTCATTGCCCGTCACTTCGACAAAGAGCATCCGCACGTGCATATCGCGTATAACCGAATCGACAACAACGGCAACACCATTTCAGACAGGAACGAACGGTTGCGCAGTAGCCGTATCTGCAAGGAGCTAACCATGAAGTACGGCTTGCACATGGCTGGCGGTAAGGATAATGTCAAGCGCAACCGCCTGAAAAAGCCGGACAAGACGAAATATGAGCTTTACGACATCCTCAAAGCGGAAGTCGGCAGATGCAGCAACTGGAACGTGCTTGTCGCCAACCTGAAACGGCAGGGAGTGGAAGTTAATTTCAAGCACAAGGGGCAGACCAACGAAATACAGGGCATTGTCTTCACCAAGAACGGCTACCATTTCAACGGCTCCAAAGTGGACAGACGTTTCAGCTATTCCAAGATTGATGCTGCCTTACAGCTCAATAGGTATGGGGAACGCATGAATCTGATACCGAAAGTCTGTACAACAGATACGCCAAACGCAACTTCCGATGCTGCAAGAGGAGAACTTGTCAGCGGTTCATTAGAATTGCTAAACGGTCACGGTTCATCCTGTAACGCCACCGATGCGGAAGCCAATCTGGAAATGGCGGAGATTCTTCGCAGGAAAAAGAAACGCAAACGGGGAATAAGATTGTAATATGAATTTTTCTAAATAGGACTGGTGTGTTGGAACAGGAAATACGGTTCATCTCTGCGGACCGTATTTCTTCTCAAATAAATCTTGATTGATTTCACCCCATTCAATCATAGCGTCAAGGATGGGAAGCAAGGAGCGGCCAAGTTCCGTGATGGAATATTCTGACCGCGGCGGCAGTTCCGGGTAAATGGTTTTAGCCACCAACCCGTCTTCCACCAACTCTTTTAGCTGGAGGTCCAGTACTCGTGGCGCAGCTTCGGGCAAGACCTTGTGAAGTTCACTTGGTCGCATGGAGGTATCACGCAATTCATCCAAGATACATGATTTCCATTTGGAATCTATCAAACTCATTGTCAACCGTAACGGGCAACTTAAATCGACAGGTATTTTTCTTTCGTACATAATTTCTATTCTTTGGAACTCTGCAAAGGTAACTATAATTTATCTGAAACAAAGTATACCGAAAAATTATTCGGTATATGAATATTTTTTCAGTACTTGTGGGAATAAGAACTACCCTGTAACTTTGCAAGCAATTAAGGAACAAAACATTTTATCATGAGAGATTCAATCAAAGAATACGAGGCAGTGCAGGCCGCTGCCATGAAATTTGTGGAGAGTGTGGCAAAAGGCGACAGCCGATATGCCCGCGAGTTGTTTACCGATGATGCCGTGCTGTTCGGCTTCCTTGATGGGATGTTGGAACGCGGTTCCATCGAACAGTTCTACCGCAATGTGGATACCGTCAGCGGCGGCGAGGAATTCAAGGCCCGTGTTGATGTGGTGGCGGTGGAAGAAACGCTTGCTGTAGTCCGTGTACTGGAGGAGGGCTGGGGAGGTCGTATCGACTTTACCGACTATCTGCTTCTGCTAAAAATTGACGGCGAATGGAAGTGCGTGGCAAAAGCCTATAATCAAAACTCGAATACCATTCAAAAGAAATAAGAATCATGGGAAAGAAAATTGTCATATTGAACGGAAGCCCACGACTGAAAGGCAATACGGCTGGGCTGATAGAGGCCTTCAAGCAAGGTGCGAAAGAAGCTGGGCATACGATGGAGGTGTTTAATTTGCAACGGATGGACATCCATCCCTGTCTGGGGTGTCTGGGCGGCGGTAAAGACAGACAAAGCCCTTGTGTACAAAAGGATGATATGGCGAAGATTTATCCGCATTACGAAACGGCAGATGTGTTGGTGCTGGCATCGCCGATGTATTATTGGAGCATCACGGCACAACTAAAAGCTGTCATCGACCGCCTGTTTGCCGTGACGGAAAAAAGTCCCGAATACCACACCCCCATGCAGCACTGCGTACTGCTCATGGCGGCAGAGGGCGACACGCCGGACAATTTCGAGCCGGTCGAGCATTATTACCATGCCTTGCTCCGCCATCTCGGTTGGGAGAACCTTGGTGAAGTCTATGCCGGCGGTGTGATGCAGGTGGGCGACATTGCCGGACATCTTTCGTTGGCAAAAGCATATAATTTAGGTAAGACCATCTGAAAGAAGCGCGTATGAAAGTATTGCTCATCAACGGCAGCCCCAACAAGGAGGGCTGCACCTATACCGCCCTGCATGAAGTTGAAATGGTCTTGTGGCGGCACGGGATTGAAACGGAGTTGCTCTACCTCGGCAAGAAGCCGGTAGCCGGATGTATCGCCTGCATGAAATGCATCGAGACCGGGCATTGCTTCCGCGATGATGCCGTCAAGGAGATTCAAGGTAGGCTTGCGGAGTTCGATGCCATCATTCTCGGTTCGCCCGTCTATTACAGCCAGCCTACGGGGCAGATAACGTCATTCTGCCAGCGGCTTTTCTTCTGCAAGGAGGGCGAAATGGCAGGCAAGTTCGGTGCATCGGTCGTGTCGTGCCGCCGTGGCGGTGCTTCTGCCACGTTCGAGCAGCTCAACCAGTTTTTCACCATCTCCAATATGCCCGTTGTCTCTTCGCAATATTGGAACTCCGTACACGGATTCACCCCGGAAGATGTCCGCAAAGACGAAGAAGGGTTGCAGACGATGCGCTCCCTTGGCGAAAATATGGCTTGGCTGCTGAAGAGCAGGGAAGCAGCCATTAAGCAAGGCATAGAAGCACCTGTTTATGAGCCAAGATTGCGTACACATTTTATTCAGAACAAATAAAAAACGGAAAACATGAAAACGATAACATTATTGGCAGCATGTTGCATGACATTGCTGGCCACCATCCCGGCATCAGCCCAAAACAACGGCGAATCCGATAGAACAGGTTGCTGTAAACTCCAAGAACAATGTTCACCCTCAGCATCTTGTCCAAACCTTGAAATGTCGGGGATAGTCAAAGCTATTGAGTATTATATAGATGGCGGACGAAAAGGAGATAGCCAAATCGCACGCAAGGGATTTGCTGAAAACGCTACCATGTCGTGGTCTGAGAACGGAAAATTAAAAAGCGTCCCTATTCAGGAGCTGTATGAGCTGTATGACCAGCCGCAGAAACCCGATGGTGGTGTTTCGTATAAAATATCATCGTGCAGTGTCGCCGAAGACGTTGCCATAGTGCGTATTGAATCCAAATTCGGATACAATGAGTTTTCCGATATGTTTACACTCGTAAAAGACGGTGACGGTTGGAAGATAATCAGCAAAGTCTATCATAAAAAGTGACGTTATGGAAGAGAGTATCAAGGGAATACTCGAAGCAATCGAATACTATATCGATGGCGCACGCAAAAGCGACCGTAGTATAGTTGCCAAAGCTTTTGCCGATGACGCAACCATGTCGTGGTCAGAAAATGGGGAACTTCGCATTGTACCCATTGAGGCTCTGTATGATTATGGAGACTCGCTCGGCCCGCAGGAGGTGGCGTATAGCCTGACGGAGTGTAGCGCAACGGAAGATACGGCGATTGTCCGTATAGAGTCCGATTTCAGTAAAGCAGGAAAGTTTACTGATATGTTCACGATGGTGAAAATTGGTGACAGATGGAAAATAGTAAGCAAAATCTATCACATAAAAAAGAAAAATGAAGAATAGGCTCAAAACGATATTCGGCATATTTGCTTGTTGTTTGTTTGCCGCTTGCAGCTCTTCTTCCGCAGAAACGGCAAAGAAAGAAGGGCAATCTGCCGAAGGAAAGGAATGGCAGACAATCAAGCCTACGAATGTGAAGAATGCAGTTCAATTGTTCGATAAGGACTGGATGGCTCTTGCAGTTGGGACAAACGGTGACATGAACGCCATGACGATAAGCTGGGGCGGCATGGGCGAACTTTGGGGGCGACCCGTCGTGACGGTATATGTTTCTACCGACCGTTATACACACTCCTTCATGGAACGCAATGATTATTTCACCGTCACCGGTTTTCCGGCAGATAAGAAACAGGCTTTGCAAGTCATAGGGACACGCTCCGGACGTGACGGTGACAAATTGAAGGTTGCAGGGCTGACTCCGGAATTTACAAAATTGGGAAATCCCATATTTAAGGAAGCAAACCTTGCCATTGAGTGCAAGATTATATATAGTGCACCATTCGACATTGACAAGATGTCTCCCGAAGCCAGAAAGATTTATGACCAAGGCATGGGAGTTCATACAATGTATATCGGAGAGATTGTAAATGTATGGTGCAAATAATTATTATACAATGGGATTAGTATTCCAGCCATTCATGCAAGTAGCCCGACTTGAATTTACGAGTTGGGCCACTTATTTTTGAGTGTTGTCCAACCAAGTGGCAACGAATACATGACGAAAATAATCATCTTAGAAGACAATACCACATACAATACTTTCATCAGCAAGTTCTTGGCAAAGGCGGGATTCAAGAGCATACAGGTTCATCGCCTTTTTACTGCCAAAAAACATTTGCTGGAAGCCGGGGATGATGACATCGTATTGGCCGCTCTGCGCTTGTCCGATGGCGAAAGCACGGAGCTTTTAAGGTGGATGAAAGACAACGACCGATTGTTACCGTTCATCATCATGACAAACTATGCCGAGGTACATACGGCTGTGGAATGCATGAGACTCGGCTCGATTGACTACATGCCCAAACTTCTGATTGAGGACAGGCTGTTACCGCTTCTCCATACCATTGTCAAAGAGCAGGAAGAGAAGCGGGAATTTCAGAACCGTATATTTGTCCGTCAAGGTACGGCATATCAGAATATGCTGAAACGCATCCGGTTGGTGGCACCGACCCGTTTGAATGTACTTGTGCTTGGCGAAAGCGGCACAGGCAAAGAGCACATCGCCCGCCAAATCCACCTCCAAAGCAAATTGGCTGCCAAGCCTTTCGTAGCCGTGGACTGCGGCTCGCTTACCCCCTCACTGGCTCCGTCCGCATTTTTCGGGCATGTCAAAGGAGCGTTCACAGGTGCGGATTACAACGTGAACGGTTACTTTCAAGAGGCGAATGGCGGCACGCTGTTCCTTGACGAAATTGGAAACCTGCCTATGGAAACGCAACAGATGTTGTTGCGGGCCATACAGGAAAACTGTTACCGTCCGGTCGGAGCAAAGGAGAACAAAAACACGAACATACGGATTGTATCAGCCACGAACGAGGATTTGCAGCGAGCAATCAAAGAATGGCGTTTCCGACAGGATTTGTTCTATCGTTTGCAAGGTTATGTGATAACCGCCCCTCCGTTGCGTGACTGCCCGGAGGACATCATGCCGTTGGCCGGATTCTTTCGGGAAGTCTCCAATCGGGAACTTGAACGAGCTGTCAAAGGCTTCGACAGTTCCGCACGGGAAGCCCTGCTTCTTTACACATGGCCGGGCAACGTGCGTGAGTTGAAACAGAAAATACAGAGAGCGGTTCTGCAAGCAGAAAGTGACATGATAACCGAAGCGGATTTGGAGCTGGACTATGAAACCATTGCATCTACCCCGGCTGTTTTGCCCTAAGAAGCGATGAGGAGGAAAAGGAGCGTATCATACGGGCATTGGAACATACGAACGGAAACAAGATTCTTGCAGCCAAACTGCTCGGCATAGGCAGGACAACGTTATACACCAAAATGGAGAAATACGAGATAACGATAAAAAAGACCATCCGATAAAAATGTACAGGCGATGTTGCCCTGTTTCCGATTTTTATTACTACTTTTGCATCAAGACGAGTGACATTGACAGCAACTTACAGCAAAGCGCAGAAACAGGCACAGTTGCCAATTCGTTACCTCTATTTTAACCTTTCTCTCAAACCTCTTATAAATAAAGAGGTTATAAAAGTCTTCCAGAATTACAGAAATTTCCACGTTCTGCAACTCCCGCCACGCTTTTTCTTGCATGCTGCCGGCGTTTATGGCTATTGCCGTCTGCATAAGACATACTTATCGAAAGCGGCCGAAAAGCGTGTATCGATATGCCCGCTCTATCCGAAATGCAAAAATCATAACTTTTATCTATACCGCAACAATGCACCGCCGCACCGGACTACACAGCACCCCAATGCACTACCACACCACCCTGCCCCTCCGCACAGCCACACCGCGCCACCCAACTGCACTGCCCCTCCGCGCCACCACCTGCACTGCCGCCCAACTGCACAACTACACTGCACTGCCGCCCCAGGGCAAAATAAAAGTCCCTGCCGAAGATTCGGCAGGGACATAACGTCGATTGCGATTATCGATCGGGAATCTCCGACCGGTTATCGTGCCAGACGGCGGAGAGCCTTGGCCGGGGCGTTGGGATCGTAATCCTCGATATCTACGGCACCCGTCCACTCGCCCTTGATCGTATGGCCTGCATCGTCGGCGAGGTCGAAGACGAACTTGTATCCGTCGCCCTCCTTGGTAATGGTCATCGTACCGCTCTGTACGGGGGCAGCGACCGTGATATTACCGTCGGCAGTAATCTTAGAGGCATCGATATACCATGACCAGTCTACCGAGCTGCCGCCCAGATCGGTCATACCCGGGAAGAGGATGTAACCGTTGCTGAGGTCGAGCGATACGTTGTACGTACCGGTCATGTCGCGACCGGCCGAAACCGGCGAGAGAAATTCGAGGTACATGGCGCTTCCGGTTCTCGGAGCATCGGGTACCATATATACCACCCACGTGTTGTGCGTTTCGGTCAGGAAGTTCTCCATGAAGTAGCCGTAAACATTGATATTGGATGCGAACGAGAGGTCGACATTGCTCTCGACGTCGCTCCACGGACGCGCAGGCATGTTGCCGTTGTCGACCAGATTGCGCACGTTCAGATTACCCTTGTAGCTGCCGGTAATGGCAATGCCGTTATCGGTCTTCAGATCGAGTACAAGCTCTGCGGCGGCACCCGTGCCCTTGACGGTTACGGTACCCTCGTTGACGAATCCGAGTCGGTTCTTCTTAGAGGGGGTATCGCTCAGGTAAGAGATGTAGCATCCGCTGGGATAAAGCTGTCCCCAGAGATCTACATATTCGCCCATAGTGATCGTATAGGGGAGCTGATAGATGTTGGGCATCTTGACGGTCGAAATGTTGTAGACGCCCTCGGGGATCGGCATCGGGTTCGAAGTGATGTCGGCAATCAGAGGCGTATAGATCGGGATATTGATGTAATAGCCCTCGGTCTGGACGCCCGAGTCATCGAACTTGCCCGTGAAGAGCTGGATCGAGCCGTCGCAGCAGAGCGGGCTGAACCAGTTGGCCCAGAAGCGGCCGGTCGAAAATTCGAAGTCGATATTCTGCGCCTCGTCGAAAGGCTCGTAGGTCGACGAGGTGGTCTGTACGAACGTGATAGGACCGCGATACATCACGCTGAGCGCCTCATCGGCACCGATCGGCACGAGGTCTGCACGGATGAGATACTCCGAGCCCTCGTGCGCAACGATCACTTCGCCGGAAATCATCGGTACTGACGACAGCTTGCCAGACTCCTCGACGATATTGACGAACGTCGTACCGGTAGCCCACGTACCTTGATCGTGTTTGTCCGACACGGTATACGTGCCCTCAGGCAATACGGCGTTTACCGGATCGGCATCCAGCGCAGCGAACAGATCGAGCATCAGCATAAGGTTGCCGGGGGTCGAGATATTGCCGTTGGCATCGGGCTCCTCGGTCGAGACGACCAGATAGTAGTTGCCGTTGCCGGCAGCATTAGAGGTGCTGTACTCGGCCTGCACGAGATGGCGGGCGTTGATATAGTCCTCCTCGGCAGCGAGCGTCTTCATTTTAAGCACGTTCGAGGCTGCAAGATCGTCGCCTTTCTTCACAGCTACTACGATCGAGTACTCGGCGGACGGGAGCAGGTTCTCGGCCGTCACATCGGACTTCTTGTCGGCAGCGATCAGCTTACCGGTCTTCATGATATAGTCGGCGGCCGGAATCTTTTCGTCCGCAGCCAGACATACATAAGCGCACGCTTCGGCACCGACAGGCGTAACCGTAAACGACAGCGTGGTCGCTGTCGCCTCGCCGGCCTCGACCGTTACAGATAATTCGGGCGTAGGAACCGGCGCAGGCTCATCCTTCTCACCGCACGCCGCAAGAAAGGCGAACGAAGCCATTACCGTAGCCAGATAAAATAACTTTCTAAGTTTCATATAAATAGTTTTAGAGTTAAATAAAAACCGCTGTTCCGAAGAAATTGCGGCTAACAAATATACAAATTTATATTTTAACAAACAACTGCGGGATGCAATATCCGTGTTTTTCCTGTAACCAGAGCCGGCATAGCAGAATGCCGGCCGACGCAGCCCACAACGGCAAGCAGCAAAGACCGTGCGGGAGGATCGGCAATAGGCCTGGCCGGAAGCGGCAGCTCGGGCACAGCATAAAAAGCGATTGCCCGACATTAATGTCGGGCAATCGAAGCGGATGTATCGGTGTTCGGTTTAGAACGAACCCGCCCAGTGGAACTTGCAGCTCTCGCCGTCCTCGAAGGTCAGCTCGCCGGTAATATCGGTAGAACTGTTCTTGACGACGGTAATCGTACCCGAAGCTATCGTGCGGCGTGCGCCGTTGACTCTTACACCATAGTCGCCCGTGTAGAACGTATTGGCGGCGCGGCTCATAGTAGCGTCGAACGTATATACGCCCTCGACGATATTCTGATCGGTGCCCTTGTCATAGAATATGAACAGATCGATATCTTCGGTGGGATTAAGCATCGAGCCCTTATAGAAACGGAACTTGGTCTTGGTCTGGGCGAACATAGTCTCCTTTTCTGCGGTGCAGTAGTCCATCTCGATCGTTACGATCTGGGGAGCAGGCTTCATGTCTTGAACTTCGCCGGTATAATGGCCCTTGATGATCGCACCCTCCGTATCAACTACGTCGATCTCGAACGTGTAAACATCGCCCTCGACGCTGACAGTAACGGTACCGGATGCGAAATAACGGCTCGCATAGGTCGGACTGTAAGGTGCGGCGTAGCTCTTCTTGGTGGCCGTGCCAGGCTCGGTGCCTTCGCCTACCGTATATACGCCGGCGGGAAGCGTCTCGGCAGATGCCTCGGCATAAAGATCGAGACCTATGCCGTCCATGGTCTTGTAACCGTCGGTCAGCTTGATATAGAACTCGCCAGCATCCTTGTCTTCGTGGATGCGAACAGCCTCCGTTGCCGTAAGATCGATAACCAAGCTGGTCGACATGTTAGCGACCTCGCCGGTATACTCGGCCTCGACTACCACGCCGTCGGTCAGCGTGAAGCTCATCTTGAAGGTATAGGTCTCGTCATCGGCGATAGCCACCTCGGCAGTACCCTCCGTAAACTTGATCCACTCGTCGGCAGACTGCTCGGCGAACTGGATTCTCGAATAGTGAGAGCCGATCTGACCGGGCTGGTCCTCGGCCGAGACGGTATACGTTCCGGCAGGCAGATATTTGGCATCGGCAGCGGCGTAGAAGTCCACCTCCATGATATGCTTGTCGTCGGCATCCTTGAACCGGATGAAGAAGTTGCCGTCGCTACCGCTCGTGCGGTCGGCTGAAACCAGCGTCAGCTTGACGGGTTCGGGTTCGGGCTCGGCCAGAGTGGTCATCTTCAACACCTGCGACAGAGCGGTCTTGTCATTATTGGCACCGCCGCGCACGGCAGCCAGAATGGTATACTCGGTCTCGGGAGCGAGACCCTCGACCGTAACGGAAGTAGCCTCGGCAGCCGCAACGGCGGTGCCCTCGGCCAATATCTTCTCGGCATCGAAGCCGTCGATGTTCTCTACGCATACATAACGGCACTCCTTGGCATCAGCGGGAGTCACGGTAAAGGTCAGCTCGGTTACATCGGCCTTACCGGCAGTCACCGCAACGGTCGGCTCCTTTTCGGGAGCGGGGGTGGGTATGGGATCATCATCGCCGCAGGCGGCAAATGTCAACGTCGATGCCAGAGCGGCATAAAGGAGATACTTAAATTTCATATGATAAACAATTAGTGAATAAAAATTTCGATTCGCAAGAGGGATCGCATTATCCCTTTATCAAATGTAAGAAAATTACATCAACAATTCATAGGCAACACTGTTTGGCAGCGCACAGGCGGACGTTCGAAAAGACAAAACTGCTGCTTGTCGCAAGTTCGTAACTACTGTTTCGCTATGCAATATAAGAATTATTTTCAGAAAATCCAACAACCTGACGCCATACAATGTTTTTTTTTACATTTTTATCATTAATGAAGATTTTTTTCGTATATTTGAATTTAGTGACGGCACTGCGCACAAAACAGCAGAGAGGCTTTTTGCTTTTGTTCCGGAGTTTGCGTATATTTGTATCCGAGAGCCGCCCCGTCACGGAGCGCCGGCATAAGATTAAACTTAATACGATTCGACATTATGAAACGATTTTTCCTGTTTTGCATTACTGCGGCGATGATGCTCGCAACCGGCTGCGCCAAAGAGTGCGGAGAGCCAGAGCCCCCCACACCGCCCGAACCGGAGGACAAGAGCCACACACTTATAATATATATGATGGGCGACAACGGTCTTGAAAAATTCATGGACAACAACATCGGCAAGATCATGACCGTCGTCGACAAGATACCCCAGACGGGACGCATAGCGCTGTTCTACGACAGAGGCAACTATACGCGGCTCTCGGAGCTTGTCGTCGAGCAGGGGCGCGCCAAGCAGCGCGTGATCGAGGAGTATGCCACCAGCCAGTCGAGCGTCGACCCCGAGTTCATGAAGAGCGTCATCGAGCGCGTGCGCAAGGAGATGCCGGCCGATACATACGGACTTGTGCTATCGTCGCACGGCGGCGGTTGGGTGCCATCCGACATATTCGACATATACATGCTGGGACGACCCGAGACATCGGGCATCGCACCGCGCTTCTTCGGTCAGGACGGCAACGACTGCATGGAGGTAGAGCAGCTCGCCGGCGTGTTGGGCGACAAGCAGTTCGACTACATACTCTTCGACGCCTGCTTCATGTCGTCGGTCGAGGCGCTGTACGAGCTGCGCAATGCCGCCGATTACATCATAGCCTCGCCTGCCGAGGTGCTGGGCGACGGCTTCCCCTACAAGGAGATCATACCCATGCTCTTCAACCGCGGACACGATCTGGAAAACGTATGCCGCTCGTTCATGAACTTCTATCGCAACAGCTCGGGCACCATAGCTCTGATAGACTGCAAAGAATTACAGCCTCTGGCCGATAACGTAGCCGCCATACTGGCCAAGGCACCAGCAGCGCCCGACACGTCGAACGTGCAGGCATACGAGGGATTCCCGTCGCATCTCTACTTCGATCTGGAACAGTATGTCGAGACGCTGACGACCGATCAGACCGCGCTCGACGGGTTCCGCAAGGCGCTCGGCAAAGCGGTCGTATATACCAACCATACCGAAACGTTCTACACCGACTACGGTCAGCGCGGCGAGGTGGCGCTGCCACGCAGCTGCGGCGTAACGTGCCATATCGAGCGCAGCGACTTTCCCGAGACGCACGCCGCTTTCCTCGAAACATCATGGGCCAAGGCGGTAGGAGCTAAGTAATCCGCACGACATACTCTGTCGGATGCCGATGCGCAGCGACAAACATGCGGCCTCCCATTGCCCGACATCGGCAATGGGAGGTCTTTATATTAATAAATCGCCGGGCTCTGGCTGGGGGGGGGTACGTTCCTCGACGCGCACTGAAATCCCGGCGGAAAGCGTCGGGCAGCATAATCCCGAAGCGCACGGGCGGGGAGGGGAATGGAGAAAGAGGATGTGGCGGCAGGGAGTACCCTATTTCCGACAAACAGTGGATTATACGATATTCTCGTTAAGCCGAACGGGCAAGGGGAAGTCTGAGCCGTGCAATCTTCATTGCGGGCAGCTTTCTCGGATAACTTGGACAACTCGGTCCGATAATACTCGGATTTGACTTTCGGAATGATCCGCCGAGTGTACTTGCGGTGGGGCAGACGGACTGATGCCCGTTGCCGTCGAAATCCCAATTAGACGGCTGCACGGATACGAATGAACTCTTAATCGTCCGTTTGCACTCTTTCGTGATGTGCCACATGAGCGGATGCTCCCCGACGGCGAGGGCATTACATTTCAACCAAATGACTGAATTGGCGGCATCCATAGCCTTTCGATGATTTGCACGGCCTGTGTCAACCATTGAAAAACGGGGACGGAAGTCTTGAATCAATCGACACACAAAAAGCAAAAATCCTTGATACTCAATCGAATATCAAGGATTTCGGTTAGTCGGGATGACAAGATTCGAACTTGCGACAACACGCCCCCCAGACGTGTACTCTAACCGGGCTGAGCTACATCCCGAGCTTTTTTGCGATGCAAAGATATGAAAAATTTCTTTAATTGTCACGCTAAACAGAACTTTTTTTGTAATTTTGTTGTGATGAGAATTATTCGACATATCATATACACCGCAGCAACGCTGTTGCTAACAGCATCTTGCGGAGACAAAACAACGATTTCGACGGACGATTTTACCGAAAAAATTTTTACGCCGCAGCATGCCTCCGGCTTCGAGATACGCGGCGACGGAGAGGGAAACACGCTTATCGCGGTATCGCGTCCGTGGCAGGGCGACGGCGAAATGCCCGAGCAGAAGCTACTCATACTGCGATCGGGCGACGCAAAAGCCGCCGCGGAGTACGACGGTCAGACCATAACGGGAGCGGCACGCCGCGTAGTCTGCATGTCGAGCAGCCATGTGGCGATGCTCGACGCCATAGATTGCGTAGACCGCATAGCGGGCGTATCGGGCAAAAGATACATAACCAACCTCCGTATATCCGGCTCGGACAAGGTATGCGACGTGGGCTACGACCCCAATCTAGACTTCGAGCGCATAGTGTCGCTGCGTCCCGACATAGTGCTGCTGTACGGTGTCGCGGGCGAGAATACGGCCACCACAGCCAAGCTGCGGGAGCTGGGCATACCCTATCTATATATAGGAGACTATGCCGAACAGACCCCGCTGGGCAAGGCGGAGTGGCTCGTGGCGGTATCCGAGATCGTCGGATGCAGAGAGCATGCGACGCAGGTGTTCGATGCGATTGAGGCACGATATACCGCCCTGCGCGACTCGATAGCGCAAGCCTCCCAAAGACGGCCGAGCGTGATGCTGAACACGCCTTATCAGGACGTATGGTACATGCCTTCGGACGACAGCTACATGGTAAGACTTATTGAGGATGCCGGCGGCCGATACATATATTCGGGAGAGAACCCCGCGGGAGGGTCGAAGGCGATAGGTCTCGAAGAGGCCTACATGCTCGTTACCAATGCCGATCTGTGGCTCAACACGGGACAGTGCACCGACATGGAGGAGCTCAGGCAGTCTACGCCGAAGTTCGTCTCGGCCGGGGTCTTCCGCAGCGGCCGCATATACAACAACAACCGCCGTCGCACGGCAGCCGGCGGCAATGACTTCTGGGAGTCGGCCGTCGTACATCCCGACGTGGTGCTGCGCGATCTGGCGACTATCATCGGCGGCGGAGAGGAGCCGCTGTATTACTACCAACGACTGGAATAGACCATGCGCAGCCACCGACACGCAATACTCTTCATCGCATTGTCCGCGGCAGCCGTCGCACTGCTTGTGTGCGATCTGCTGACAGGCACCACACCGATACCTATATCGCAGATATGGGCATCGCTCGCAGGCAGCGGCGCGAGCGACGAATATGCCGTTATCGTGCGCGAGCTGCGGCTGCC
>OFHB01000721.1_pt1 | contig 20782 bp, 15 predicted proteins | sample 1521881 | NCBI WGS metagenome assembly OFHB01 (sample SAMEA3504090, study PRJEB24116) | mouse gut metagenome | biome: mouse gut; feature: mouse-associated habitat; material: faeces | place: Denmark | collected 2011
ATCACCACCACTGCCGCCATCATGGCCGGTATGTTCTCTCGGCCGAAGCCGTTCTCCCGGATTTCCTGGATGCCGTTGGAGACCAGGTAATAGGCCTCGTCATCCGTGATCAGCCTGGGCCACACATAGGAATTCCAGCATTCTATCACCTTCAGGATCGTCACGGTGATCAGTGTGGGCCTGGATATGGGCACCAGGACCTTCAGCAGATACTTCATATCCGAAGTGCCGTCCACCTTGGCCGCTTTGTACAGGCTGTCCGGCACCTGCTCGAAATTCTCCTTCAGCAGATAGATATAGAAGACGGAGGTGACGGACGGCAGTATGAGTCCCTGAAAGGTATTGCGCATGTCCAGGTTGGTGATGGTCACGAAATTTGTGATGATCACCAGCTCGTTGGGAATCATCATCAGGGACAGGAACAGGAGGAAAGCCCCATTCCGCCCCCGGAACTCCAGCCTGGCAAAGGCGAAGGCCGCCAGAGTGATCACCACGATCATGACAGCCGTGGTCAGCAGGGTGAAGATGACCGTATTTACGAAATAACGTGCAAGAGGGACTGCTGTAAAGGCATCCACGTAATTTTGCAGCGTCGGCGACAGGGTGAAGAATTTCGGGATGCTTTCCGAGTTATATGCGCCGTAGCTCTTCACGGATGTCAGTATCATCCAGTAAAAGGGGAACAGCACGATGACGGCCCATATAATCAGGAAGAAATAGGTGATGGCGCCGGCCGTCCTCCTCTGCCTCTTATAATCATTTTTCCTTGTCCGGTTCATTTCCATAGCCTCCTGTCTCCCATCTGCCCCTGTTCCCTGAAAGTATGCCAAAAGGTATCAATAGTGCACGTTTTTCCTGCCGATCAGCAGATTGACGCAGGTAATCGTGAGAACAATGGCGAACAGGATGATAGCCGCCGCCGATGCATAGGACGGATAGCCGCCGCTGTCTCCGTACAGCATGTCGTATACATAGCCCACTATGGTATTCATCCCCGCCGCGTTCAAATTCGTGCCGAACAATGCCACGGCATCGCTGTATGCCTTGAAGGCCCCGATGAAGCCTGTGATGACCAGGTAGAAGATCATGGGCGATATCATGGGCAAAGTGATCCGCATGAAGGTACGGAATTTCGATGTGCCGTCCACCCTGGCCGCTTTGTAATAGTCCTGGTTGACGGAAGCCAGGGCGCTGGTGAGGATCAGGATCTTGAAGGGCATCACCACCCATATGGTATAAAGGCACAGCACGAACATCTTCGCCCAGTAGGGCCCGTCGATGAAGTCCACGGATTCCCCGCCGAACCACTGAATCAGGAGATTCACCAGACCGTCGGAATAAGCGGTTTTCTTGAACAGGATCATGAATACCAGCCCCACCGCCAGGGTGTTGGTCACATAGGGCAGGAAGTAGATTGTCTGCAGGAGGTTCCGCAGCGGTTTTATGGAATCCAGCCCCACGGAGATCAGCAGGGCGATTCCCGTGGACAGGGGCACCGTGATGATCACCAGCAGGAAGGTATTCTTCAGGGCCTGCAGGAAATACGGATCGTGGAGCACATAGGAGTAATTGTAGGTCCCCGTGCCGAAATAGGTCTGGGACGCGGAATTGTAGCCCTCCTCAAAGGAATAGACGAACACGTCTATCAGTGGGTATACCATGAAAAAACCGAGAAACAGGATTGCAGGCAGCAGGTACAGCCAGCCCTTCATGCTGTTGAAACGGGTCTTCCACGAGCCAGCCCCGGAATGCTTCCCTTCCATTTTCCGCTTGTCCATGTCTTGCTCCTATCTGTCCGTCGCGCCGGGTTGACACGGCCTGCACACATTCATGTGGGGCGCTGCGCGCTGCTACGAACTCTTTTTCGTCATTTTCCGCCTTTTTTGACTTTTTATTTCTGCTTTTTCCCAAATTATTGCTTTTCCTATATTCCACATGTTTCTGTGCGGTCTTTCGCATATCTCTCTGATTCCTGCGTTCATCATGGGCTTAGGACAGCGTCAAAGCCGGGAAATCGCTGACGCGTCAAATTCTATCCGCTCTTCCGTCCTTCTGTCAAAGAGGAACACTTTGCCTGGCTTTAAGTCGAACCTGACCTGGCGGGCATCCATGGAGACTTCCGCCATGTTCTCCGACCCGATGATGGCCCGGATCGTAGGCGACAGGGAAGCGCTGTTGGCACAGACCACGCTGATATCGCGCCCCATGACCTCCACGCCGCTCAGCTCACAGCCAAAGGCCCCGCCCTTCCGCAGCAGGAATCCCTCGGGCCGGATGCCGGCATAGACAGGACCCTCGGCCGCTCCCTTTACCGGAAGGACCGCATCCTTACCAATGGTTAGCCAGCCGTCCTTCACCTGTCCCTCGAAGACATTGACAGGCGGGGTTCCCAGGAATTTCGCCACGAACAGATTCGCCGGGCTGTCGTAGACCTCCTGGGGCCTGCCGATCTGCTGCACCATGCCGTCCTTCATGACCACGATCATGTCGGAAATGCTCATGGCCTCCTCCTGATCGTGGGTCACGAAAATGGTGGTGATCCCGGTCTCTTTCTGAATCCGCTTGATCTCCTCCCTGGTCTGGAGCCTTAGGCGGGCGTCCAGGTTGGAAAGGGGCTCGTCCAGAAGCAGGACCCTTGGCCGCTTCACCAGGGCCCTGGCGATTGCCACCCGCTGCTGCTGGCCGCCGGAGAGCTCTCCGGGCCTGCGCTCCATCAGCTCGTCTATCTGCACCAGTCTGGCCGCATCCATGGCCTTCTCCAGCATTTCGGCTTTGGAGAGCTTATCCTTGCCCTTTAGGTTCTCCAGGGGAAAGAGGATGTTCTGCCTTACGGTGAGATGGGGGTACAGAGCGTAGTTCTGGAAGACCAGCCCGATGCCCCTGTGCTCCGGCGGAAGGCCTGTCACATCTTCCTCTCCGAAGAAGACCTGACCGCTGGTGGGCTTCTCCAGGCCGCTGATCATGTTCAATGTGGTGCTCTTGCCGCAGCCCGATGGCCCCAGCAATCCAATCAGCTTGCCGTCCGGAATCTCGAAGTCGAAGTCGTTGACGGCTATGACATCCGCTTTGTTCTTTTTGTCCCGGCCGGGGAATTTCTTCGTCAGATTCCGCAATACTACTTTCATGATATTTCTCCTTGTCTGTTTGGAGTTTTTTTATCTATTTTTTTCTAGTTTCTTTCCTGCATTTGCCGCCAGATCCTTTACCACTTCGCCCGCGATGATCAGCCCTGCCACGGACGGCACAAAGGCGACGCTCCCCGGGATGCTGCGCCGTTTTGCGTCCCGGTTCTGGCCCTCTGCCTGGCGGCTTTCCATGGATTCTCCCTCATCGCAGCCGTCCCCCTCCGATTCTTTCGGGATGACGGGCAGTTCCTGGGAATACACCACTTTCAGGCTCTCCACGCCCCGCTTCTTCAGCTCCCGGCGCATGACCTTCGCCAGGGGGCAGACCTTTGTCTCATAGATGTCCGCCACCCGGAACGCAGCGGCATCCAGCTTGTTCCCGGCTCCCATGCTGCTGATGATGGGCGTATCGGTTTCCTTTGCCCGCATTGCCAGCGCCAGCTTGGCGGTCACGGTATCCACCGCATCTACTACATAGTCGTATTCTTCAAAAGGAAAAGAGGATGCATTTTCCGGCAGGAAGAAGCATTGGTGTACCGCGACCTCCGCCTCCGGGTTGATGTCCAGGATGCGCTCCCGCATCACGTCCACCTTACAGCGTCCAAGCGTGCTCCTGGCGGCTATGATCTGTCGGTTCAGGTTCGTCAGGCTTACCCTGTCGTCATCCACCAGGACAAAAGCGCCGATGCCGCTGCGGGCAAGGGCCTCGCATACATGCCCGCCTACGCCGCCTATGCCGAACACGGCCACTCTCGATTCACGCAGCCGCTCCATCGCCGCTTTTCCCAACAGCAGCTGGGTCCTTGCAAACTGTCCTGTCATCTTCTTCCCGTCCCTGTCTCTCCGATTTATGCTGCGCGCTGAAAGGACGCCAGCCATGATTCTATTTTGCGCCTGTTTCTATTTTGCACCCGTTTCGTCCAAAATGCAATGCCCTATGTAATAAAATCCGTGGCACTCATCCAGGGACACCGGAACAATCTTTCCAACCATGGAAGCGTCCCCGGGCAGATGGACGATGGTGTTGTTGGACAGTCGGCCTGTGACCATGGGGACATTGTTCTCAGCGGAATGCTTTTCTTCCATGGAATGCATCTCTTCCATGGAACGCCTGTCCTCCATGATTTCCTCAATCAGAGCATCCATGATCCGGCCCTGGTATTTCGCCGCCTGTTCCCTGGCAGTGTCCTGGACTACTTTCAGGAGCCTGTCGAAGCCTTCCCTCACCTGCTCCGGCGGCACCTGGTTCTCCATGGCGGCCGCAGGCGTGCCGGTGCGCTTGGAGTAGATGAAGGTAAAGGCATTGTCGTATTTCACCCTGCGCACCATGTCGATGGTCTCCTCCAGATCCTCGGCTGTCTCTCCCGGGAATCCCACGATGATGTCGGTGGTGATGGCGATGTCGGGTATCTCCCTGCGGATGCGGTCTGCCAGCTCTATGTACTGCTCCCTTGTATAGCGCCTGTTCATCTGCTGGAGGATCCTGGTGGAACCGGACTGCAGGGGCAGATGGAGGTGGCGGCAGATTTTCTTCGACTGCTTCATGACCGCTATCAGTTCCTCCGAGAGATCCTTGGGGTGGGAGGTCATGAAACGGATGCGCTCCAGCCCTTCAATCTGTTCCACCTTCCGCAGAAGCTGGGCAAAGGTGATGGGCTCGTCCAGGTTCTTTCCATAGGAATTCACGTTCTGCCCCAGCAGCATGACTTCCACCACGCCCTCCGCCACCAGGCGCTCTATCTCCCGTATGATTTCCCCGGGTTCCCTGCTGCGCTCCCGCCCTCTCACATAGGGCACGATGCAATAGCTGCAGAAGTTGTTGCAGCCGAACATGATATTGATGCCGGACTTGTACGGGTATTTGCGCTCTACCGGCAGATCTTCTACGATTTTATCCGTATCCTTCCAGATGTCGATCAGCATCCCTTCCGACTCGAAAGAGGCACAGAGGAGCTCCGCGAATTTATAGATATTGTGGGTACCGAAAATCAGGTCGATAAAGGAGTAGCTTTTCTTCAGTTTTTCGATTACCGTGGCTTCCTGCATCATGCAGCCGCAGAGGGCCACTTTCATCCGGGGATTGGCCTTTTTATACCGTTTCAGCACGCCCAGCCTGCCGTAGACCCGCTGGTTGGCATTGTCCCGGACGGTGCAGGTATTGTAGATGACGAAGTCCGCCTGCTCGCTGTCGGTAGGGGAAAAGCCGATTGCTTCCAGGATGCCCAGGAGCTTTTCGGAGTCCCGGGCGTTCATCTGGCAGCCGAATGTGATGACGCAGGCGGTGGGGGTGCGCCCGTTTTTTTCCTCAAAGTCCTTCACCCATCCCCGGCACTTTGCCATAAAGAAGTATTGCCTGGACGGTTCTTCTGTGGGCGGGTTTGAATTTATATTTATTTTATGTTGATCAATTTTATTGGAATTGCTTTCTTCCATAGACATTTTCTCTTGACTTTCTTCCCTTTCTAATTAAACATGTATTCCGTTTCCAGAATGTCTTGTCACTCAGTTTCTTTATTTCTGCTGTTTTTTATACGATACCAATGTCATCTTTTCGTTTATCGGTTTAAACTCTCCTGTCTGAGAATACCCCATTTTTTCATATAAGTAGCAGTTTCCTTTTTCTTCCAATATGGTTTCTAATTCCCAGTCAGAATATCCATGTTTTTCTTCTGCTAATTTTATTGCCTTTTGCGCCAATCCTCTATTTCTATATTCCGGCATTACAAAAACAGGTGATATTCGCTTGGTTACACCGTATTCATGTTTATCAACAATTCTTATAGCACCTATTGCCATACTATTTGCAATGATAAAGTAGTAATAAGTAAATGGCTGTTCTAATCTCATGATTATCTTGTCCATAGGCTCTGTTGCAGGGCTGGTTTCTGTATCTTGATATTTATCATATAATTCTTTAAAAGCTGTCACTTGCATCTTCCACAGTTTTTCTGCATCTTCAATGCCTGCTCTCACCAATCTGACATCCATAGCAATTTTCTCCTCACCATCTATTTTTCAGCGCCCCTGATAGCGGTACTCCATCAGATAGCAGTCTCTCATTTTGCCCTCGTGCAGCTCATGCTCCGGTAGGCTCTTGATGATTCGGAATCCGGCTTTCTGATAACATTTAATCGCCCTGGTGTTATCCTGGTGGGGATCCATGATGACGGCATCGGCCTGTTTCTCTTCCTGAAGGAACTGTAAGACAAGCTTCAGGTATTCTGTACCGATTCCTCTGTTCCAGTAATCAGGCTCCCCGATGAACTGGTCGATGCCGTATACCGTCTCATTTCGGTTCTCATATCCGTATTCTTCGTAGGCTTCACCTGTAATGCTATATATCTGCCCATATCCAATGGGCTTGCCGTCGTATTCCAGTATGACTTTTATCACATTTCCGCCATTTTCTTCATCCTCCTCAAAAAAATCTTCCTGTATCAGCTCCGGCGTATATCTCTTGTCTCTCCCCTCATAGAACTCCAGCACGCGCATATCCGTCATCCATTTGAGCAGCACTGCGGCATCATCGGAAGCCATGGTTCTTATCCTGATTTTATCCTGTATGATATCCAGCATTCCTCAGCGGGCGGGGCGGCCCGACTTTTCACTTCCTTTCATATATCAAGTCCACACCTGGTAAAGCCGAGCTTCTCAATCACTCTCTGCATGGCCAGGTTGTCTTCCCCTGATTACCCTCTCCCAATCAGCACACTGCTCCCCTCAAAAGCAAAGCCGTATTTCCTGATTCGTTCCGGCGCTATACCTCTGCTTAGCAGAGCCGTCTCGTACTGCTTCTCCTCAATCTGCTGCAAGGCCGACCTGACGCCGTCCTCCAAAGTCTCCTTTGGCTTTTCGCCAACTACCTTGAACTCGATGACAAAGGCTATGTCTCCGTCTTTCTTTGGCTCCAGCATGATATCGTACCTACCCAGACCGCTTTCGCGGTTAGAAGTCACGATATACCGGTTCTGCAGCTCTGCCAGCAGCCCCAGCACAAAACCATGGTAGAACCGCTCCGGCTGGGCTTTCGCCGAGGGCTTCTTCCCGGTGTCGAAGCTGCTGAACATTTCGCCGGAGACCTCGTTCATATATACATTCATGCCCTCCAAATCATCAGAAAGCAGCGCCTGCAGAAAGGCATTGTGCTCCATGCGGCAGCCTCCGAACCACCCCCTGATCATATGCAGGAACATGATGCGGACTTCCAGGTTGGTCAGCTTCAGCTCATACTCCATCTCCAGGCATTCCGTGTTGAACTCCGCCTGCACTGCTTTTAAATATCCGCTGGCGAGCAGCAGGCTCCAAACCGCCTCCTCACCCTGATTCAGCTCACTGAATACAACCTGCTCGTCAAGCAGGGTACGGAAAGTCCTTCCCTGCAACAGCCCTTCCATCACTGTCTTAAGCTTCGGGCTGCCCTCCCGAATCAGTTTTCCTGCCAGGCTGTTGGAACTGGTGTTCACCCAGTAGGCCCCCACATTCCCTTTATCTAAAAAATTTATAATAGACCACGGATTATATATATCTGTCCGGTTTCCGAAGACAAATCCATCATACCACTGCTTTACTTCCTCTCTCCGGTCAGACAGGCCGAATTCATCCAGCGCAGCAAAAACCTCTTCTTCAGTAAACCCGAAACTGTCCGTATATTTTTTCGAAGTAACTGTTACGACTTCCAAATTATTTAAATCGGAGAACATAGACTCTCTGCTCACTCTCGTAATCCCTGTCATGACAGCCCGCTCCATAAAGGGATTCGTCTTGAAAGTAGCATTGAACAGGCTTCTGGAAAAAGTCACCAGCTCATCCCAGTATCCCCCTACATAAGCCTCATGCATGGGCGTGTCATATTCATCCAGAAGAATGATGACCTTCTTGCCATAATACCGACACATATACTCCGACAGATGATAAAGCGCAGAAGTGGCATCGGCATTGTTGACATCCGGTTTCAACACCCGGTCGAAATATTCCCTGTCCAGATCCGAAAGCACCTCGCTTGACCTCAGGTAGTAATGGCTGCTATAAAGGCTCCTCAAAATATCGCACAGCATCGCCCGTGCATCCGGAAAATTCGCCTCCTTCACCCTGGCAAAGGATACGCTGAGCACCGGATAAGTGCCCTGGAGCGCCCTGTACGCCTCATCCTTCCAGATGGAGAGCCCTTCGAATATGCCGCCCTGCCCGGCGTATGCCACGGAAAAGAACTGTTCCAGCATGCTCATGGTCAGGGTCTTGCCAAAACGGCGCGGGCGGGTAATCAGGGTCACATCGTCCCTGCTCTCCCACCACTCCCTGATAAAATCCGTCTTATCCACGTAAAAGCAATTGTTCGTGACCACCTTTGCGAAATCCTGTATCCCGATACCAACTGTCCGTGGAATGCTTTTATTCCATTCCATAAGCGCCTCCCTCCGCAAAATCCCTGCCCGTAACCCTCGCCGCTGCAACTTTCGCCATCTGCCCCTTCTCTGTATTTCCTAGTATAACGGATTATCCGAGCCATTACAATGATAATCTGCATACAATTTCAAAAACCACAATTTCAAAAACAAACCCGGAAGCCGCCCCTGGGAATCAAAAATCCCACTGGGCGGCTTCTTTTATGACGGCTATTACAATGATAGTCTTACATACAGCTCAGGACGCGTCTGCCGGCACGATGGAAATACTGCCTTTCACCTCCTTCAGCGTGTCGTACGTGGCCTGGATGTACAGTTTAAAAGTTCCGGGCTTTATCGGAGGCTCAACGGTAAATTCCGCGGTACATTTCAGCGGTTCATCCTCCTGCCGCAGATTGTGCGCGGCCCAGTATACCGTGTTCTTCTCGCCCCTGTCGAAGAAGACCGTCATTCCCGTTCCTGTCTCCGCTAAAATGTCATACCTGATCCGGTCCCCAAAGGCCAGCGTGTATTCCCCCAGGCAGACAGACTCCCCTGCCGTTATGGTTTCCAAATCCACAGGGATGGTTTCCGCATCGGCTTCATCGTCCGGATCCTCCCCGCTCTCTCCCAGCAGCTCCGTCACTTCCGCCTCCGTCATATAGGCAACGCCTGTGATCTCATTCTCATCATTGCGCAGGATTCTGATATTGACGGTTCCCTCCGGATTCATACTCAGCGTGTAAAAGGCTTTGCCGGGGCGCATATCCAAAAAAATGTCCACAAGCTGCTCCCGGTAATAGTAATCCTTTCCGTCCATTGTAATGCCTGCCGCCCGGTATTCCGCCGCCTGCGCTTCGTCCCATGCTTCCTCCTGCGCTTCCTTCAGCTCGTCATATTCCTCGTCCCGGTCCAGGGCATCAAACAGGACGGACTGGAAAGATATGTTCCCGTCCTCCAGGGCCCTGTCCAGCCAGGCCAGCAATGTCTCCTCGCTCATGTGTGTGGCCAGCATGGAGAAAAAAGCGATCTCCCCATCCTCATATATCCGCTCCGCCAAATTCCGGATTGCGGCGCAGTCCTCCTCCGCCACAGCGACAGCGGCCCCCATGAACGCGAACTCCCCATCCGCGTAAATCCTGTCCAGCCACTCGCCCTGTTCCGCCTCGTCCAGCCTGCAGAACGCCAATTGAAACAACGGCAGGCTGGACGCTTCATAGCCCTTCTCCGCCATCTGAGAATACTGGATGCCGACCGCATCCATGTCCCCCTGCCCGCCCTTTTCCGCCCGGGGGCTGACTGCCTGTGAATCATATGCCGCCGGATTGCCGCCCGCGGGACTGTCTGCCTGGACAACGGGATAAACGCCGATGAAAGCCGCCCCGGATATCACAAACAGCGTCAGCGCCCCCGTCAGAAACCGCATCGTCTTTGACTTCTTCCTGAAATTCACGATAGCGCTCAACCTCTCTTTCAACAGCCGTTTATTTTCGCTTAACGTGACGGCTCCCGGGTTTTCCCGGTATCTCCAGACCGCCGCCATGGCGTCCAGCAGGGTCTGTCCATAATCCTGTGCGTTTTCGTATCCCATTCTGGCCAGGACAGCTTCATCGCAGGAAAATTCGCACGCTCTTGTGATTTCCCGGCCCATCAGATGGACAAGCGGGTTGAACCAGTGCAGACAGACCGTAAACTGCACCAGCCATTTGTAGAACATATCCCGCCGCCTATAGTGCGTCAGCTCATGCATGAGGATGTACTGAAAATTCTTTTCAGAAACATCTGTACCTGGCAGCACGATGCATGGACGGAAAAAACCGATCAGCAGCGGAGAAGAGACCAGTGGATTGACCCATAAATCAATAGGCCTTTTTACGGATGCCTGCTCCGCCGCCATGGAAAGCCGGTCCAGCATTTCCATGTCAGAAACAGGGACGGAACCGGCTTTGATATACCGTATAAAGCCCTGGTAGATGGTCGCCTTTCGTATCATCAGCCCCAGCGCGGCCATCAGCCAGACCAGCCAGATGTGGTCCATCAGCAGCGTCCCAATGTCCTGAAACGGGTGGAACGCTGCAGAATCGCCTGCCGGGCTGTCCCCATGCACATTATCCGTTCCTCTCCCCGCGGCAGGGGCCGGAACGCTTTCCGGAGCGTCCGGCAGGGACTGTTGCCGTAGCGGGACGGTCCGGGCGACGGCACGGTCCACAGCCTGATAGGTTCTTCCCAGCAGGCTTGCCTCCGGCCCGAAAGGAAGCAGCAACCGCAAAACCACAACGGCCCAGATGTAATACTGCCACTGTCGATTGATTTTGTCTTTCAGGAATCTTTTTCCCAAAAGCAGGAACAATATGAGCAGACTGCCGGAAAAAGACATGGACAGGAAGAGTTTCAAAATCTGGTTCATGATCGTCCTCTCCCTTCCTCCAGCAGCCTTTTCAGTTCTTCGTATTCCTCCTCTGCCAGCAGGTCGCCCAAAATCAGGTTGGAGACCAGGCCTTTGGCGCTCCCCTCATAGATTTTATCCAGGAAGTTCTTCGTCTGCGCCGTCTGGTACTCCGCCTCGGAGACAAGCGCGGTATATTCGTTGCGGCGTCCGATTTTCCTGGCGCCGAGAAAGCCCTTGTTCATCAGCCTCGACAGCAGCACGATCAGGGTGTTCTTCTGACAGGGCTTGCCCCTGGCCGCCAGCCCCTCCATGATATAGGGGAACAGAGTCACCTCCTCGGGGTTTGCCCACACGATTTTCATGATTTCAAGCTCGGCATCGGATATCTGTTGTGCCATATTTTGCCCTCCTATATGTATGACATAATGTTGACCATTAAAATATAACACTGTGTCATCCTTTTGTCAAGCCCTATGTGCCAGAGGAGCCGGGCTTCCTTCTGCGCGGCCAATACGCAGGAGGAAGTCCGGCTCCTTCTTCAGAATGAATTTACGGGAACCCCAGGCTCCTGCTCCACATAATACTTCGCCTGGGCATGCCACATCCCCGCGTACTGCCCCTGCCTTGCCAGAAGCTCCTCATGGCTGCCCCGTTCTACTATCCGTCCGTCTTCAAATACCACGATATCGTCGCAGAACCGGCAGCTTGCCATGCGGTGGGAGATGTAGATGCTGGTCTTGTCCTTCACCATCTCATGGAACCTGGTATAGACCTCCGCTTCGCTGATGGGATCCAAGGCCGCGGTAGGCTCATCCAGCACCACGAAGGGTGCGTCCTTGTACAGCGCCCTGGCAATGGCCAGCTTCTGGGCCTCGCCGCCGCTGATGTCCACGCCGCCCTCCCTGTCCTTGAACAGCAGCGTCTCCGCCCCCTGGGGGAGCTTCTTTACAAAATCCCAGGCACCGGCCCGCTCCAGACTGTCCCGGATTTTGTCATCCTCCCTCTCGTACCCCGCCGCAAGGTTCTGCCACAGCGGGAAGGAAAAGAGCTTGAAGTCCTGGAACACCACGCCGAACAGCTCCCTGTACTCCTCTTCCCTGTATTTCCGGATATCGATGCCATTCAAAGTGATGGCTCCCTCCGTAGGCTCGTACAGTCTGCACAGGAGCTTCACGAAAGTGGTCTTGCCCGCGCCGTTCCTGCCCACCAGCGCCAGCTTGTTCTTCATGGTGAGCTTACAGTTCACATGCTTCAAAATCATCTCCTGGCTGCCGGGATAATGGAAGCTCACATCCCTGAATTCTATCTCGTACTCTCCGTCCAGGCGCTTCTCCACGGGAATCGTGCCTTTCGCATGGCTGTTCTCCATCTTCATCAGCTCCAGGAAGTCTCCCATATAAGTAGTGGCCATCTTGATTATGTTGCCGTTCCATGTAACCCCATGCAAACCGTTTGCCAGCTTTGTCATGGCACCTGCGTATTGGGTGAATCCCCCTACGGTAATGGCTCCCGCCAGCACTTTCAACGCCACGAAGAGATAGCTGAATACGGTGAAAACGCCATTGACCAGTGTGGCTTTCACCGCACCTGTGATTTCATTATGACATAAATCACCATAGAATCGGTCACTCTCATCATTGCATCTCCTGGCGTTTTCCATGAGCATTTTTTTCATGTCATAGATGCGGATTACTTTTGCCGCCTGCAGGTTCATCATCACCCTGGACAGCAGATAGGTAAGCTGCATCTCCATTCCGGTGTGCTTCTGTAGATATTTCTTCGTGCTTCTGACCATTCTGGAACTCTCCCTTTTCCGGAGAACCACAGTCAGGAACAGGAACAGAAGCAACAGCAGCACAGACACGGCCGGACGCGCCGCAAAAGACAGCAGCGACCCCTCCGATGACGGTCTGCTGAAGCACAGCGCGACAATCAATCCCACGGCACCCGCCACCTCCAGCAGACCTGACAGCATCCCCTGGTAGTTGTTAATGATAGAGCCAAGGCCGCCATACATCTGAGCCGTGCGTTCCGAGGTGAATATCTTATCCGACACCTGTGGCTGCTCCATGGTCTCATAATCCAGAAACGTCGTCTTCTCCCGCATCATGACGGTAAATGCAATGGTGAAGCGCTGGAAAGACCTGGCATAGGCTTTTTCCACCAGTCCCCCGGATACTCCGAAGAGCAGCCCCGAAGCCACCACCGCGCATGCGCAGCAGAATCCTTCCTGAAACCGTCCTGCCAGCAAGGTGTCGATCAGCCGCGCCGTCAGGTACAGGTTCAGATACGCGCCCGCTACCCCCAGCACACTGTTGATGATGCGCAGTGGAATCACCGATGAGTCCACCTTGTGGGCAATCTTCAGCAGTTCAAATCCTGTCTTATGATATTCCAGAGATTTCTCCAGCTTTCCCCAAATCCAGCCCTTCTCTTTTTTGACAGAGGCCTTTTCTTCTCCGGAATGTCCTTCTGTCATGGAATCTTCTTTTACGGAATGCTTTTCTTTCATGAAATGCCTTTCTTTCATGGAATGCTTTTCTTTCATGGAATGCCTTTCCTCCACTGTGTCTTTTTTCCTTAATTATGTTCGACATTTTATTCCATTTATCCCAGTTCCGCATCGCCGCACTGTAGGGAATCGGAACTCCCCTCTTTCTTGTAATACTGTGCCTGGGTGTGGAACATGGCGGCATAGGCCCCCTGTTTTTCCATCAGCTGCCTGTGGTCGCCCTCCTCCGTGATCCGCCCCTTTTCCATATACAGGATGCGGTCGCAGAACTTGGTGGAGCTTAATCTATGGGAAATGAAGATGCTGGTCTTGTCTTTGGTCATCTCATAATACTTATCGTACAGGCGGCTCTCCGCGATTGGGTCAAGCGCCGCGGTGGGCTCGTCCAGGATGACTACAGGCGCTCCCTTGTAAAGGGCTCTCGCCAGCATCAGCCGCTGGAGTTCCCCGCCTGACAGGGTCACGCCTGCCGCGTCCAGATCCTTGTTCAGGTAGGTCTCTCCCTTTCCCGGAAGCTCCTGCACCCTGTCCCACAGCCCTGCATCTTTCAGGCTCTGCTCCAGCCGTCCGCCGTCAGTATCCGCCGCGGCTCTGCAGGAGACATTGTCCGCCAGCGGGAAAGAAAAGGCGAACACCTCCTGGAACACCACCGCGAATTCTTTCCTGTACTCTTCCGGTGAGAACAGGGACACGTCCCGCCCGTCCAGATACAGCTTCCCGGAAGTGGGCCGGTACAATCCGCAGATCAGCTTGATCAATGTGGATTTTCCGGCGCCGTTCATCCCCACCAGAGCGATTTTCTCGCCGGGCCGGATGGTCAGCGTCAGGTCGTGGATCGCGTCCTCTCTGGAATCCCCTCCTTCAGGGCATTCCATGTTCCCTTCATAACGGAAGGATACATGCTCCAGGCGAATCTCATGGGCTTCCCCCGGATGCTCCGCCGGGATGTCCGCTGCCTGACCCTCATGCCCAGGCCTTCTTCCCGCCAGTTCCAGGAAATCCCGGTAGCGGTTCATATATCGATTGTTTCTCAGTATTTCAGTAAAGGCTCCTGTCAGGGAACTCATCCAGCCGCCGAAGCTTCCCACGATTCCAACGCAGAGCAGAAATGCGGACAGATTCATCTTACCCAAAGCCATCTGGCTGATCAGGTAACCGTAAATCAGCAAATCTCTGCCCCCTGCCAGGAACCGCTCGAAAAACGAAGCGTTGATGGAGCAGCTCCTCTGCTTGCCTGCCCAGTAGGTCAGTTCGTCCGTCATCTTCCTGAATTCTTCCTGAAACCATTTCCACATGCGATATAGTCTGATATCCTTGCCGTTTGCCGGAACCAGAATCTCCCGTTTCAGATACTCATATCCCTGGCTGACCTTGATATAGCGCTCCTCATGCCTTGCCCCCCTGCGATCCGCATAGATGTTCACAGCCATAATCCCTCCCGCCACCGCGAACAGGAGCAGAAGCAGCCAGAAGTTCATCCTGCCGATAATGACCGAATAGATTACCAGGCTCACCAGCGCGACGGCAGCCTTCTCATACGCCCTGAGATACGCTTCAATTCCCATATCGCTGCCGTAATAGATATTTCCCCTGGCCCCTTCCAGCTTCTGCTGTCCCTTTGCGCTCTCCAACTCCTGAAAATCCACTGTCAGGCAGGCTTCAAAGAGCTCCGGCCCCAACTGCCCACGGAACAGGAATCTCGCAATTTGAACAACATTCGCCAGATAGACCTGGGAAATCTGCAGTGCCTGCAACAGCAGCACATATCCCGCCAGGGACAGGAAGATGACTTCCGGCCGCCAGCCGCTTCCCAGCAGATAGACCACTGCGCTGGGCAGAGCCATGGCCGCGAAAGGCTGTATCACGGACAGACAGATATCCGCTCCTGTTGCCGCCAGATACCTTTTTCCCTTGATTCGCCCGAACCAGGCATAGGCGGTTATGCCATTGTCCCACAGGGGATAGCATTTTTCGTTTTCTTCTGTAGTGTTCTTTTTCTTTCTGTTCATAGCTTTCCTGCGATGTTTTCCTCCCTCTTTTTCGAATCCATGCCATGGGCACAGGTAATACATGACAGCCTTGCTCATGGATGATGGTATTAGTTTAAGCAAAAAATCCCCCAAAAGGAGGATTTCCGCACGAATTGTTCATTTTGAAGCGCGAATTGCACAGAAGGGCTGGTGACGACTCTGCAATCCCATGGAAAACGGCATGTAGAAGAGCATCGGAGACATGCCCCTACAAAGGCAGCGTCACTTCCGCGGCGAAGATGCCCGGCTCATTGGCCAGGGTCAGATATCCTTCATATTTGTCCGCCAGCGCCTTGACCCGCTTCATGCCCAGCCCATGGTTCCCCCGCTTGGTGGAAATGTAGTTCCTCTCGTTGAAGTCCAGCTCCTCTTTGGCGGAATTCTGGATGGAGATATAGAGCTGGGCTTTGTTCACCACCATGTAGATGCGCAGGAACCGCTGCTCCCGGGGAATCTTTTCACAGGCCTCCAGGGCATTGTCCAGCAGGTTCCCCAGCATCACGCACAGATCCACATCCTCTATGGACAGCTCCTGGGGCAAAATGGCCCTGCAGTTCACAGGTATGTCCCTTTTCTCTGCCAGGGACAGCTTGCTGTTGAGGATGGCATCTGTCATCAGGTTGCCGGACTTCACGTAGGTATCCACGTCCTCCAGGTTCTGCTCCAGCTCATCCAGATATCCCTTCATCTCCTCCATCTGCCCTGCGGCAATCTGGGCTTTCATCACCTGGAGATGGTTGTGGTAGTCATGCCGCCAGCCCCGCATGTTCAGATAGATTTCCTTCACTTCCTCATACTGATGGCTCAGGATGTCCCGCTGGAAACGCTCTGTCTGGGCTTCAAAGCCATGGCGGTAGGAGGAAGACGTACCCTCCAGTGACAGGAAGAAAAGCAGCTCCACCGCAATGACGCCAAGCAGCAGTTCCATGTCCGCGGTCTCCCTGCTCTTCCACAGATACAGGCTCAGGATGCCATAGACGGCAAGGTACGCCGGGCCGCTCCATATCCGAAAGCTCCGGATGTTTCGGAAACGCCCGCAGGAGCCTTCCGTTCCACAGACTTCTCCTTTTCCATAAATAGCTTCCCTGCCGCGGAAGTCCCCTCTTCCCTCCGCATATGCCAACAGCAGCAGAAAAGCCGCCATGACCGCCCCATTGACTGACACAAGCGAAACCGGGGACTCCGCCAGCGCCGCAGGCACCAGCATGCAGCCCGGAGCCAGCGCTTTCCGCCACTGCTGCCTGAAAGGGGCCCCATCATAGAACAGCACATATAAAAAGAAGACCAGCACGATGACCAGCCAGCCTACAGCCGTCAGCCATCTTGCGGCTGACGCGCCCATAGGCACAGCCAGGGGCGCGATTCCCACGGCCAGCGCCGTTCCTCCTGTGATTCCCCACAGGGCGATCCGCTTTATCTTCCCTTTTTGCAGGTCGCAGATCTGCTCTATATAATATTGATATAATGCCAGCCAAATCAGCCAGATTCCCAGTCGCAGCATCGTACTTCCCCTCAGGGGATTTATCCCCCGCGTTCCCCATGCCATTTCTTTCAGCACTTTCTATACATCTTGCCCTTTGTACTTCCTGTAGATTCTATCTTACCCTGCTCGGCCAGACTTTTCAGCAGCTCTTACCACCCCTCCAAAGTCCGATGCCTTATCCCATGCGCCTTGCTGCATTTTTCCAAAATCGACATATGGTCCTGCCTCAAAAGCTCTGCCTTCGGAAATACGCCATATAGACCCGGTTCAGCTCTTCCCATTTTCCCCTGGCGATGGGAATCGTCATCCGGTTGTCCATTCGGATTTCTTTCTTCCCGATCCGCTCCACATGCTCCAGGTTGACGCAGTAGGATCTGTGTGGCTTGAAAAAGGAGTCCCGGAGGCTCATATCTTCCATCAGTTTCTGCTCCATCTGTCGGATTCCGGATCTGCAGATCAGTTTCTCCCTGTCTCTCTTCCAGAGGATGCAGTCATGCCCGTCGCCCTCCAGGCAGCAGATATCCGACAGGTACACCTTCTCCACTTCCCCGCCGAACAGCGCTACGATGATTGCCGCCCTGTGGGCGATGCGCTCCCTGGCTCTGTCCAGCGCAGCCCACAGTCTCTGCCTTTTCACAGGCTTCACGATATAGGACACGGCCTCCAGGTCGTACCCCTCCAGCGCGAAATCCGGATTGCCTGTCACGAAGATGATGCTGACGTAATCTCCCATCTGCCGCAGCTTCTTGGCCAGCGCCATGCCGTCCGTCCCGGGCATCTCGATGTCCAGGAGAAGGATATCTGTATCTTTCCTCTCTTCCCACGCGAACAGAAAGGCATCCGCGCAGGGATACCGCTCCACGCTGCAGGTCTCCCCGTCCGCCCCGGAATGCCCTCCCTGCACTGCCCAGCTCTCAATCTCCCCGGACAGATAATCCAGGAACCTTTTGTCATCGTCACATATGGCTAAATGTAGCATATCTCCTCAATCTCCCCTGCCGGGATTCCTTGCAAAATCTTTTGTCATTATACTTTAATCCTATCTATTTTTCAATACGAAATGTGTTGCCGCAGTAGTGCAGACGGATAGTCGGAACGGATATAGAGCGTGATTGTTTTCGGCGGGGAGATGTGCTATATTTGAATTTGTAAGCCAACCAATGAATTCCGATACTTGGTGGGGGATACGACAACAGTAAAATGATTGTTGGAGGAAAAGCACATGGAATATAAAGAAAATGCGTTAGGCTATGAGGATTATCGTAAGCTAAGGGAAAGCGTTGAGTGGTTGCCTTATTCAAAAGAGCAGACACAAAAAGCTCTTGACAATAGTCTATACACGATAATAGCAGTTGACGATGATCAGACTATCGGAATGGGGAGATTGATAGGTGACGGAGTGTACTATATGATAGCTGATATTGTGGTACACCCGAATCATCAGAGACAGGGTGTCGGCAATAAAATTGTCAATATGATAATTGAATATGTTGAAAAGGCTACACCAATAGGCGGACGTTCCAGCATACAGTTGATTGCAGTAAAAGGAAAAGAAGCATTTTATGAAAAAATGGGGTTTAAAATAATCCCACATGAATTTTGTGGTTCTGGTATGAGGAAAGTCATCCATAAGTAAGACATGTAAATAATGCACACTTTTTGGGGCGAGATAATGAACTGTTGGGGAGGTTTTTGCAGATGCATCCGCCTTGTTGCTAAAGCTGCCAGAATGTGATCCAACAAGGTTGGAACAAGGATGGCGAAAAACGTAGGGATATGTCGTCAGTACACCGGCAGGCAAAACGGCATACATGCAGGGACAGGTTTCCCGCTGCGCGTATGCCATTCTACACTTACCCCACCGGCCCTCCCAGGCCAGGGGCTTCAAAAGTCTCTAATCTTCGTCACATTTGCCGGAATGCGGCATATTTCTCCGCCAGCTTCAAAAGTAGCTCCGTCACCTTCTCCATATACTGCACGCTGGCGAACTCGAAGCGGCTGTGGCCATTGCCCGCGCCATTGCAGAGGTTGGGACAGGGAAGGCCCTGGAAGGACAGCCTGGCGCCGTCCGTGCCGCCCCGGATAGGGCTCACCACGGGCTCTCCGCCCAGCTCCCGGATGGCTTCAGAGGCATTGTCTATGAGATGCATATGGGGCTCCAGCATTTCCCACATATTGTAATAGCTGTCCTTCATCTCCACTTCCACGGTCCCCTCCCCATACTTCTGATTCAGGAAGTCCGCGCACTGTCTAAAGACCTCTTTCCGGTGCTCGAACAGCTTCCGGTCATGGTCGCGGATGATGTAATCCGACACTGTCCTGTCCACGGTGCCATGGATATTGTCCAGATGGAAGAAGCCCTCCCGCCCTTCGGTGTACATGGGATTGTCGAACACCGGAAGGAGGCTCTGGAACTCAAAGGCCACCAGCATGGAGTTGACCATCCTGCCCTTTGCGCCGCCGGGATGGACGCTGCGGCCATTCACGGTGAGCTTCGCCCCCGCCGCGTTGAAAGTCTCCGCCTGCAGGCCGCCGAACCCGCCGCCGTCCACGGTGTAGGCGAAATCCGCGCCGAACAGCTCCACATCGAAATGCTTCGTGCCCTCTCCGATCTCCTCGTCCGGCGTGAAGCCGATGCGCAGCTTCCCGTGCTTTATCTCCGGGTGCTGCAGCAGGTATTCGCTGGCCGCCATGATCTCAGCGATGCCGCACTTGTCGTCCCCGCCCAGGAGCGTGGTGCCGTCCGTCACGATCAAATCATGGCCCACATACTCTGCCATCTCCGGAAAATCAGCCCGTTTGAACACGATGTTCTCCGCCTGGTTCAGGACGATGTCCCCGCCGTCATAGTTCTCCACGATTCGGGGCTTCGTATTCTCGTTGGACACTGCGGGAGAGGTATCCATATGGGCGATCAGCCCCAGCACCGGCGCGTCCTCGCAGCCCTCTGACGCGGGGACGGTGGCGTATACATAGCAATGCTCCCTGTCGTAGGTGATTTCCGTGGCTCCTATGTCCTTAAGCTGCTCGGCCAGGAGCTTCGCCAGGTCATGCTGCTTCGCCGTACTGGGCGATGTTCCGGTGGTCTCGTCGGACTGGGTGTCGATCTTTACGTACTGCAAAAAATAATCGATTGTCTTTGACATGTTCTGTTGACCTCTCTTTTCTGCATTTCTGCGGGCTCGCGCATCGCCATGAATCCATACGTCGCCTCAGGATCATATATTTCCGGGAATCCATGCCCTTCTGCGCTGTCTGGTTCCATCATACCATGAATCTGAATCAACCACAATTCTTTTTTGTCTATGACATTAATATAAGACTGTAGTAGTCTGGTTATCAGGGACTACTACAGTCTTATACAAGGAGTGCTGCTGCATGGACAGAGAAACCTACACCTTCACAGCGCCTCACCGATGTATGATGTAAGATTTAAACAACGGCAGATTGCCTTTTCGTGATTCTGCCGCCAGTCAGCCGTAAATCCATTTTCCTATGCTTTCCTATGGATTTCGGGAACCCCTGGCCCGCCTCTCCCCCGGCACCGGATACTCCCGTATCTCCTTACAGGCCTTCCCCGACAGCGCCAGCACGCAGATCAGGTTCGGCACTGCCATCAGGGCATTGCAGATATCCGAGAAGTTCCACACGGTCTCCAGGGAGCAGATGCAGCCCAGAAAGGCCGCCAGCCCATAGAAGAACCTGTACCACAGATTGTACTTCGTCCGGCCCCCCATAAGGAATTCGAAGGCCTTCTCCCCCTGATAGGCCCAGCCGATCACCGTGGCGAAGGCGAACAGGGCGATGCAGACGCTGACGAAGCTCCCGCCCCAGTCCCCCAGAGCGGTGCGGAAGGCCGCCA
>OFHB01000732.1_pt1 | contig 20547 bp, 21 predicted proteins | sample 1521881 | NCBI WGS metagenome assembly OFHB01 (sample SAMEA3504090, study PRJEB24116) | mouse gut metagenome | biome: mouse gut; feature: mouse-associated habitat; material: faeces | place: Denmark | collected 2011
TGGTGAGCCAGCGGAGCGGGGACATCTCCCTGACTCTGAGCTATGAGGATGTGAGCCACACCTTTACCGCCGCCGACCTGGAGGTGGACACCGCTCAAAGCGTCCAGGACGCCTGGCAGGTGGGGCGGGAGAGCTTTCTGACCGGCGGTCCGGTCCTGCTGTCCCACATGATGGGCGGCTCCAGCGAGATCCCCATGGCCCTCCCGGAGGGGGAGCGCGGCCTGGACGGGGTGCTGTCCCAGATGGAGCGGGAGGTGGCGGCCAGGCGCGCCGCGTGGTGGCGGAAGATGGGAGAATCCTCGCGCCCGGCCGTCAGGTCGGCCATAAGGCGGTCGTACATCTCCTCGAACATCTCCTCCGGGATGGCGCAGCTGGTGTAGGAATGCTTGGGCTTGCCCACCTCAGCCACGATTTTGTCGATAAAGGCGATAATGGTCTGGTTGACCTCATGGGCCTTGTAGATGGCCTCAATCATCTTCTCCTCCGGAACCTCGTTGGCGCCGGCCTCGATCATGATGACCTTCTCTTTGGTGGAAGCCACGGTCAGGTTCAGGTCGCCGTTCTTCCACTGCTCCTGGGAAGGATTGACTACAAACTCACCGTCCACCATGCCCATCTGGGTCATGGCACAGGGGCCGTCAAAGGGGATGTCCGAAATGCAGGTGGCAATCGCCGCACCCAGCATGGCAACCAGCTCCGGGCGGCAGGCGGGATCCACGCTCATGACCATGTTGTTCAGGGTCACGTCATTGCGGTAATCCTTGGGGAACAGCGGGCGCATGGGCCTGTCGATGACACGGCTGGTCAATACGGCGTTCTCGCTGGCCTTCCCCTCTCTCTTGTTGAAGCCGCCGGGAATCTTGCCCACCGAATACAGCTTCTCCTCAAACTCCACGCTCAGCGGGAAAAAGTCGATTCCCTCTCTGGGCTTCTCGGACGCGGTCGCGGTGCTGAGCACCACCGTGTCCCCGTAATGCATGAACGCACACCCGTTGGCCTGCTTGCCTACACGGTTGATATCGACTTTCAATGTGCGTCCGGCCAGTTCCATCTCATAGCTCTGGTACATAATTTCTTCCTCCATTCCGCCGCGCGGACGCGGCTCTTCTCTATAGGCAAACGGATTCTTCACCCGCCGCCTTGAATCAGGAACAGAAGGTGCCGAAACTACTGAAAAAAATACGCCTGAAGCCGCACTCTTTTCAGCGGTCTCGGGACTTTCTTCTGTTCCAAATTTTCAGTTTCGAAAAAGGAGATTCATAAAAAAGCGCCTGCGGCACCTTATGATTCCATATCCGTCTGGCAACGGACTTTCTTATAAGGTAAATAAGCAGACCCGGGATGCTCTGCATCTCAAGTCTGCTCCGTTTACCTCTGTCTTATTTCCTCAGTCCAAGCTTCTCAATCAAAGCACGATATCTCTCGATATCTCTCTTCTTCAAATATTCCAAAAGACCGCGCCTCTGGCCTACCATCTTCAGCATGCCGCGGCGGGAATGATGATCCTTGGGGTTCACCTTCAGATGCTCTGTGAGCTCCTGAATACGTGCGGTCAGCACTGCCACCTGTACCTCCGGAGAACCGGTGTCACCAGGCGTTCTGGCATACTCATTCATAATGTTCGTCTTTTTTTCCTTAGAAATCATTTCTCTTTCCTCCTAAACTTTTGACCGCCTGACACTAAGACCGGGCCGGAATCTCCCTGATCCGAGCATCGGCTGCGACGAGCCTTCTCGTCTTTCACACTTTGCTATCATAACACATTACCAAAATAATGTAAACCCTATTTTAAAGATTTGATTCCTTTTCGAATCCATTTCCTGCCCTCGCATCAATTCTGCAGGATCCTCACATACTTCACCGGGGAACGGTAATTATATTTGCTGATTTTGATTCCCGTCTTTTTGTTGCTGGCATGCACTACCTGGCCGTTGCCAATATAGATGGCCACATGATTGATGGTGCCCCTGCTGTTCCCATAGAAAATCAGATCGCCGGGCTGCAGGTCCCCTGCGGATATCTTTGTGCCGTAGCCTGCCTGGGAACCAGAGTGATGGGGCAGGGATACGCCGAACTTCTTGAACACGCTCATCACGAAGCCGGAACAGTCAGCACCGTTCGTGAGGCTGGTGCCGCCGTACACATAGCGGTTGCCCACGAACTGCTTCGCATACTCCACCAGCTCCACGCGGACATCGGACACACCGAGGCCGTACAGGAGCTCTGTCATGGTGATGGCAGTGTCAAGCCGTTCCGTGACGGTCACATATTCCTCGGATACATATGCCTCGTCGCTGTCGATGGCCACTTTGATCCATCCCTCCAGAGTCTCCACATACTCCAGCTCTTCCCCCTGAGGCACCTGTGTCAGGACAGCGCTCTCCGTGTTAGGCTCCTCCCGCACATTCAGGCCGTCCGTATTGACCAGGACCACCGTGCGCACCAGCTCATTGGCCTTCAGCTTGGCATCCGGGCCGGTCAGGAGGTAATCCAGGCTCACATAGCCCTCTACCTCGCCGGATTTGACATATGCCCAGCCGTCCGCGCTCTCCAATACTTCACAGGCCGAATCCTTCGGCATCTTCCCCACCATCTTGCCGTCGGTGGAAGGGGTGGCTCGCACATTCAGGTTCCCGCTCTCCACATTGGCGATGCCTATGTTCGTATAGCCCCACGCCGCTCCCTGGGCCTGCTGGGCCAGCTGGATGTACTCCTCCGTGGACCGGCTGGTCTCCAGTACAGTGGTCACGCCGGCCGCCAGCATCAGCTTTCCGTCATCTTCCGCGGCATAGGCCGACAAAGGGCACAATGCCATGCAGAGCATCAGGCCCGCGGAAGCCGCCGCTATCTTCTGGTTCTTCAATTGTCTCATGTATATCCCCTTCCGTCCGCTCCGGCGGACATCCTGACTTAACGTTCCCTCTCGCATCTCTCAACCTTTCAGTTATATCGCGTCATACAACATAATTTCTTAAAGATTTGACAGAATTATTACGAATTTGTTACATCTAAAGGAAATTATACAGGCAGGGGCTTTTTCTGTCAACCGTTTTATGACATTTTTTTAATATTTTTCGATTCAGGTCTCTTCCGTGTCCCTCTCCGCCGCTATGACCGCAAACGCGATGTTGGTGGCATGGTCCGCCACGCGCTCCAGGCCGGAGGCGATATCGGAGAACATCATGCCCGCCTCCGGGGAGCACTCCCCCCTGGTCAGGCGCTGTACATGGGCTCTCTGCATCTCCTTCTCCTTGGCGTCCACCTTGTCCTCCAGGCCGATGATCTCCCGCATATGGCTCTCATCGCTTCTGGCGAACATGTCCATGGAATAGCGGATCAGTTTGATGACCATGTCCAGCAGCTCGCCCAGCTCGCCCTGGGCCTCCTTGCTGATGACGATGCCTGACTCTTTGCGCTGTCTGGCCGCGTCTGCCACATTCTCCGCGTGGTCTCCGATCCGCTCGATGTCGTTCACCACATGGAACAGGGCGCCCAGGCTCTTCAGATCCTCGATGGGCAGGGTAGTCTGGTTGATCTTCACCAGATAATCCGTAATCGCGTGGTTCAGGAAATTGATGTTCTTCTCCACCTCATAGACTTCCGCGATGTCCTCCTCGTCCAGCGTAATCAGGGCATTCATGGCCCGGGTCAGGTTCTCGCTGGCCAGGGAAGCCATACGGTCAAGCTCCTTCACCACCTCCACCACCGCGGTGGCAGGGTTGAAGACAACTTTGTCGCCTATGTATTTCAGCTGATAGCACTCGCGGTAATTGACCTTTTCGTCCTCTCCGGGCACGCACAGGCAAGACAGCTTCACGATCCATTTCGAGAACGGGAACAGGATGATCACCTGGAAAATCTTGATGATGGTATGCGCATTGGCCACGAAGCGCCCCTTATCCGAAGAGACGGTCCAGATCATCTTCATCACCAGCTCCTCTGCCAGGAACAGGATGACATATATGATCACCGTGCCGATCACATTGAACCAGAAATGAATCAGGGCGGCCCGCTTTGCGTCCTTCTTGCCGGAGAGGGACGCCAGCAGCGCCGTGGTGCAGGCACCGATGTTACAGCCCAGGATGATGTAAAAAGCCACATGGAGCGCCAGCAGGTCCTGGTTCGCCAGCAGCAGCACGATGCTGACCGTCACAGAGGAACTCTGGATGACCGTGGTCAGAAGCAGCCCCACCAGCGTGGCCATGAAAGGATTCTGCAGCGAACCGATCAGGTTCACTACCTCCGGCACGTCCCGCATGCCGGCCATAGAGCCCGACATGGTGCTCAGTCCCAGGAACAGGACGCCGAACCCTATGATGATGTCCGCAAATTTCTTGATCTTCTCATTTTTGCAGAACATGGCGGCCAGCACCCCCACCAGCAGGATAAGGGGCGCGTAGGCTGACAGGTTGAAGGACACCAGCTGCGATGTGACTGTGGTACCGATATTGGCACCGAAGATCACTCCCGCCGCCTGGTACAGGTTCATCAGCCCCGCGTTCACGAAGCTGACCACCATAGCCGTACAGGCAGAGGAGGACTGGATAATGGCAGTGAACACGACGCCCACCACCATGCCCGAAAAACGGTTGGTGGTGAAAATCTCCAGGATACGCCGCAGCTTGGCGCCGGCGACCTTCTCTATGGAATCGCTCATCACGCGCATGCCGAACAAAAAGAGCCCCAGGCCTCCTGCCATTGACAAAATGATATTTGCGCTCATCTGATTTTCTCCCGAATCGTATCTTTATTTTATGCTTTGACGTATACTTCTAAATTTTTCCACCTGTGCGGTTGCAATCCAATGTTTTGTCTGCATGCAAGCTATTGCAATGCAGACGGGCCTACAATATTTTTCCTGCGGCGATATCTTCCTTCAGCTGTTCCCGCAGGGCCTCCACGCTTTGGAAGCGCCGCTCCGGCCTCCGGAAGGCGCAGAGATACACCTCTATCTGCTCTCCATAGAGATCCCCGGCAAAATCATATAGATAGGACTCCACGCCTATGACGCTCTCCCGGGTGACCGTTGGCTTATTCCCCACGTTGCTGATGGCGCGGTATACCTTATCCTTGTGTCGCACTCGGGAGAGGTAGACTCCCTTCGGCGGCAGGAGCTTTTCGTCCCTGGGCAGAATGTTCACCGTAGGGAATCCCAGCGTGCGGCCCAGCTGCTTCCCCGGAACCACCTGCCCTGCCACCAGATAAGGCATCCCCAGCAGGCGCTCCGCCGACTCCATGTCCCCGCTCTCCACCTGGGCGCGCACAAGGGTAGAGCTCACTTCCCGGCCCTCCAGGCACACCTTGCCTATGGTCTCCACCGCAAAGCCGAGCCCGGGCCCTAATTTCCGCAGAAGAGCCGCGTCCCCTGCCCCCTTCGCGCCGAAAGACAGATCCGTCCCCGCGGCAAGGAAGCGCACCTGCATCTGCCCGGCGAGGATTTCCCTCGCAAACTCCTCCGGCGGCGTAGCAGCCGTCCTGTCATTCAGCGGAAACTCAATCAGGACATCCACGCCCATCCGCTGGAACAGGAGGCGCTTCTCTTCCTTCGTCGTCAGCTCCTTCCCGTCCGGGCAGCCGAAAAAGACCGCCGGAGGCGGGTCGAACGTAAAGACGCAGGCCGCCAGGCCGTCCTTTTTGCGGGACAGGATTTCCTCCAGCAGCCTTCTGTGGCCGATGTGCACCCCATCGAATTTCCCGATGGCGGCCGCTGTCTCCCTCCCCAGTTGAATCTGTGTCGTGCCAGCAATGATTTCCAAGCGTAAATCACTCTTTCTCCAAAAACATTTTCACGGGCCTGTACCATCCCCGGGCCGTCTCATAGGCGTAAATGCCCGCGAAGCTTCCGTCCGGCCGATGCATCCTGACCCACTGCCCTTCCTCGTAAGCCCTCTGCTCCGCCGTCTGCCCCGGCAGGACGGCATTGCCATTGTCCAGCAGCCTGCAGGCGCCTTCGCTCACATGCAGCACGGGGCAACCATCGAACACGCTTTCGGTGGAAAGGACCGCCGACTGCAGGCTGCCCCCGTCTTTTCGCTGCTGCAGCTCCTCCAGCAGATAAGCGCCTTCCAGCGAAAACCCGCCCACTCTGGTGCGGCGCAGGCTCTTCATGGTGCCGCCGCAGCCAAGCCGCTCCCCCATGTCCGCGCAGAGGGTCCTGATATAAGTCCCCTTGGAACAGACCACCCGCAGACCTACCTCCGGCAGCCTGCAATCCAGTATCTCCAGCTCGCGGATTTCCACAGGCCTGGCTTTCCGCTCCACTTCTTTTCCGGCCCGGGCCAGCTCATAAAGCTTCTTGCCGTCCACTTTCAGCGCGGAATACATAGGCGGCACCTGCAGATACTCTCCCACAAAGGATGCCGCCGCGCTCCGCACCTGCTCCTCTGTAAGCGCCACATCCCGCCGCGCCGTCACCTGTCCCGTCACGTCCTGGGTGTCAGTCTCCACCCCTAAAAGGAGCCGTGCCACATATTCCTTGTCCTTGTCGGCAAGCATATCGCACAGCTTCGTGGCGTTTCCCAGGCATACGGGCAGCACTCCCGTGGCCATGGGATCCAATGTGCCCGTATGGCCGATCTTCCGCTGGCCGCAGATGCCCCGCATCTTCGCCACCACGTCATGGGAGGTGAATCCGGCTGCCTTATCAACAACCACTATCCCGTTCATCATGTTCCGATTCCCATTTCTTCAATGCTTTCTCAATATGTAAAGACAGATTGTTCACACAGTCATGGAAAGTTCCCGTCAGATTGCATCCCGCGGCACGGGCATGTCCACCGCCGCCGAAATACGCGGCCACCTCCGCCACATTGAGCTTCTCGCTGGAACGCAGGCTCACCTTGTACTCCAGCACGTTTGTCTCATACATGAAAATGGCGCAGTCCACCCCTTCGATATTGCGCAGCTGGCTCACGATGCCGTCCAGATCCTTGGGCTCCACATTGTAGAAATCCATCGTCTTGCGGTCAATCGCGCTGACGATGCAGGCGCCGTCCAGGAAGCGGATACTCTCCATGAGCGCCCTGCCCATGACCTGGGCCTGTACATAAGTCTTCTGATAGAAGGTCTCCGCAATCAGCTTCGGAAAGTCAAATCCATATCCGATCAGCTTCGCCGCTTTCTCCAGGGTGGCTGGAGTGGTATTGGAATACTGGAACACGCCCGTGTCATGGATGATCCCCGCATACAGGGCCATGGCCAATTCCCTGTCCAGCCGCTCCGTATCCATCAGATCATATATCAACTCACTGGTGGATCCCACCTCCGGCCGGATATGATTCAGCTGGCCGCATCCCTTATTGCTGACATGATGGTCGATATTGATCGTCTTGCCCGCTGTATTGTAATACTTCTGCGCTTCTCCCAACCTGTCGGCGGCGCAGTCCAGCACGAAGAACACGTCAAAAGGGGGTTCTTCGGGAAAATCGGAATCGATCTCCCCGAACCCCTTGATATCCTTGAATATATCCGCGGGTCTCTCCAGAAATACCTGCACCTCTGCCGCAGGGAAACATTTCTCCAGATACTGCCACAAGCCAAGGCAGGCGCCCACACAATCGCCGTCCGGCCTGACATGCCCGCTGATGCCGATCCGTTTTGCGTCTTTGCATTCTTTCAATAAATCCAAGCTCATCTACCCCTCATTCTTCTTCCAAGTCAACTTCAACCGAATCTTCCTGGCCGTCCTCCGGCTCTTCCTCACCGCGCAGCTTTGCATTCTCATCATCCCGCGCGATGACCTCGTCAATCCTGTGGGACATGTTCACCCCATACTCAATGGACTGATCCATGATGAAGGTAATCTCAGGCGTGTTGCGCAAGTTGATCTCCCGGGCCAGCCTGTTGCGCATGAAGCCCACCGCGCTCTGCAGTCCCTCCAGCGTGGCTTTCCTGACTTCTTCATCGCCAAGCACGCTGATCCAGGCCTTGCAGCTCTTCAGATCCGGAGCCACCTCCACCGCCACTACGCTTGTCCACGGACTGATCCGGGGATCCTTGATCTCCCCCCGGATAGCCTCTGCCAGGACGCGCTGCACTTCCCCGTTGATACGGGTATTCTTCACACTATTTTTTCTCATACACCATTCCTATCCGCAGACGGCCAGGCCGCCTGTAAAAAATGTCCATCCATCCAAGCCGCCAAGCCGGCCTCCCTTGCACCCCGATTGGAATGCAGTGAAGCGCTTTCCCGCCTTAGCAGAACTCCTCAGCGTGGTACTTCGACCATGATATAGGCCTCCACCGTATCCAGCTCCTGAATCTGGTCGAATCCTTCGAATACAAGGCCGCACTCAAAGCCTTCCTTCACTTCCTTCACATCGTCCTTGAATCGCTTCAGCGAAGCCAGGCCGCCCTCGTAAATCTGCTCTCCCTCTCTGGAGATGCGGATCTTGCAGCCTCTCTGGAAGATGCCGTCCGTCACATAGGAACCGGCAATGTTTCCAATCTGAGAAGCCTTGAATATCTGACGAATCTCTGCGTGTCCGATGACTTTCTCCTCGAACACAGGATCCAGCATGCCCTTCATGGCAGCTTCCACGTCCTCAATCGCCTTATAGATGACCTTGTACAGCCTTACATCCACGCCCTCGTGCTCCGCCGTAGTCTTCGCAGTGCTGTCAGGCCTTACATTGAAGCCGATGATGATTGCGTTGGAGGCGCTGGCCAAAGTCACATCCGACTCATTGATCGCTCCTACGCCGCCATGGATGCATTTGACTACAACCTCGTCATTGGACAGCTTCAGCAGGGACTGTTTCACAGCCTCCACGCTTCCCTGCACATCCGCCTTCACAATCAGGTTCAGTTCCTTCAGATTGCCCTCCTTGATCTGGGAGAACAGATCGTCCAGGGACATCTTCGTCTTGGTCTCCTCCAGCTTCTTCTCCTTGTTCTGTGCCAGATAGGTCTCGGCATAGGACTTGGCCGTCTTGTCGTTCTCGTGGGCCAGGAACACCTCGCCTGCGCTGGGCACATCGGACAATCCCAATATCTCCACCGGCATGGACGGCGTCGCCTCCTTGACCCGCCTGCCCTTGTCATCGATCATGGCCCTTACCTTGCCGTAGCAGGCACCTGCGGAGATGAAATCTCCCACATGCAGCGTGCCCTTCTGTACCAGGACGGTGGCCACAGGGCCTCTTCCCTTGTCCAGCTCCGCCTCGATCACCAGGCCTCTGGCCCGTCTCTCCGGATTCGCTTTCAGCTCCAGGATATCCGCCGTCAGCAGTATGGTCTCCAGCAGATTCTCGATGCCGTCGCCGGTCTTTGCGGAGACAGGGACGAATTCCGTATTGCCACCCCAATCGGTGGCGACCAGCTCATACTCTGTCAGTTCCTGCTTCACCCGCTCGATGTTGGCAGAGGGCTTATCTATCTTGTTCACGGCCACCACGATTTCGATACCCGCCGCTTTCGCGTGGCTGATGGCCTCTACCGTCTGGGGCATCACGCCGTCGTCCGCCGCCACCACCAGGATTGCGATATCCGTAGCGTTTGCTCCGCGCATACGCATGGCAGTGAAGGCCTCATGCCCGGGCGTATCCAGGAACGTGATCCTGCGCCCGTCCACATTTACAGTATACGCACCAATGTGCTGTGTGATACCACCGGCTTCCTTGTCGATGACATGGGTCTTCCGGATGGTATCCAAAAGCGAGGTCTTGCCGTGGTCTACATGGCCCATGACACAGATGACGGGCGGCCTCTCCCGCATGGAAGCCTCGTCCTCCTCGTCCTCCTTCAGCAGTTCCTCTATGATGTCCACCTTGACTTCCCTCTCGCAGAGGATATCGTACTCCATGGCGATATTCTCCGCGTCCTCATAGGAAATCTCCTGGTTCACCGTCACGATCTTGCCTTCCAGGAACAGCTTCTTCACGATTGCAGAAGGCTGCACCTTCATCTTCTCAGCGAATTCCTTGATGGTAATCGTCTCCGGCAAAGTGATCACTTTGATGACTTCCTCTGCCGCCTCTTCCTTCTTCTTTTCGGGCCTGATGAATCTGCCCGGCTTATTCTTCAATGCCTCGTCTTCTTCGTAGATGTGGTCTTTCCTGGAGCGCTTGCCCTTCTCCTGGCTGCTTGCGCGCCTCTTTTCTTCCTCGCGCTTCTTCTCCATATCCTTTGCAGGAGCTTCTCCAGCGAAGCCCTTGCCCGGTCTGTTATCTCTGTATCCGGTTCCCTGTCCTCCATTGCCTCGACCGTCACGCGTACTGCCGTTGAAATTACGGCTGCCGCCCGGACCAGCTCCCGGACCGCGGCGATCGCCCATGCCGCTGCCAGCACCAGGCCTGCCGCCTCTCTGATATCCATTCTGTCTGTCGCCTTGTGGTCTGCCATTCTGGCCTCCTCTTGACTGGAACTGTCCCCGGTCCGTCCTTCCCTGGCCGCCCTGGGAACCGCTGCCCCGGCTGCCGCCCTGGCCGCGGTTGTCACGGCTCCGGTTCTCCTGGCCGTCCTGACGTCTGTCGCCCTGATAACGGCCCTCTCTGGCAGGTCTGTCCTGACCGTTCCCCGCATTCTGGGGCCTGCCGCCCTGATGTCTGTCATTCTGGCGTCTGTCGCCCTGGGGCCTGTCGTTCTGGTTCCTCTCGCCCTGGGGCCTGTCGTTTTGGTTCCTCTCGCCCTGGGGCCTGTCGTTCTGCGGACGCTCGTTCTGGGCATTCGCGTTCTGACGGCGCTCCTCCTGGGGCTTCTTGACAGGCGCTTTCGCCTCTGTCTCCCGCACAGGAGCCGTCACCGGCGCCTGAGCCTCCGCCTTGCGCTCCTGGACCTGCTCAGGACGCGGCTTCGGCTGCTGGGGTTTCGGCGGAACCATCTGGACTGCAGGCGTCGGAGACGGCGGCGTCAAAGGCTTGATGGGACGCACCGGCTGCTGCGCCTGCGTCCTGCGGTCATTGCGGCCGCTCTGCTGGGACTTTCCCTGCTGTCCGCCCTGGCCGTTCTGCCGCCTGGCGTTGCCGCCCTGTCCCTGTGCCGGGCGCTGCCCCTGCATCCTGGAGTTCTGAGGATTGTTCACAACGATGATAGTCTTCTTCTTTTTCGGCACGCCATTTGCCGGCGCGTCCGCCGCCTTCGCAGGCTTTGTCTTCTCCTTCGCAGGAGTTTTGGCTGTCTCTTCTTTTACCATTTCTTCCTTTGCCGTCTCTTCCTTTGCCGTTTCTTTCTTTATGGGCGCTCCTGTCTTCTCCGGCGCGCTCTTTGCGCCCTTGCCGAATGCCCTGCGCACCAACTGTGAGGCATCTTCATCAATAGAGCTCTGCGCAGCTTTCGCTTCTATCCCCTTTTCCTGCAAAAAGCCCAATATGTCTTTACTTTGCACCTCTAGTTCCTTTGCAAGCTCATGTACCTTTATTTTCGCCATGCTTCCCTCCATTTCTGCCTCAAACGGCGTTTTGATTCTCTTTCAGCTGTTTCATGATCACGTCCGCTAATCCTGCGTCACATACGCCCAGCGATGACCTGAAGTCCTTCCCGATAGCCCTTCCAAGCTCCTGCTTCGTCCCGAAGATTTCCACAGGGACTCCGTAATAGGAACACTTGTCAGTGAACAACTTCCTGGTGTTGCCCGACGCATCCTCCGCAATGATCACCAGCATGGCGGAGCCTTTTCTGATTGCATCCAGGGTCTGGAATTCGCCGCTGACCAGGTTGCGGCCTTTCATGGCGATTCCTAAAAGCGATAAGATTCTATTCTGCTTCAAGCTTCTCAAACTCCCCCTCTAAAGTATCATACACTTCACTTGGAATACTCATTTTGAAGGAGCGCTCCAGGCCCTTGTTCTTCCTGGCCTTGAGCAGGCATTCCCTGCTCTTACAAACATATGCGCCTCTTCCGTTCTTTTTGCCTGTTACGTCCAGACAGATTTCATTTTCGGCAGTCTTCAGGACCCTCATCATGTCCCGCTTTCCCTTCATCTCGCCGCAGCCCACACACTGCCTTAAAGGAACCTTTTTTGCCATATATATTCTTTACTCCTCATCCACGGTCTCAGATTCGCCGTCCTCATCGTACTCCGGCCCTTCATATACGGTATTTTCGTCATAATCCTGCGGTTCTTCGTAGGTTCCGTCTTCCTCATAGCCCGCAGATTCTTCGTAAATCCCGCCTTCCTCATAGCCCGCAGGCTCTTCGTAGGTTCCGTCTCCTTCATAGCCCGCAGTTTCTTCGTAGGTCCCGTCTTCCTCATACCCTGCCGGTTCTCCGTAGGCCTCCTCCCCGTAGCCTTCCGGCATCCTCTGCCCGTCGTCCTCCGCGTATCCTTCGCCGTCTTCCAGGATGCCTTCCTCATATTCCTCATAATCGCCGTAGTCTTCCTCAATGTAATCCTCGTAGCGGAAGCCCGGGGCATCCTTGGCCTGGGTCTCGGATTTGATGTCTATCTTGTAACCGGTCAGCCTGGCGGCAAGCCTGGCGTTCTGGCCCTCCTTGCCGATGGCCAGGGACAGCTGGTAATCGGGCACCACCACCTTGGCCGTCTTCTCATCGGGATCCGCGAACACGGCCACGATTTTCGCCGGAGACAGGGCGTTCTGGATCAGGTTGCCGGGGTTCTCGTCCCAGTTCACGATATCTATCTTCTCGCCCCGCAGTTCGTCCACGATGGCGTTCACCCTGGCCCCGTTCATGCCCACGCAGGCGCCCACCGGATCCACGTTGGGGTTGTTGCTCCACACGGCTATCTTGGTACGGTTGCCGGCCTCTCTGGCGATGCTCTTGATCTCCACAGTGCCGTCCTTGATCTCCGTCACCTCTGACTCGAACAGCCTCTTCACCAGTTCCGGATGGGTGCGGCTGACGTTGATGCGGGGGCCCTTGGGAGTGTTCTTCACCTCCAGGATATAGACCTTGATGCGCTCCGTAGGCCGGAACACCTCTCCTTTCACCTGTTCGCTCTCGTTCAGCATGGCGTCCGCCTTGCCCAGATTGATGCTTATGTTCCTGCCCAGGTAGCGCTGTACCACCCCGGTGACCACATCTTTTTCCTTCTCATAATATTGGTTATAGATGACGCTTCTCTCTTCCTCTCGGATTTTCTGGAGGATCACATTCTTGGCGTTCTGGGTGGCGATGCGTCCGAATTCCTTGGACTTGATTTCCACATGGAGCATGTCGCCCACCTGGGCCCTGGTGGAAATCTCCCTTGCATCTTCCAGGGAAATCTGCAGGCAATTGTCCTCCACCTCTTCCTCGGTGGGGACCACCTCTTTCTCGGCGTATACCAGGAAATCACAGGTCTCCCGGTCAATCTCCACGCGCACGTTGTCCGCCTTGCCAAAGTGGTTCTTGCAGGCAGTCAGCAGCGAGTTCTCGATTGCCTCGAATAAGGTCTCCTTGCTGATTTCTTTTTCCCTCTCTAAAATGTCAAGAGCCTCCATCAATTCCTTGTTCATCATTTCCTCCATTCCGGCTGTTCGCCAATCCCTTTGTCTCCTCTTGTCTTATTAAAAATCGATTGCCAGACGAATCAGCGCTATCTCCGTGCGCCTGAATGTCCTCGCGCCGTCCCCCTCCAGTATGGTGATGCTGTCCGTGTCAAAACCGTCCAGCACTCCCGAAAATTCCTTGCATTTATCGACAGGCTTGAATAGCTTGATCTCCACTTCCTGCCCGAGGGCCGCCTGCAGATGCTTATCCTTCTTCAGGGCGCGGCCCAGTCCCGGGCTGCTGACCTCCAATATATAGGCATCCGCAATGAAATCCTCCCTGTCCAGCGCGTCCGACAGGGCCCTGCTGACGTTCTCGCAGTCCTGGATGTTCACGCCCTCCGGCTTATCGATATAGGCGCACAGATGGTAGTCCGCGCCTTCCTTCACATACTCCACGTCATAGACGGATACCCCGTTGGCCTCGGCGATCGGCTCCAGCAGGGCCTGTGTCTTCGTTTCATACTCTTCTCTTCGGGACATTATGTTCCTCCATCCAATATGCCTTTGCGCCGCCCCCGGGGCCTCCTGGCAAAAGCTTCCAACATGCAAGTAAGAGTGGCTTGCACCACTCTTACTCTAATACTACTATCATCATTAACTATTTACACTTTAAACCTAAAAGTCTGAAATGTCAATAGTTTTCTTAAATTTTTCTAAACCCCCGCGCCCACATACACCAATTCCAGGCTGCCGAAATCCACATCCCCTGTTATCATCAGCACATTCGCTCCGTCCGGCTCGTGCTGTCCGCTTTCCCGAATGCTGCCGAAGGCCTTATCCAGGCTCAGGTTCACCTTCCAGTTGGAGGGGACATAGAGCACCGTCTTCCCGAAAGCCACATCCAGGCTCACGTCCGCGCGGCCTCCCTGCAGATACGCTTCCGTAAAATAGACCTGCAGCGTGCCGAAGGCATTGTCCAGATTCACCCAGCCGATCTCCCCCGAGACATACCTCACCGATTCGCCGAAGGCATTCTCACAGGAGACATTGGCGCCGTTGTGATCATAGGACTCTACTCTGCCGCTGTGCTCCCCCTCAATGGCCACTATGGATTTCAGGCCTTTTCCCCCGCATCCGCGAAATGCGTTCCGGAGAATGCGGCGCTTTCCAAAGCCCGGAAACAGGAGGTTCAGTCCGATGGAGCCCAGGAGCGCGGTGCCCAGGACCGGCCAGGGCGTGATGGACTCCATCCCCAGCAGCCTGTCATTCAGAATGACGAAGAGCGCCAGGGAGAACAGCATCATCCCGAAGCTTCCCTTGACTATGCCCTTGACGAAAAATATCGCCAGGCACACGCTCCACAGAATCGTCCAAATCCCGATTCCCTCCAGAAATCCGAAACTTTTAATCAAATCCTGGTTCAAAATGGCCAGGCCTATCAGGGAAAACAACATGGTCCCAAAGCTTCCTTTGAGGATGCCGTTGACGAAGATTGCCGCCAGGCAGACGTTCCACAGAATCGTCCAGAACCCAATCCCCTCCAAGAATCCTAGCTTGCCGAGCACCAGCGCCGCTGCCGCCATCAAAAGCGCTATGCCCCAAAAAACATTCCCTTTTTCTCTCATCCTCTTCTCCTACCTCTCTCGCCGGACTTTCGGCCGCCGCGCCGTCATAGTCCCAGTTTCCTGGCTTTCAGCCGCTCCGTCACTACCTTGAAATACGCCCTGGACAGCATCACCCGCTTGTTCGTCCCCGAAAACTCCAACACGCTGGACGCGGTCAGGTTCCTGGTAACCGAGTAGATGAAATCCAGATTGGCGATGGTGGATTTCGACACCCGCATGAAATTCCCCGGCAGAAGCTCCTCCAGTTCGTAGAGCTTATAGCTGCAGTAGAAGAACTTCTCCGCCGTGTGGACCCGCAGTTCCCTTCCCTCCGTCTCGAAAAAGTAGATTTCCTCCAGAGGGACATAGAACTCCGTCTCATCGATTTTCAGCGGCAGGCATCTCTTTCCATTGCTCTGCTTCAGTATGTAGTTCTGCAGGCTTACGATGGAATCGTCCAGCCGGGCGCATCGGATGATGACCTCATCCTCTGGCAGCCCTTCCTCAATCTCAATCTTTACCTTCATATCTTTTCCTTTACTGTCACAGCATTTTTCTGAAATCCACCGGCGCACTTCCAAAGCTGATGATTCCAGTATACCGAAAAACGCAGAATTGTAAATGGGTTATGCGCAAGAGGTTGCCGTAGGCGCGTAAGAGGTTATGGATTCATAGGATGCTGTAGCTCATCCATTCATAGAGGAGCCTGGTCCCCTCGGTGATCTCCGGCGGCAGAAGCGCCCTGGCCACCAGCTTCACCTCATCAGATTCTATATCTGTGCGCTTCAGATTGGCATAGTCTCCGTCTATCGATACAACGACATATTCAAAACGGTTCATCGATTTTTCCTCCTGTCGATTTCGACATAATCAAAAAGGAGCCGCCGCTTCGACAGATGATATGTCTGTCTTCGCGCCAGCTCCTTTTTCCTATGACTGAAACCTATTACTGAAACTTCTGTTCTATCACGGTCTGTTGCCTGCGGCCGTCAGGAAATTACATCATGCCGCCCATTCCGCCTGCGCCTGCGGGCATAGCGGGGGTCTCTTCCTTGATGTTGGCCACGACGCTCTCGGTGGTGAGCAGTGTGCTTGCCACGCTGGTAGCGTTCTGCAGGGCGCTTCTGGTCACCTTGGCGGGATCCAGGATGCCTGCGTCAACCATGTTCACATACTCTTCCTTCAGCACGTCGAAGCCTACGCCGGGCTCGGACTCTCTCACCTTGTTGATGATGACGCTGCCCTCAAGGCCTGCGTTCGCAGCGATGTGGTACAGAGGGGACTCCAGAGCCTTCAGAACCAGGCTGGCACCTGTCTTCTCATCTCCCTCCAGGGTCTCAGCAAGCTTGGCGACTTCCTTGGCAGCATGGATATAAGCGGAACCGCCGCCGCAGATGATGCCCTCTTCCACAGCAGCTCTTGTAGCTGCCAGAGCGTCCTCCATACGGAGCTTCGCCTCTTTCATCTCGGTCTCGGTAGCAGCGCCTACGCGGATAACAGCAACACCACCGGCCAGCTTTGCCAGTCTCTCCTGCAGCTTCTCCCTGTCGAAATCGGAAGTGGTCTCTTCAATCTGCTTCTTAATCTGGGCGATGCGGGCCTGGATTTCACTCTTGTCGCCCTCGCCGTCCACGATGACGGTATTCTCTTTCTGAACCTTTACGGACTTGGCATGGCCCAGCATATCCATGGTAGCATCTTTCAGCTCATAGCCAAGATCGGAGCTGATGACGGTACCGCCTGTAAGGATGGCGATATCCTGCAGCATATCCTTCCTCCTGTCGCCGTAGCCGGGGGCCTTTACAGCCACTACATTGAAAGTGCCGCGCAGCTTGTTGACGATCAATGTGGTCAGGGCCTCGCCCTCCACGTCCTCGGCGATGATCAGCAGCTTCGCGCCGGACTGTACGATCTGCTCCAAAATAGGCAGAATCTCCTGAATATTGGAAATCTTCTTATCTGTGATCAGGACACAGGGATTCTCAAGAGTCGCTTCCATCTTGTCCATGTCTGTAGCCATGTAAGCGGAAATATAGCCTCTGTCGAACTGCATGCCTTCCACCAGGTCGAGCTCGGTCTGCATGGTCTTGGACTCTTCGATGGTGATGACGCCGTCTCCGCTGACCTTCTCCATAGCGTCGGCAACCAGCTGTCCTACTTCCTCATCTCCCGCGGAGATAGCGGCGACTCTGGCGATATGCTCCTTGCCGTTCACCTTCTGGCTCATCTTGGAGATGGCTTCCACAGCGCACTCGGTGGCTTTCTTCATGCCTTTTCTCAGGATGATGGGGTTGGCGCCTGCTGCCAGGTTCTTGATGCCTGCGTTCACCATTGCCTGGGCCAGAACGGTGGCGGTGGTGGTGCCGTCGCCTGCCACGTCATTGGTCTTGGTAGCCACTTCCTTCACAAGCTGTGCGCCCATGTTCTCAAAAGCGTCCGCCAGCTCGATCTCCTTTGCGATGGTCACGCCGTCGTTGGTGATCAGGGGCGCTCCGAAAGATTTGTCCAGTACTACGTTTCTTCCTTTGGGTCCAAGGGTCACTCTCACGGTGTCGCTGAGCTGATTGACGCCGGACTCTAATGCTGCACGGGCTTCCGCACCGTATTTAATCTCTTTTGCCATGACTTTTCATGCCTCCGTTTTCATTTCTATGCTAATTTAGACTTTGATAACTGATACCTCGATGATCCTTTGCTCCGCCCCTTCCATCCTGCAGAGCCTGCCTCCTGCTGTCAATTCTCAATCACAGCCAGGATATCGTTCTGCTTTACAACAATAAATTCCTCTTCGTCAAGCTTCACTTCCGTACCTGAATACTTGGAGTAGATCACATTGTCGCCGACCTTAACTTCCATCTTGACTTCCTTGCCGTCTACCATGCCGCCGGGACCTACTGCCACAACCTCTGCCTGCTGGGGCTTCTCCTTGCTCTGTCCGGGAAGAACGATGCCGGATTTCGTGGTTTCTTCAGCCACCAACTGTTTTAATACAACTCTGTCACCCAAAGGTACTAACTTCATGATAATTGCCTCCTGTCATTTACGTTTTTTTCTTAATTACAGGTTTGTCAACTGGTTCCTGTAATATACCTGTTAGCACTCTTTTAATACGAGTGCTAATCACTAACACATATAATAGTTTTATATGGAAGTCTTTGCAAACATATTCACGGAAAACGAAACTATATTATCTCTTGTTTTCTCTTGTTATCTCTCATTTTCTCTTGTTATCTCACTTTGTCCGTGAAATTGTGATTTAATATTTATTTTAGAAATGGGTAATTTTTCCCGGGCATTTCGCCGAAATAATAAGTAGGAATACAGGTAACTGCACTATTGAAATATGCATCCAAGGAGGGATTAACGCAGCAAACGGAATTAACCGCGATTTCAAGGTGTATCCGATTCAAATGGTAGTCAGATCATCAAAGCTGAAACAGGACAACAAAGGATCCGGGCAGCAGAATTCCCAATCCGAAAAACCGGTTTCCTTCGGTGCTGTTCTGGAAAAGGCAGACGCAAATACCCGTCCGGAGGAGTGCTACACCGTGACCTATGACAGGCAGCGCCATCTCCAGACCTATTACTACTGCCGCTCCAGAGAATATACCTTTTGAACGGGAAAAAGGGCTGTTACATCAATGATTTCATATCAACGATGCAACAGTCCCTTTTTTACCCCCAGAAAAAGCCTGCTCCCTCTCCCCGCTTCAATGCCTTCCCTGCTTCTGCTTTCAGCACTTGATTTCCAGATACCCCAGCAGCTTGGACATATCATACTCTTCCAATATGCCCAGATTGGAATCATAGTACTTCCCGTCAAAATGAATCAGATAATGACAATAACGCCCCATCTTCTCCATCATAATGCAGCATTTCGGCAACACGGCATTACGGCCTTCCGTATAATTAATAACGTCAGAATGATCAATCCCATAGTAGTTCAGCGCGGAAATCATGCGGCCCATGGTAGCCTGCCACTCCCTGCAGTCCATCACCGTAATGACCTCGGCAATGGTAAGCCCTGCCAGCATGGCCACGCAGGCCTGTCCGCACAGACCGTCCTCCGGCTGGATGATTACGTTCATGCTGTCGATATTGCGGATGGGATTCTCAAAGCTGTAAGGGCTGTTCTGGTCCATGCGGATCAGAGAACCCGTAATATGCAGCAGGATCTTATGCGTTACCCCCAGCTCCACATTTACCGCGTCTCCGTCCGGAATATGGATCTCATATTTTCCCTGAAATGCACTTTTTTCATTTTCCACGGGCAGAAGCTCACACTCTATAATCTTATTATCCAGAATCACTGCGGCCTGGATGATGTCTCGCTGTTTGCAGACTTCCCATACATTGAAGGGAATCCGTATCATGACGCCTTTTTCCTTCTTCTCTACAACCGATTCAAAAAAATACCTCATCACTTACCTCCGTCCCGGGTATACCCGCTTTCTTCTTATTATTATTGTGCTGCTATTGTATCAAATTCCTCCGCCTTTGAAAACACTTTTCCCATAAGTTAAAAATGTAACAATCAGGTATTTTTTCTGGCCTGGGAGGGTGAAACCCCGTAGCGCTTCTTAAACAGCTTGCTGAAATGATAGGCATCATCATACCCCACCAGCGCTGCCACCTCCTGGATGCTGCCCTGATATCCGCCCTCCAGCAGCGCCTTCGCCTTCTCCAGCCGAAGATTAATCAAATGCCGGATAGGCGTATACCCTGTCTCACCCTTGAAAATTCTGGAGATATAAAAGGGACTCAGATACATATTCTCCGCAATCTGGTCCAGGGAAATCTTTTCGCTGTAATGGTCCTCGATATAGCTGACCACCTGTTCCGCCACATATTTCTTGCTGGCGGATTCAAAGGCATACCCCCTGGGCCGCTCCATAGGCTCGCACTGCTCCCTGATCACCAGCAGCAGCATCTGCATCAGATAGGATTTCAGCATAAAATCCCGCCCCTGCCTGCGGACGGCATTCTCCGCCTCCATGGACGCACAGATCTTCATGAGCCTCTGGCGCAGCTCCCCCTCGGTATGGAGGATGTGCTTCCCCTTTGGACAAGGCATGGAGTTCGCCTGACAGCCCGTGATCTGTATGTCGGAAAAGCCCACAAAAAACTCTGTGGCCGGCACCTCCGCTTCGGGACAGAAGATGGCCTGATGCCTGACGCCGGGATTGATGACCACCAAATCCCCTTCCTGCACCGGATAGATCTCATCGTCCAGCCGGTATTTTCCCTCCCCGGAAAGCACGAAGGCAAGCTCCACGTAATCATGGCTGCGGTATTCGTCGGCATCCCTATGTCTGGTTCCTTTCCATATGAACAGAAACGTGGGATCCATCTCGTCCACCGATATTTTGGCAGTCTGCATTCCTTCCATCTCATCCTCCCTCCCCTTCGGGGATTTCTCCGCCTGAAAGCCTCCTGCAGAGCGATTTCTGATCTTTGGGAATCTCTTTTATGTTATTTTAACCGTTTTCCCTTTAAATGTAAAACAAAATCTCAAAATCCTTCGGCAATTTTTCCCGCCAAAGCCGGGGCTTTGTCTTCTTTATGTGCAGTT